>Ga0208410_1000608_pt1 | contig 20236 bp, 9 predicted proteins | sample ETN02SmetaG_3_FD_185787 | JGI IMG/M metagenome (GOLD analysis project Ga0208410, IMG submission 185787) | Marine microbial and viral communities from oxygen minimum zone, Eastern Pacific Ocean - ETNP2014F10-02SV257 (SPAdes) (version 2) | ecosystem: Environmental > Aquatic > Marine > Oceanic ... | reverse complement strand
TTCTCGGGATGACGCCGAACGACGGGCTGAACGCGAGAAAGTTTTACGCATTTTTGTACTTCTTCGTCGCGTTGATTTTGGAACATTATTTAATGCTGCGCGGAACTCGGACGGTCGAGGGGACGTTTGTGTCTCTGCGAGATACGGAGGATCCGGGGAAATTTTTACGCGGACTTTACACCAAATACCTTCCTTTAGCGACGTTGATCGATATTTTCGTCATCGTGATGTTCTTCAACATCGACAGTCACGGAAGACCGATTCGATACAAGGAGGACATCGGGATGACGGTCAGACTCATCATCAAGACAATCATGCGACATCCGGCGGTGACCCTCGCCATCATCGGTTACAATCACCCCGGGCATACGTTTCACTCGAAGCAAGTCGTGGTGTTGCTTCTCAGTCCAGAGATTGTGCCGATGATTATTCTAGATGCGTACAGCGGACTCCTCACCTCTGCGGTGCTGTGCTTTACCAACTTCGCGTTGTACCCAACTTTTTTCATCGGGTTATCGCGCGCACTTCCGGTGTATCGCGCGCGATCCAATCTTCAGTTCAACATGTATACGTGGTTAGGACTCACTTTCGCGCCGCTCGTCTGCTTCACACTCAAGAAGGTGCACCGTCACCTTCGTATGAGAAACAGCGTTTCCATTCAAGGAACGCTCGATACCTTTTTTGTCAGACACGGCGCTCTCTTTCAGATTTGGCGCCGCGCGACGTGCTCTTTCACGCTGGACCGATACGAAGAGCAAGTCCAGAGGAGAGAAAAAGGTGACGCGCGAGTCGCGCGAATTGAAATGGATGATCAAGACTTGAACAATATAGCGGAATCGGTTGGATGGAAAGTGGAGAATTTGAAGGACAGCATGGATGGATTCCGCGTTTCATTCAGACCATTACGTCCCTGGAGACGCGAACGCATCAAGGCCATCATCTGCAACTTTGTGGAATCATTTCGTGATGTCCTCGATGCCCATCCCTGGATGTCGATACATTTCAACATCAAGGATCAAGAGGTTTGGTTCAGAGGGTACGCCGTCGAGGACGATCCCTCCAGAGTGGAGGAATGGTTGCAGCGTCATCTCGCCCCACATTTTCCACTCAGAGACAGCTCGATAACATCTATTGAAGTTCTCACGACTCGTTGGCGTCACGCGTTTTCTCGAGTCTCGAGTCCTCTGAAGTTTATGCACACGGATGCCTTTCGCGTCGAGACCGAGTCGCCGACCATCGTCGGATCGAGCACCGTCGCGATGGCTGTGGGCAGCGTTTATGCCGTGACTTTCGCCGGAGAAAAGTTGGACGTCGTGGATATGACGGCTCGCGTCGGTGGTGGCTCGGTGTTACCGCGCGTCCGACGTCACAACGACAGACACCTGAGACCGCTGTTCCTCGGCGGACTCGTTCGTTACGTTTCTCCGAGATTTTCCGCGCAAAACGGCTCGGTCGACGATGATTCTTCCCACTGCATTCAAGTGCTCGAAGTGGCCATATCGTTGTTGGGTAAAATACGCCGCTCGGCCAAGGATCAGGGTCATCTCGTGTTCCAAGCGATCGGCGAGAGCGGCGTGTCGCGTGCGTACCCGATAATCGTCACCTCCAACCTCGAAGTGATTGAAGAACTCAATGAGAGATACGCGCACACGTGTTTGACCACGAGCACTCGCATGTTTCTTCTTCTCGTCGGGCACGCTCTCGCCGGAGAATGTTCCGTGGACATCACGAACAGTCTCGAGCACATAGCTCGAGTGCGAGAGCTCCCGTGTCTCTCTCGCGCGCTCTCTCGACGCGCGCTCGCGCGAAGCGACGCGTGACGGACGAGGACGAATTGTATCAAACAAGTTGTATTAAACGACGACTGTATCGCTGCGTTTTAAAATTAAAAATGTTTTCTTAGTCCATTACATCAACCGAATCAATCGAACCGAAACGTGACGGAATCGTCCTTGTCGACGCGCTCCATCTTCTTCGCCGGCGGCGACGGCGACGGCGACGGCGACGGCGCGCCACCCGGCGATTCCGACGCGAACCGCGCGCTCGCTCGGAGCATCGCATTCTTCGTCGCCGCCGTCACCGGTTCGGCGTTGTTCATAAGTCTAAGTACGGCTGGAAATTCACCGAATTTCAACGCATCGTCGCTCCCTCTCGTCTCGTCCCACCTCTCGACGTCCGACCCGTCCGACACCGAGACGATCTCCGTCGCCTCGCCCGTCGTCGCCCTCGGATGCTTCGGTCCCTTTTGTACGCGCACGCCGATCTCTATCCCACCCCTCCCGACGTTTAGTTTCAAGTGTCGCCTCTTCGCGTAATCCCTCAAGATCCAGTATCGCTCTCGCACGACGTCATCCACGCTCGTCCCTCGCGCGTGCACGACGTCCCCCAGCGGCAACCATCGCCCCGCGTCTCCCCCATCCGCGCGCGCCGCGCGCGCCAAGACGAAGTGTTCACTCGTGACTTCCTCGTCGTCGAACGGCGCGCGCGAGACGGGTCCGAGCGCACCCGCGAGCGATTTCCCCGCGCGCATCGCGTCTCGCGCACCACCCACGCGCGCGCGCGCCGCCCCATCCGTCGCATCATCCTCGCCTCGACGCGCGCCTTTGCGCTTCCCTTTCCCACCCGCGCGCGTGACGACGAGGACGCGCGCGGGAGGCGTCGCGCGAGGACGAGGACGAGGACGAGGACGCGCGAGGGAGGCGACGACGTCGACGTCGGGGCGCGCGACGGATACTCCGACGACGACCATCGTCTCGTCTCGTCCGTCCGTCGTCGCGCGAGTGGCGACGCACCGGGTCCGCGCGCGCACTTTTCATTGTCACGCATGCACGCGCGCACCGCACCGCGTGCATGCATGCATTCGTGCCGCCGCACTCGCGCGCGCGCGCACGCTCTCGCGGATGAAGCGAGCGCGCGGGCGAGTGAATCGAGGGGAGAAGAAACGATCGGAGAAGAGGCGGCGGCGCGACGCGGGGACGGAGGGTGGAGACGGTGCGAGGGGTGGTGATGGCACGCGAGGCGTTCGGGCGGCGGCGGACGGTGGTGGTGAGGGGCGACACGGAGACGACGCGGGCGACGGTGATGGATTATCCACGTCGTACCTCGCGTCGCTGGACGAAGGGATCAAGCGTGTGGTCAAGGCGAATCGGAAACGCGCGAGAGAGGCGCAGACGTTGCTCAAACGCGCGCTCAAGGTGAAGGATGTGAAATTTTTTAATCGCATGCTGAAAGATTTCGGCAACGAGAAACAGTTTGGATTCGCCAAGGAGACGTTCGAGCGCATCTCGCGCGCCGGTCTCGCGCCGAACGTGTACTCGTACACGAATTATTTGAACGCGGCGACGCGCGTCGGGGAGACGACGGTGATGCGAGAGATTTGGAAATCGATGTGCGACTCGGGCGTCGAGCCCAACGAAGTCGCCTACACGGTACTCGTGAAGGGTGAATCGCAGGATGGAAACATCGACAGAGCGCGATCGGTGGTGCGCGAGATGATTAGTGTTGGTGTGGAGCCGAATCAGCGCACGTACGCCACTTTGTTGAGAAATTGCGTGCGATACGGCGACGTCGACGGCGCGACGAAATGTTTGGAAACCATGCGAGAGCGAGACTACGCGCCGGATGCGACGGCGTGCGAATATTTCATCAAAACGTTGTGCGGGGAGCTCATGGTACAGCGGGCATTGGCGTTCGTTCGAGACGCCACGCGAGATGGCGTCGAAGTCACCGCGCAGTCGCACGTCGCCATCGCCACGGCGGCGAGTTTGATCATGCCGGATAACGACGTCGCCGTCAACGCGTGTCGAGACGCGAGGGCGATCCTCGAGATGGATTTGGCGAATGCGGAGAAAAATGCGACCGGTTCGAGGTACGCCGACGACGAATACGACGCGCAAAACGACGGCACCTCAACCGATGCGCCATCGAAGAGTGTGCAGTTATTTTTACGACTACGATCGCAAGAGACGAATCGAGAAATCGACGCCGTCGAAGCGTACATCAACAACGTTCCCTTGTCGAGACGTCTCGAAATCGCAGATATCGCGAGCAAAGGAGTCGAATCGTCGCCTCAGGTAAAAATCATCGCCGATGATGAAGACATAGAGCCCTTGATTGTGGACGACGTCGACGACGTTCGCGTCGAGGTGTGCAGCGGTCACGGCGATTGGATCACGCGAAGGGCAAAGCAAAATCCAAACGTGCGATGGATCGGTATCGAAATGCGACGAAACCGAGTTGCTCTGACGTGGATGAAATCTCTGCGACTGGGCGTCGAGGGAAACGTACGTCTCGTGTGTGGCATGGCGCACGACGCGTTGAGCGCGCGCGTCACGCCGCCGGCGTCCGTCTCCGAGCTCTACGTCAATTATCCCGATCCTCCCGAATGGGTTGGAAGTTCGCAGGTGCTCGTTGACGCAGCGTTTTTACGAGACGTTCATCGCGTTTTGAAACCCGGCGGTCACTTGATTTGCGTCACCGACGATCCCGCGTACGCCGTACGCATGTGCCGAGAATTGCGCAAGGCGCGCGCGCTCTTCGCCCCCGCCGCCGCGGATGGAAAACCATTCGAGAGCGGCGTTCCCGAGGATTACGGCACGTCGTACTTTGATTCCATGTGGACGCTCGGTAATCAACGCGATCGCTACTGCATGCGGTACGTCAAGCGCGAGGAATAGCGTATTGCTTTATTTATTTACAACACTAGAGTCGAGTCCCCCGCGGCGAGCGAGCGATTGCTCGTCGCGCGCGAGAGGGCTCGCGTTCGCATCGTTCGTCTTTTAAACGTATATCATCGGCATTCGGTCCGGCATGTCGTGTATCGAATTTTCATTCATCATCGCATTCGTTCGCGTCATCGATCGATCTCGATCCCATCGACAATCTAATCTCCTCGACGGGCGTCATAATTGTCGTCGAAATTCAAAGATCGATCGAATCGTCGAATGATGACGATTACTTGGCCTTGTACTTCTTCATCGCCGCTTCGTAGCGAGCCTTGTCCTTGGCCGCTTCCTTTTCGTACTTGGACTTATCCTTGATCGTCTTCCATCGCACGCCGAGCTCCTTGGCGACGTCCGTGACGGAATAGTTCGGGTGCTTCTTGAGAATGTTCGCGCGTTCCGCCTTGGCGAAGAACATGTACGCGGAGAGCGCGCGCTTGGGCGCGTTCGGGTCCTTGACCTTTTTCACCTTACCGGCGGTCGTCTTCTTCGTCGTCTTCTTGGACTTCATCGCAATCTTAGCCATGTTTTACAGTCACGCGCGCGTCGTCGAGTTGTGACGACGCGTCGGCATCGCATCGCACAATTAATCCGATCGCGCGACGTCGCGAAAGATATTTGTGCGCCGCGCGCGCTTTCGGGAGGAAGGTGTATTGGGATGTATTGGTGTTTATTAGGGGTTTACTATTACTTTTGGAAACATACTGTACTCCTATGTGGTGTAAGTAACTATCTACGGTGCGCTAATGCGGGACGTCGCGCGCGCGTCGTCCTCGTTCTCGTTTTCTCTCTCTCTCTGTCCTACTCGCCGTCGTGCTCTGTCCACCACTTACACATGCCTAACCCGTCGGCGTTGACGTCGGCGATGACTACCATGGGCGCGAAAGAATCCTTATTCTTTTTACCGCTCTCTGGGGTGAGCTCGGCGAGCTCCTCGGCGGTTTTCGGAGCCTCCGGAAAGCGGCGGTCGACGACACGGAGGCGGACGGGCGCGCCGACCTCCATCTTGAGCGTCTCGCCGTTGTAATCCCACACCCACGTCTTCTCGCGTTCGTCGTACTCGCTCGGTACCTGCATGTTGCTGGAGGGGATAAAAATATCGCTAAAGAAACCGATGGAGACGTACGCGCCGCGCGCGTCGACGCTCTCGAGCGTGCCCTCTAAAATTTCCCCGGCGAACGGCTTGAAGAGGACAACCTTAAAACTCACGTCGAAGCACACGCATCCCTCCCCGGCGAGCACGGTACCGCCCGAAATGTCCGTGATCGAATACAGCGTCACGCACAACCCCTCACACTCGGCGAGCACCTTGTCCACGTAAAGCGACTCGAGCTCTTGCGTCACCGCCTCCAGCGTGCTCTTGCCGAGATTCGCGGGTGGAATCTTCACCGCCGAATCGCTCAAAGAGACGAGCTGAAACATCCGAGCGCGTCGGACGTGTTTTCCTCCAGCCTCACCGACGTCTCGCGCCGCGCCGTCACCGAAACCGCGTTCGACCGACCCACCGTCCGACGACGAATGAATGCGCTCGCAGCCGCCGGACACACGCGAGGGCGCGTCAGCCTCGCGAACGATTCCTTCTCTCCCGCGTCGCCGCGACGCGTCCCGCCTCGCCTCGCTCGAACGCCCGTTCGCACGTCTTCTCGCGAGGCGTCGAAACGAACGCGCGCGTCACCGTCTCCCGCGCGTCCCCGGGTCCACGCTCGCTCGGACGTGCTCCCCGAGGCGACGGCGACGCGGACACAGGCGCGACGACGACGTCGTCTCGGCGATCCGCATCGATCAATCTTGGCACACGTGCACTCGAAAACGCGAACGGTGCGCGCACGATCGATGACGATAAAAAAACAAAGGTCCAGATCGGACAAATGGAAAAAACAAAGTGCGCGCGACCGACGCCGCGCGAGGCGAGACGAGACGAGACGAACGTGTGCGAATTCGTGCGCTCGTCGGACGCGAGAGGGCGACGGCCGGGCGGAAGGACGGCCGGACGGGCGCGTCGTCCGCGATGGACGTGGGCGAGCGCGATGCGCGTCGTTCGTCTCGATCGGGGGCGCGAGGGGTGAGGAGGAGGAGGGATGCCGACGACGATGGGCGCGGGCGCGGACGGTTGACGATGAGGAGAATGCGCGCGGCGCGATTGATCGCGTGGGCGTGCGCGATGGCGATCGCGGGGTGGGATCGGGCGTGGACGGTGAGAGGATGTGATGCGGCGGGGGTGACGCTCCTCGGGGTGGGGGCGACGTTTCCAGCGAGCGTGTATCACGAAGCCATCAACGCGTACGAGCAGACGACTGCAAACGTGAGCTTGAGCTATCGCGCCATGGGAAGTGGTAAGGGTTTGTGCAGGATTAAAAACGCCACCACCGAGTGCTCCGATAGTGAAGGGTACAATGAAGTCGATTTCGCGTGCAGCGACGCGCTCATCGACGCCGCGTCGTACTCGGCGTACCCAGACTTGCAAATGTACCCAGTCGTCGCCGGCGCGGTGGCGTTGGTGTACAATCTTCCCAATTCATCCGCGGCACCGCTCCGGGTGAACGCGAACGCACTTTTGGGGATTTTTATGGGAAACATCACGCATTGGGACGATCCCGCGCTCGTGGCGATGAATCCTCTGCTGAGTCTCCCGAGCGAAGCCATCAAGCTGACCGTGCGAGGGGACAGCTCGGGCACGACAGAGGTGTGGACTGGGGCTCTTTCTTCGATGAACTCGACGTTTGCGACAGCAGTGGGGACATCAAAGTTACCGAATTGGTCGAGCGTATTGGGGGGCGCGGTCACGACGAGGGAGGGCGGTCTCGGGGTGGCGTCGTTCGTGCGCGTCACGAACTTTTCATTGGGCTACGCCGTGTTGGCCGATGCGGACGCGGTCGGTGTGTCGATCGCTGGTTACGTGCACAACGGAGAAACGGACGCTGTGTATCCAAACACTGATTCCATTTCAAAGGCTGTGAAGGCAAAGGGCTTACAATTCGGAAACAACGGCGACGATGCGCACAGGTTGACGGCTACAATTGCACCGGCGTTGGAGACCGGAGCTTGGCCTTTCACGACGTACTCGTACGTCGTTCTGCGGACGGGTATAAACGGATTCACCACGGCGGATCGCTTACGAAACGGCGCGACGTGTCAGAACGTCAAGCAGACGGTTGAGTTTTGGCGTTGGTTTCTCTCGAGTGAACAATCCTCGCGCATCGCCTCGCAGTACGGCTTTGTTTCGTTACGAGACGAACTCGGCGCGCTCGTCCTGGCGAGATTGGTTGCGGACGTACACTGCGCTGGAGTAATCGCCGCTGAATCGGCGGCATCCGTAGAGGTGTCGAGAACGGTCTCGAGCATCACGGCGCCCGCCGCTTTGAACAACCCGTTGCGCACGATTCAGGCACTGCACGAGGCGCACAACGCGAGCTCCACACTGAACGTCACAGAATTGACTACTCCCAGAGATGCACTGTCAAACATAATCACAGATGGTGGGATGGCGATCGGAATCGACCTCGTCGGCACTCCTCTGGCGATTTTGTTGAGACTACCGTTTTTCCAACTCGAAATGCGCGCGGCGGTCAATAAGAATGTGCTTCAGCTCGGTTCGGGCGGTACAGCCTTGGCGCTAGACAAGCACGCGGCGGCTTTGATTGTCAGTGGGGTCGCCAGGACTTGGGGTCATTCTGAAATCGTTCGCTTGAATCCGTTTTTGAATGGCGTCACGACGCCCATCGTTCTGGTGAACTTGGACAACGCCACGGAGGATATTCTGTACAAATCTCTCGTCTCACAGTTTCAGGCGGCGAACAGTTCGTTCACGTCGGCGGAACCAGATTTGTCTGCGTCTACGTACGTGGAAGCCGCCGCAATAGTCGTCGAGAAACAGAATTCACTCGCTCTACTCCCGAACGACGTCATTTTGGATTTCACGCGGTATTTGGATTCTTCCGGCAGCGTGAGCGAATTATCTCCAGTTGCGCTGGATGTTTACCTGAGGTCGTCCTACACCGGTGATGAGTGTACGGGTCAGGCGTTTGCGAACCTTTACGCCACGCTGTCTTTATTGGAATGGATGGTGACGAACGAGAATGTTCAATCCATCATCTCCGGCATGGGCATCACCCCAGCCTTTGCGTCCACTCCAGCCGGCTCGAGAACGTTTTTGGACAATATCCGCGATGTCAGGTGTGAGTCTGTCTCCATCTTAGATCCCCAGGCTCAAAGTACGCCAAGATCATTGGGCATAAGTCCCGTGGTGTTGGCGTTGTCCATCGGTCTCGGGATTTTAGGATTATCCGCCGCCTCTGTGTTCGGAGGCTCGGTCGCGAGAAGCTTCTTTGTACAGGCGATTTTGAACCATTACAAACGTTCACACGCACCATCTGATGCAGAAGTCACCATTGTGGTCACCGATGTGCAGGCATCAACAAAGCTCTGGCAGCAAGCATCAGTTCACATGAATCGAGCATTGAGCGCTCACGACAAAATCATACGGCAGAGCATACTACAAACGTTTGGGTACGAGGTCTTGACCGAGGGCGATAGCTTCACCGTCGCGTTCCATAGCGCTACCGATGCCGTCAGGTTCGCTATACTGGTGCAAGAACGAATGCAGACGTACGCCTGGGACTCACCATTCTCTACAGTTTGCGGAACAACCTACGCAGACTGCGATGAAGCCTTGATGAAGCAAAACTCAGAAGGCGATCGGGGGCGAAACGCGAACAATCTTTTACTTCAAGCGATGACGACGACGCACATCATCCGTGAAAATGAAGAAGAAGACTACGAAGAAACAGTATTTAGCGAAGAGCGACGCAGAGGCCAAGAAAAAGCTACGAACATTCAAGCTCCGATAGGATCGAGGGCGCGCACGTCGAAAGCTCCTTCAATTAATGGACTGCGAGTGAGAATCGGCATCCACACAGGCTTCTGCCAGAGCCGGTATCATCCGACGACGCATAGAAAACAGTATTTCAAGGGAGCCGTGACTATCGCGCACGCGGTTTCTGATTGTGCCACCGGCGGTCAAACGGTAATCTCTGGCGATACGATGGCGGCAATCATGGGGGAGGGACAGGATTCTGTCAGAAACTTTCACGCGTTGCACATGGGGAGACATCAGATGGCGCTGAACAAAAAAGAATTGGATCTGTTTGGGGAGATATCTGCAGATAATGTAGTTCAAGTCGACGAGGAATCTGCAAAGAGTGTACAAGTTGATGAAGCGTTCATTTTCAACGCGGATGGAAATCGTGCGCGATGGCGTCTCTCCGAAGTTGAGGACGTCACAGAGGAGGGTTCCGCTGAGATGAATCTGGCCTACCGCTACACGCAAAACGCAAAAACTGCATTCTTGAAAAACTTGTTAAACAAGCACGCGATGCTCGGTGAGGCGGCGCTCGTACAGGCAGAACTTGTGCAAATCGTACCCAAGTCGCTGGCAACAAGGTTGGCGCTATTTTCAAACTTGCGCACGGTCCGTCAATTGGAACCGTCTTACTTTGACTCTCCCGGATTGAACGATATGCAGATTACAGTTGTGTTTACGTACATAGATTCGCTGAAAGAACTCACGGCGGCGTTGAAAGAAGTCATGGATGAATCCATAGCTCTGCTCAACGCCGCGGTGCGCTCTACGTTGGCGGTGTGTCACGGATACGAATGCAGAGAATCTAACGGTGAGTTTTTGCTAGCCTTTCACTCTCCTTCAGATGCGTACATGTGGTCTCTACTCGCGCAATCAACGTTCATGAAGATTGATTGGCCCAGTCTTCTTTTGGCTCATAAAGGCGGCAGACGCATGCGAAACGGTAGACGCGACGTCTTCGTTGGACTTCGTGTGGGTATCGGCATTTGCTCTGGTAAATGCATCGACATCCGTCCGTGCGTCCGCACGGGAAGGTCAGAGTACTTTGGTCATATCTTAAATTTCGCCGCGCGTGTCGCGCGCAGTGCGATGGGTGGACAAATTTTGACTGATTACGATACGCTTCACACAGCTATCGAAGAGGGATACCGGCCAGAGTTTTGCCACGATCTCGGCACGTATCGCTTCAAAGGGATTAACAAACCGACGAGGATCGTGCAGATCTCCGACCCAGCGTTGGCGCTGCGTTCGTTTGAAGAAATTGGTGCGATCAAAGTGAGCGAACCGATCGGTCTGGAGAAGTTATCTTTGCGGTCCCCGGAAGCCGAAGACGTGAACACGACGTGCTTATTACTATGCTCTGCAAATTCATCGTTGCTTGATACCGTGAAAAACGTCGTCGCCGGCGTCCAAGCGGCGCATTGCCAGCATTTGAATGATCCATGGTACGCGTTGATCGAACAAAAGAGTAATCAAGTCATAGACGTCGTCGCCTTGACGAGTCTTCCAGACATTCTCAGTCGATTGGGGCAGTTGAACTCAAAGGGTCGAATTCGAAAGCACTACCTCATAATCTCCGATGAACTCGACGATTTTGACGTCATATATGCGTGTCGACAAGTTCGCAGAACGCTCAATCTGTTCATGCAACCCGAAATCGCGGTGTATTCTACTTTGCTCGGGGAGCATACTCGAGACGAACTCGGCGTTGACGTTCTTCTACCGCCGCCGGTCGGGGGTTTGCGAGAGCGAAGTACCTCGCGCAGCTCTTTCGTTGACGAAGAGAGCGATTCAGACGACGAAGAAGACAAGATTCGATTTGCACGAGCCCTTGAACATTTTATTATCGGAGGTACGGGTAACGAAGGTTTAAAGAGAGAACAGATTGAAACACAACATCGGGCAACGGCGAGTCTGGGCGGTAGAGACAGTCCAGGCCCGCGAGAATTATGGCCTCTCACCGGCCCGCATGAAAAAGCGCCCGGTACATTATCGAGCATTGATATGTTGACGAACGCACTCGAGGCGGCCGCGACGAAATCATTCGCAGTTGACATAACTCGCCAGATCGTATTCACGACACGTCTGGCGGCGCAGTGCGGTATCGGTAAATCAACTTCCGTGTTGCCCGAATCAGAGTGGATCACGAGGATTGGTAAAGTCGTCGAACGAGCTGGACAAGGAATCATTAAGCAGCCTTGGACCGAATCGATCAAAGGCTCTCTGATCAGCGAAGCGGTGGTAGACGAAGAGTTTATCGACGCCGTTCACACCGTGCTTCGCATCGGTGAAAACTTCGCCTTCGTTCTCGTCACGCTCCGATGACGTAGCGTCGGGCGCCGCTCTTTGCACATAACTTTTAACGCTGCAGTTAGCTACTACACAGTATACTCAATGTACGTGTATAATACATATACTACTTGGTGCAGCGCGCGCACATTTTTCGATTAGTATCCTGCCTCGTTGACGAGCGCCGCGTAAGAAGTTTCTTCACCGCGAACCTCCTTTGCGACTTTCCGATTCGACTTGCGCAAGAAAGCGGGAATTTCCAAACCCAAGAGATCGTATATCTGCATGCGAATTTCCCTTGTCACGCTCGGCGGAGCATCCCACGAACTCAAAGAAATCACCTGCACGACGCGCTTGACGCCTTCCGAAGGCTCTGAAAAAGTTGATAGACCCAAGTACAGTTGCTCGACCGCGGCGAGCCGTACTCTCGGGTATCGATTGTTCAGGAGCGCAAGTAAACCCATCATCGCCGAGTCACTCACGCGCTGAACGGAGTGACCAACGTAATATGAGAGGCAAGCGCATCCGAGAATTAATTTCGCGACGTCGCGACTGGAGAAGCACTCGTACCGGATCAGTTCAACCATGTCGAACGATTCATCCCCCTTTTCCTCCAACAATCCGCGACACATGAGTTTATCAAACATCCGCATTGTTGGAACCGTTACGCGATCTTTACGCTTGTTCATACGAAGATTCGAGACAATGGACCCCGCTAAGACTTTGGAGAGGGACTTTTCGGTACGAGTGGCGTCGAGCAAAGCCTCAGACGCACAACGTACCAACCGTTGCCCGCCACTCCCGCCGCTTACGAACCATCCACTCAAAACAAACTGTGCGTACGTCTTACTCTTCAATACGGGGATCAGAGTTTGAAAGATGACACTAGCGTTCGAAGCATCGAGGGCGTCGTCAATCGTTGATGGAAGCACCGTCTCCAAGAGTTCGCGCTCTGGAAGGTCGCCGAGCGGTTTCAATTTGATTGAACCACCGGTGATTCGCAAACTATGCGTCAAGTTCTCGTCCCCTCGAACAAGTTGAACGAGCGTCGCGATGGCCTGGCATCGGACTCGATCTATTTTTTCCAACGCTTGTTTGAACACATTTTTCACGATGTCTTGAGCTTGCGCGGAAGAAAGTGCGTCGTGGTTTTGCAACGCTCCGACCAAGACCGGCAAACTCTTCATCGCCGCTTCTCGTATCCATGATCCAACGTCGCCTCTAGTATCCACGCAGTAGTCGTGAAGGCAATTTAGTAAAGCATTCACCGCACAATCGGACAATACGTTTATCTCAGCGACGGTCAGCGAAGAAGGCTCGCGAGCGTCGTGCACGAATGACAACATGGAAACGACCATCTCCACGAGACTGTAAGCGGCGTTCACGCGAGTCTCGGCGTCTCTCATTTCCGAATCATCTTCCGGTTGAGTCGCGCGCACGAGTGCCTCGAAAGGCACTCGCCATACCGAATGATCTGTATCCTCGATCGGCGTCGTACGCAGGTCGCCGCAAAGCGTTCGTGGCGGAAACCCCCCCAACACGAGAGCAGAACCACGCCGGATTATAGCGAGAGGTTCAGAACCTAGTACATCAGCGTGTTTCAGCAGCAAACTTCGCACGATAAATGCATCATCTGAGGAACATCTGTCGTGTACAAACGCAACAAGAGCCTTTGACGCGGCGACTTGCACGTCGACGCTCGAACATTTCAAGCAATCCTCTGAGACGTCGACGAGGACGCGCCACACGCGCGAGTCCATCGTGAGGCTTTGACCGACGCTAGCGATGCACTCAAATAGACGACACACAGCCGATCGCATGATTTCACCTCCTTTTCCTCTGAATATATGTTTATCCTCGATTCTTTCAATCACGCGCACGACATTATCGCACAGTTCTGTCGGAATCTCGTAGCTGGCTCGAGTCGCTAGAACAAAAATCTCTCCCAACGCTATCATCGCCCCGTGTCGTGTCGGTAAATCAGAACTTGAACAGCGTGCGATCACAGTTCGCAGACCAACACTCGTGATCCATTCGGCATCGACGTCACCCAACGCGCCTATCGCGCTGGCGGCGAGTTGCCTTGTGGCTTGTTCCCAGTGCGTCAGACTCGCATCAAAAACATACTCAATCATAGGCCGCCGGTATTCTTCAAACTGGCATATGAAACGCGACACCTCCAAAACAGCTCGAGAACGCGAGCCGAGCGAAAAGTAATCCGCTTTGTTGACGATTTCTATCCCGTGCGGGAACGTTCCGATTCGACCAACACTCTCTTGAAACGCGGCGGCGGCGGCGCGTCGACAGTTGACTTCTCGATCAAAACACGACACCGTGAGAAGTGCCGGGGCGAGTTGACAAACAAACGGCTCAAAGACATCAGGGGCGTACGCGCGGGCAAAGGCCCAACACACGTACGCCGCCGCGTCTCGAACGTGCGCACCGATTGAGTGCGCGCCTCTGCGCACGTCGTACGTCAGCGCTTCCATGCATCGCGGTACAGCCTCCGGTAACCTATTCGGTAAAAGTAATCCACGCCGAGCAAGTTCAGCGAGAGCGAGACATCCACCGTGCCATGTAGAGTCGTTTTGAATCACTGAAAGACAATCCAACACGGCTCCAACGATTTCGTCAGCGAAATCACGCGGCAGACGAAGACTGATTCGTCCTAAAGCCTTTGCCGACGTCCAGCGCACGATGGTTTCACAATCGCGTAACCCTTGGAGAGATACTTCGACGATGTCGTCGATAGTTTCGGGAACCTCAAACGTTGCGTCACCGTCGTCTGGACCTCGCGTCTCGACGCCGCGCGGCGTTGGTCGTCGGTTATCGAGATTCTCCTGTAAACATCGTCTTCCCCTATCGTAGCGCCAACTCACAACTCTCGGCTTCATAAAAACCATCCCAACTCTGCTTCCAAGTTTAATACACAACTGACGAACTAATGTTGAATCCTTTGCGAGCTTTGAATCGGCAATACACTTGGTCAGCGCCCAGACCGTTTCTGCGTGTTCTAACACCACCTCTCGAGAACCAGCCTTGAATATAGAAGCGAGAGCGCTCAGAATGCCAGGACACAAAAACACGAGCTCTCCATCACGTGCACTCACACCACCTCTCAACGTTGCGTGCGCGTACTGCACGAAATCACGTAATAAAGTAGACGTATCGCGCCGACTCAAAAGTTTACCGATTGTTATCGCCGCGACGTCGCGAATCCCGCCGGGATCGCGCAAAAGGAAACGCAGATCGCATAACCACTCGCACACCACACCTGGAACACCATTTTCCACGATTTTCCTATCGTCTTCTGAACTACTGTTGACTGTCACTAAATCGAAAGGTACGATGGCGAGTATCGACTGCCACGAGACGACGACTTGGCGAACTTGCCAAAACTCGCTCTCGTCTCGAATCTCTCGCAAATATCGTATCGAAGGTTCAAGAAATTTCGCCGCGTTGGGGTAAAATCTCACGCACGTTTTCCATCCTCGCACGCTCGAAAGCGCGTTCAACGCTTCGCAGCACCGCTTGACCGACTCGTCACGAGACGCCGACGACGAAGAGCTTTGGATTACCACTCCTCGCATCCGTCGAGTGCACGCCTCGGCGACTCGCGCGATGAGGGGCTCGATGAGCGAAGACAGCGTCGGATCTAACAACGTCGCTTGTTCTCTGTACCCTTCGATCGTGCGCGCGAGCGCGGCGACCGCGTCCGCGCCCTCCGTCGACGTTCCATCGGTGGAAGTCAACGAGGCGACCGCGCGTTGCAACAGCTCGACATCTTGTGCGCTCATCCTCGACGTCGACGTCGACGCCGCGCGCGCGCGCGACGTCGCGTCGATCGCGGCGACGTCGTCCATCGTTCCGACGAGTCGCGGCGCCGGTTCGCGCGACGTCGGGTGGCGAGCGCGATGGAATGAACGGCCGCGCGAGCGGTCGGGTCGTTGAACTAGGGTTTAGTAAACCCGGTTTACATACACTACACTACGACTACATCGCGATAAAGGATCGCGTCGCGGATCATGTGTCGCGACGCGATCCTTTATTTCACGTCGAGAAACGCTTTATACGTATCCAAGGCGTCCGCGTCCATGGGAACGATGTGCCCGCCGTCGTGCTCAAATACGCGCGCGCCGGCGCCAAAGCGCGAAGCAAGGCGGCGAGCCTGTTCCGGTGGATTGATCCCATCTTTACTCCCTATGACGTGCAAACTTTGCAACCGCGCAGTAGACATGCTTTCGAGCTTGGCCGCTTCGCACGTCGGCCACGCCGCACCGACGATTATTGCGCATTCGCGCACGGTGCATCCGGAGTCGCCTCGCGCGTTCGCCTCGTCGTCTGCCGCCACGAGAGCGGCGAGCATCGCGCCCTGTGAAAACCCAAACACACCGTCCCACGGACCGGTAGATCGAACGAGTTCCTTGGATTCATCCACTCCCGGAAGCTCCGTCGCGCTGTACGAGCGCTCGCCCGGTCGAAGCGTCCACCACCCGCGTCCGCCCGGGTTCAGTTCCGAAACGGTCCCATCAAGAAAAATCCATTCCCACGTGTCGCGCGTCGCGTCCACGAGCGGTCGCAGGGCGCGCTCGAACGACGCCGCGTTCCCACCCTTCCCGTGAAGCGCGAGCATTCGGCGCGCATTCGGCCTCTGTGTCCGCGCGCCGTCGCTCGGGCTCGCCATCGCTACAACCGCGCGCATGGTTATGAGGCGAGCGTCATAGTCTCACGCGTCATAGTCTCACGCGTCGTCGTCGTCGTCGTCGTCGTCGTCGTCATCTCGACGAGACTGCATCGAGGACGCGCGAGGAGAGATGAGTTATAACAGGTGCGTCTTCACGCGCGACGCGGCCGCTCGAACGACCGACCGAACGAACGAGATGACCGAACGAGATGAGTGCACGAACCGACTAACGGCCACTTACTTACGCGTAAAGAAACGCGAGCGCGGGAGCGTCATCGTCGTCCGCAGGCGCGCTTGACATGGAGCGCGAAAACGATCACTCCATAGATCGCATGGGCGATCGCGTGTCCGCGCTCAAGAAGATCACGATAGACATTCACGGCGAAGTTGATTCACAACACAGACTCTTGGACGAGAGCGCGAATGACTTCGAGCGAGCTCGCCAAAGCTTACGCGAGTCGGCGCGCGCATTTGCGCAGATGGTTGAGACGGCGCGTCGACAGGGGTACTTTTGGCAAGTCGTCGGGTTCGTTGTCTTCGTCGTCTTCGCGTTCCGCTGGATATTTTTGTAATATTCTCCTCGCTCGCGTTCACGCCCTCTGCGTCCCCACCGCCTCGGCTGATTTTCTTTCATTGGTTGTGTGTGGCGACCTTCGAACGCCAGAAAGCGTCGCCCGGCGCGATGATCGCCGTGGAAGATGCGGTGGATATCGTTCTCGAGCGTGCGAGACGCGTGTTGAGAGGTGCGAGCGCGACGTCGCGCACGGAGCGCGTCCCCATCGACGAACGTCTCGTCGGTCGAGTCCTCGCGCGAGACGCGCGAGCCACGACGCCGCACCCGTCGTTTCGAGCGTCCGTCATGGATGGATACGCGCTCAATGCGACGGCGACCGCTTCGGCCGTCCCGAGCGGTGGTGTCGGAGACGACGAAGTTGAACTCCACGCGCTCGAGGAAGCGGCGGCGCGCGCGGGACCATCGGCGAAGACGGCGCGCGAACCTCTCGAGGCTTTCGAATGCGCGTACGTGACGACGGGCGCCGAGATGCCGCCGGGGTGCGATTGCGTTGTGCCTCAAGAGGAGTGTGCGTTTGTGGACGAGACGCGAAAAACGTTGCGAGTCAAACGAAGAGCCGTCTTGGAAAATAAGTGGACGCGCGCCGCGGGGAGCGACGTGGGTCGAGGTGAGACGCTCGTCTCGAGCGGCGAGAGGCTGACGCCGTACGACGTAGGCGCGTTGAAGTACGTCGCGGAAGAATGCGTTGACACCTATCGCGCGCCGCGCGTACGCATTCTCAGCACGGGCGACGAACTTGTCGCTGACGCTTCGGCTGCGTCATGCGCGCCCGGGTGCGTCGTCGACGCGAACGGGCCGATGCTTCGAGCGCTTTGTTTCGAAGAACATTCGGAAGTGACGTCATTCGAACACGTTCGCGACGACGTCGAAGCGACGACGAATGCTTTCGGACGGGCGCTTCGGGATGGGGCGTGCGATGTCCTCATCACGTCGGGAGGCGCGTCGGTCGGCGATAGAGATTTCGTCGAGCGCGTCATCGCGGATTTCGGCGGCGAAATTTTCTTTTCGCGCATGATGATGAAGCCCGGAAAGCCGACAACCTTCGCGACGATTCCTCGCGGCGCCGATGGCGAGAAAACTCCGCTTCTCGTCTTCGCGCTTCCGGGCAATCCGGTGAGCGCCGCCGTAACGTTTACGCTCGTCGTCGCGCCGGCGCTTCGCGCGTTGAGCGGTGTGAAAGAACCGCGACTGCGACGAATCCGGTGCGAGTTGGCTGAAACGTTGCGATTGGACGCAGAACGACCAGAGTATCATCGAGCGACTATCGTGGACTGGTGCGGAGACACGCCCCTCGTCCGCTCGACCGGACGACAGATTAGCAGTCGCTTGCTGAGCATGCGACGTGCAGACGTGCTCGTCGAGCTCCCACGTGGACCAGGCGCGGTGGAGAAGGGATCGATCGCGAGCGCACTCGTCGTGTGCGATTTACGACGCACAGAGGGTGTCAACGCGCAGAAAATCCGCGCGCCCGAGCGAAACGAGCGACGTCGAAACGAGTGCGCGCCACACGTCGCCGCGGCCGCAGCTGCGACGCAAGTGAATGTATTCACAAATGACGAGCAGTGCCACCGACTAAAGAGAGTGGTCGGCTTGGAGGAGGCCATTCGACGTGCCTGTCGCGAAAGCGGCGGCGATGTCGTCGTAGATTCCATGCTTTCGACGACGACGGCGTATTCGGACGGCGCGGTGCACGCGATCATGACGGATTCGAATTCAGAGGAGCTGAAAAGAGCCATCGAGAAGACGGCGAAACGGTTGAGAGATAGAGAGAGTGAAAGCGAAGACATCATCGTCGAGAGAGCGTACGCGCGCGTCGGTCTGATGGGGAATCCAGGTGACGCGTACGGCGGCAAGGTCATCGCGGCGGCGATTTCAAATTTTTACGCTGAGGTGACGTTACGTCCGCGCCGCGACACACGCGTCTCATTCGTGCCGAACACACTCGATGCGAACTCGTTCGAATCGTTCGACGCGATGACGTCGCACCTTTCTGAGTTTGGCGTAGACGGTGGAATTCGACTTCTCAAATCGTTGGCGCGTCGTCTGTGCGCGTATTTTGAAAAAAGTGGACGAAACGTGCACATATCGCGTGGTTTCGACGTGTCGTACTCGTCCACCATTCCGATTCAGCTCGGCTTGAGCGGGTCGAGTGCCATCGTCGTCGCCGGCGTCAACGCGATGCTGAAATTCTTTGGCGTGTGCGACGTGCCGCTCTGCGATCGCGCGACGCTCGCATTGAGAGTGGAGCAAGACGTCGGTATCAGCGCCGGTCCGATGGATCGTTTCATTCAAGTCTACGGCGGTCTTCGGTTGATGGACTTTTCAGAATTTCGCGAGACGGAGCGCGCCGTCGTCGAAAACCTCGACGCGAGCAATTTGCCTCCGTTGTTCTTGGTGTGGCTTGAAAGAGGAAACGCGAGTCACAGCGGACGCGTGCATTCGCGCGTAAACAAATGCTTCGAAGACGGCGAACGGTCAATCGTCGACGCCGTCCAGCGGTTGTCCGCGTTGACGGAGCGCGCAGCGGCGTGCGTGCGACAATCTTCAAACGCCGTCGCCAGCGCGCTTCCAGAGTTGATGAATCTGAATTTCACCATTCGTCGCGAACTCTTCGACGACGACGAGCTCGGCGTGCTCAATCTCGAAATGGTGAGAGTTTTACGCGACGAGTGCGGATACGGCGTGAAGTTTGCGGGCAGCGGAGGAGCCTGCGTCGTCGCGGGCGCGGGCGTGGACGACGCCGGCGCAGAATTGCTAGCGAGGACGTGTCGCGCGCGCGGTTGGAAGCACGAAAGGATCGCGATACATCCTCCGCATCACGCGACGGTGTAGTCGCATGGACACCAAAAAAAGATGATACCTCGTCCTAGATTTGTAGTGAAAGTCACCGCACACGTCGGCGCGCGAGGCGACGTGTGACGCGGGCGTGTCTGCGCTTCTCGGCAACCTCGGGAATACGAAAAACGAACAACGGGAAAAGCCCGTAAGTTTTCACGGAAGAGAGGACACCTATTTAGGGTTTAGGGTTTAGGGTTTAGGGTTTAGGGTTTAGGGTTTAGGGTTTAGGGTTTAGGGTTTAGGGTTTAGGGTTTAGGGTTTAGGGTTTAGGG
>Ga0208410_1000606_pt1 | contig 20249 bp, 19 predicted proteins | sample ETN02SmetaG_3_FD_185787 | JGI IMG/M metagenome (GOLD analysis project Ga0208410, IMG submission 185787) | Marine microbial and viral communities from oxygen minimum zone, Eastern Pacific Ocean - ETNP2014F10-02SV257 (SPAdes) (version 2) | ecosystem: Environmental > Aquatic > Marine > Oceanic ... | reverse complement strand
TGTTGGCTCAAGGTTTAGTGACATATCGTACAAATCCTCACTCCACATACAAACATCCCACTTGTTAACTAAAAATTCTTCATCAGTGCAATCATTTGCAGTCCAAGCGATTGTTCGCTCGGGCCAAGCGAACTTGACTATCGGTTGGGCGCTAGCATCAAATTCACTACCAAATATTCCCATCAAATTATCTGAACTACTCGTGATTGTTCGTGTATTAACAACACTATATGCCTGAGTAAGATAACGGTTCAATGGTAATTCCTCAAAGCCATTCATCACTGGAGATTGGATTCTAGTCCAGCGAAGCTCGACCACATCTGCATCCCATTTTGCACCGGATTCGAACCAAGTAATGTGAATTGAATCATCGCGGTCGAAATCGACCCTTGGGTTTGCTCCCCAAATAAGATTAGAGGAGAGTACTGCTGTATCTTTGACAGTAGATACTTCTGACAATACAAGCCCGTTAGGCTCTCCGTCTAGTTCCCCTTGTCTGTCTGGATCTAGTTGCATGTAGTGCAGTTGACTTGGCCCGTCTTTGGAAGGAAATTCGCCTCTACCATCAATCCAAACAATGTGGATATTACCGTCCTCGTCTACATTGACATCTGGATTTAACGCCCATCCGTGGCCTTTGGAGATTTGAGTATCATTGACCAGCACTAGGTGGCCAACAGTATCCCAGCCACCACCATCTTCTCTCCAGTACCAATCGGTATCTGGTCCGATATCTTCCTGATATTGACCTGTATTTTCATCAATAGTGTGTCCTGAATCTCCCACGGACCAACTTGACCTTGGATTCGAGAGAATTGAGTAGGGGTTCAAGACAGTGAGGAATGTATTGGTCGCCCCACTTCCTGTTGTTATGTTGATTATTGCGCTCACCATATTGTTCATTTCTTCGGTGTATGAAGCAATTGGAAGTTGTACGTTATCGATCCAAGCTGAATCATTTCCATGAGACACTGAACCGTCCTTGACATACTTCCAGGTGTATGTGTGATATCCTGGTGAAACCGTTGCTGTATAGGTGCCGTTACTTTCTCCAGACCAAGCTGAGGTAAACGAGCTTCTCGAGCAATTTGGGTTATCTATACAGAACAAAAGATAGTCGTAGTTTGCCTCGCTAGATACGGAATAGTTGAATGAGATAGTACCCGATGCCATTGCTCCAGCATATTCCAAAGTTGAGTATTGATTGTGAGTGATGTTAGCTGATTGCGCAGTGTAATTTCCATCAATAATTCGATCACTCTGGGCGAACCACCAGTAGTTGCTCGGGCCGGCTTGAGTCCATCCATTAGCGATATAACCGACTTCGAAATCTCCGTGGAATTCAGTTAATTCTTCAGTGGGATAGTAGAATAATTCTCCACCAGCACTGGTATTACGCACAGATGTACCATCGCAAGTACGTGTGTGTATACCGATATTGTTCATGTCAGGACATTGAGCGAGGTTCATCATGTGGTAGCGTACGCTTGTATCTTCGTAGGTATTGGTATTTGGACCATAAGAAGTAGTACCAGCAACAGGAACTGGAGTTATACCTGCTTGTAAGCAAGCATCGTGTGCCTCGTCTATACTTTGGTAATCGTCGGCATTAAGAGCCGGTGAGCCTCCAAATGGACCCTCGTCAGATACTGGAAGAATCAGTTTTGTGGCGTTTGGATTCCAAGCGTGATCGATAGCAGTTGCAGGGTTCCCCGGCATCGAACCTGATGAATCTCTCCAAGATTCACACACCCATGTAGAACCTGGTCCCCACATCTCAGAGTTGTAGCCCCAATCGGATGGGATTGATAGTGCTGAACCATTGAACATGACTTCTGTCAGAGGTCTGATTCCACCACTTGTATCTGTGACGTTTTGGCCAAGATAGGTCGAACGTGGTCCGTTTGAACCATCGTCACCTATTGTGATTGCATTAGCGCAATTAGTATGTTGATTAGCGTTATGCATATTTCCACTGAGTGTGTATAAGGTCTCAAGAACGGTGATATTAGCAGCTTCAAGCATTGGCTTGATTCCAGCAAAGTTCTCGCCTGTTGTCAGAATTCCACCGTAGAATACTGCGCACATATCGGCCCACTCGGTTGTCATTGAACCTGAAGAGTCGAGGAGTCCAACGTACTCAACTATCGAACCTCTTGTATCTTCCCAAACGATAACAGCAGTGTTGTTTGCACCTATACTAATTGCTGGATTGCCTCTATGACCTAACGCCGGTGTGACCATTGTTGAATTGATCAGAACTTGGAAGCCATTGTTTGCATCATGGGAAAGCATGCAGTAGTAAATTAGGGGACTACCGAAGTACAAGCCCTGTGGATCGTATGTATCGACCCAGACAATGTGAACTGCATCGAATGAATCTACAGCAATATCTGGGGAATTACGAGTTCCGCTGCCATCGGCAACGGTATGGGATGCAATAGTCATGTTCTGTATATCACCAGAGGAACCGTCTAGGTCATCCTCTGAAGGATCCAATAATGTGTAGAGAATATCCGTATCAGTGACTTCCCAAACGATGTGTGCTCTACCTTGTGAATCGATTACCATAGAAGGGCCAGAGAGTGATGAGGCATTGGAACCACCAACCTGTGTAGTCGAAATTAGAACCGTGTCGACGCCAGTGGAAATCTGAATTAATGCATACCTTAGAAGTGGTGTGCTAGTGTTCTCAATCCAAACAAGGTGTATCCTGTTCGAGTCATCCATTACCCCCATGACATCGATAGGATTGTTTGCATTCAGGTTGGTAAGTAGAGTCTGAGCGTCGCTATCATCGATAGTTCCGTTCGCCGTTGGAAACCGAGTCGGTTCATTTGCCAACTCATCTGCCTCACCGGAAGCGGCTAACAGCGATGGTGCTAGAAGAGCACTCAGCATTAGCAAAGCAAGGGTTGCAGCGAGTTGTGATCGCTTGATTTCGATTCTGTTGTTTTCGGCGGTCAGAGTGGGGGTTAGGCTTGCGACCATAGGGTTCGAGAGCCTTGTGAGCACATAGAGGGGGAGCCGGACAGGTCCGAATAACTGTAATTTTGGAGGTATTTATGGCATTATCACTGAGATTGTGAGGCGCGCTTTCGACGAATGAAATCAGAATAATTACCAGGCCAAATCCACATACTTCCATCGGCCGGTAATTCCCAAATCGTATCACAGATTTTGTCTAGGAAAAATCGATCGTGGCTGACTGTAATTATACTTCCATCATATTCTACCAAAGCCTCCTCTAGAGCCTCTTTGGCATCGGTGTCCAAATGATTTGTAGGCTCATCGAGAAGAAGTAGATTGTTCTCTTCGAGTAGTAATTTCAGGAGGGCTATTCGGGCCCTCTCCCCTCCACTTAATTTTTCTAACTTAGTTTCCACCATTTCACTGGTAAATTGGAAGCGGCCAAGTAGAGCCCGAATATCTCCATAATCCATCCTTGGTTTGAGGGCTCTAATCTGGTCTACCGGGGTTAAGTCGAAATTTAGTGATCGGTGGTCTTGATGGAAATATCCGATCTGAACACCGGGCTTTACATCGACACTACCGGAATCGAGTTCAAGTTCTCCTTGAATAATCCGTAGTATCGTGGTTTTTCCTGCTCCGTTAGGGCCGACAATACCTATTTTCTGACCTCTGGAAACGCCTACTTCCAAGCCCTTGATTATCGGGCGATTGAGTCCTTCAAATGTCAATGTTGCATCATGGAAATCAATAACTTCTAAACTACTCTTTTCAGTCGATTCGAGACGGAAATTCAATCCTCTACGCTGGCGGGGCTTTAGAGACTTCAGCCAGCGTAGTTCACCTTGTGCTCTAGCCAATAAAAATCGCTTTTGAGAGATTGATTTGTCGTACTTATTGGCTCGTTTCATCGACTGTAATGCGCCTGTTAATCGCTTGACTTCAGCATCTGTTTTCTTGATTCGATCAGCGAGAGTCTGTAAGAAAAGTTCCTTTTGTTGCAAAAATGAGGTGTAATTGCCATGGTACCCCTTGGCTCGAGTATCTTGTATCTCGACGATTGCGTTGCAAACTCGGTCGAGGAAATATCGATCGTGACTTACTAACAATAGCGCACCTTGGAAGGTGATTAGGAATTCTTCGAGCCAATCAAGAGTAGTCAAATCGAGATGATTTGTTGGCTCGTCTAGGAAGAAGACATCTATTTCAGACAAACCCACCAATTGCCTTGCTAAGGCTACCTTAGCGCGTTCGCCTCCAGACAAATTAGCCAAAGGAATCTCCAGGGGGTGGTGGGCGAGGTCTAATGCCCGGAGAATTTCTTGCGCATGGCTAGCAACATTAGTCCCGCCGCTACGAGCCATCATTGACTGAAGCTCCTGATAGCGATCTATGTCTGGTTGCCAGTCTCCATCGTAGAAAGATGGCTCGGCCATTTTAGCTTCAAGAGATGCAATCTCTTCCTCCAATTCCTGGAATTGTCGGCCTTTTCGATTGAGTTCTTCTTCAAGTGTAGCCCCTTCGTCTATATCTCTAATTTGAGTCAAAAAGGCAAGACGAAGGCCCGGTGAAAATGAGATATCTCCAATGTCCTGATCTTGGTTAGATATTGTTCGCAATAAGGTGGTTTTTCCTGCTCCATTATGACCTACAATACCTATTCTATCGCCTTCGTCAATTCTTAGATTGACGCTATCGAGAACTTTCACAGGTCCGAAGGCCCGATGCACATCTTCGATGCGGATTAGCTCTCGCGCCATGCTTTCGCGGCTTGCCCTACCTTGATGTGTGCATCGGTCAAGAGTTGAGTGCATCAAGGCGTGATTGATCCAATCTTTCCCACTCGAAGTGGCCACTACTAGTCGGTGGACGGCCGAAGTGTCCGCCAGCTGAAGTTGCCGAGTATAACGGGCGATGCAACTTCAAATCACGAGAGATTGCGGCCGGTCGGAAGTCGAATACCCGAGATACCCTTTCGGTTAGTTCCTCTTCGCTGATGAGACCAGTTCCGAAAGTCTCGACTCGCAGACTTACTGGAGATGCTACTCCGATAACATAGGCAACTTGGATTTCACAACGAGTTGCTAAACCTGCAGCGACAACATGCTTTGCCACCCATCTAGTGTAGTAAGTTGCTGAACGGTCGACCTTTGTTGGGTCCTTGCCAGAAAACGCTCCTCCTCCGTGTCTAGCCATTCCGCCATAGGTGTCTACAACGATTTTTCTGCCGGTGATCCCCGCATCTGCGTAAGGACCTCCTGGATCTGCGAAGCGTCCTGTTCCATTGACGTGCAAAATATATCCCTCTTTTAGCCAATAATCAGGAATTGCATGCTCTACCACTTCTTTCTTGATAATTTCACGTATGTAGGATTGCTCAGCTTCAATGTCTCCATCGAAGCGGTCTTTCAGAGCATCATCATGCTGGACTGCGACTACTACAGTATGTACTCTCAGAGGGTTTCCATTGTCGTCATATTCCACCGTTACCTGGCTCTTCCCATCTGGGCGAATCCATTCGATTTCGCCACTAGCAACAATCATGTCTAGGCGACGGCATATACGCTGAGAAAGAGCGGCTGGAAGGGGAAAATATCTGCCGCTAAGTTCCTTTTCAGCCTCGGTCTCTGTGCAGGCATATCCGAACATCATTCCTTGGTCACCTGCGCCGACATCATCCAATGAATCTCCGTCGACCCCTTGGGCGATATTTTCAGATTGAGTCGTGATGTTGACATGAATCAAACATAGTTCTTCACTACTGGCGTCCATACCGATGGCATGGCTATCATAGCCGATACGTATAGCGGTTTCACGCGCTATGGCTTCGTATTTTGGGGCTTCTCCGTCAAGAGTTACTTCGCCTGCTAGTACTATCAGTGCATGATCGCGCTTTCCTTTGACTAGAGTTTCAACTGCAACACGCGCTTTTGGATCGATTTGCAGGCATGCGTCAACGATTGCATCGGATATTGCATCACACAATTTGTCAGGATGTCCTGCCGAAACAGATTCCGAGGTGAACAACGCAACCATGACTATCCGGCCATCCTTCCATATATGGGTTTTCGGCGAACTGAATATCTAACAAAAAGGTGTGTAATTTAGCAAGTAAATTGAGGTCGATATCGCCGTAGCATTGAGAAAGGAGGCCTTTTCGCAGCGCCGATGACACCTACAGAGTCTGACATAGAGGCAGTTGTCGAAGCCGATGAGAAAGGTACTAGGTTATACCCAGAGCAAGTTGTTGATGGGTTGCCAACAATTTACTCCTTCCAATCCTGTCCTTTTTGTTTCAAGATTCGCGCTCTATTGGGTAGCCGTGGGATTCCCTATGCTGATGTCGAAGTTGAGCCGATGAAGAAGGCTGAACTCAAGTGGGGGGATTGGAATCAAGTTCCTGTTTACGTAGACGTTGATGGGAACGCAATGGATGAATCGAATGATATCCTCCACTATATCGATTCCAATAGTGGAAATCTATTCCCACGTGCAGGACATGATCCTGAACAAGATCGTTGGATGGAGTTCAGTAACAAGGTACTCGGTAAATCCATTGTTGCTGTAATTTACCGGACTTTTGGAAGCTCATTCCGTGCCCTAGAATATGTCAATAGTATCGAGAACTTTTCCAGAAAGGACAAACTTGTCAACAAGTATCTGGGGGGATTTGTGATGAAAATGGTTGGACGTTCTCGTGCCAAATTATTCGAACTGCCGCCTAGAGAGAATCTCAAAACCCAACTAGATACCATGAGTAGTGGATTCAAAGGAGATTTCTTTGGAGGAGAAAATCCTAATGGCGCTGATTTCGCAAATTATGGCATTCTTCGCTCAATGCAAGGTTTGGAAGGCTTCGATATTCTAGAGGCTCATCCCGAAGCCTTCGATTGGTATAATCGAATGCAATTATTCTCTGGAGTTTGAATTGCGTGGACCGCAGTAGCGATAGATGAATGCGGGCTGCGGTCACCATGGTCGAAGTTGAGACAGAGATGGTCTGGGTAGGTGATTTGGCCAAAGCTGAGGCTCTACTTTCTGCAATTGAGGGTCACGATTCGGCTGATATCGAACTAGTCACGGAATGCGATGGAGAGCAAGCGGGAATTCGCATTATTGTCAAAGGTAATGACTTGAGAGAAGTTCGAGAACAAGTGGATTCTTTGTTGGCAGCACTAGCTTCTGCTGAGGCAGGGTACGATTCCAACAATTGAAGGTGGAGCAACTATCCCATCCTACTGTGAACAGCCTCCCTCACGACCGCTCTTGGCTTCTTGCAAAAGCCGAGCCTACGGCGTTATTCCACGATTCGATGGATAGATGGATTAGCGCCATGGTCGCTGACGAACATGGTGGAGGAGACAGCTCTGAGGACATCGTAGTTGGAAGAATCAGTACTAAAGCCAACGGGATTATTGCCGGAATAAGTGTGGTCGATAGGCTCGTAGTAGAGCATTTTTCGGATTGTACTGTGACCTGGGATGTCACCGAAGGCGATGATGTAGAATCTGGTGATCAAGTTCTAGATATTTCTGGACCTGCTGTTCAAGTTCTACGATGCGAACGAATCCTGCTCAACATACTAGGTAGGATGTCCGGTATTGCAACAAATACTGCTTCTTGGGTTTCTCAAGCAGGAAGCATGGGGGTTGCCTGCACCAGAAAGACCGATTGGGGACTTCTTGACAAATGGGCCGTACATGTCGGCGGTGGATTAACACACAGATTATCTCGTGCTGATGCACTGATGATCAAAGAAAACGACTTGGCTGCCTTGGCTCCCGGAATTGATGAGGAAGATGTTGCAGTAGCCGCTGCTGTATCGTTGATAGACATGGAATCTGATGCAGAGTTCACAGTGATTGAAGTTAGAGATTCAAGGCAAGCAATAGCTGCAATCAAAGCGTGGGATTCACTACAGGTAGAACGTAGTGGTTGTGAGAAAATCGTACTATTGCTAGACAATATGGGCCCGAAGGGTTGTGCTGAAGTTCATCAGATTCTGATGCAAGAAAACCTTCGTGCATGGTGTGTTCTCGAAGGCTCTGGCGGAGTTGTTCACGAAGATCTGGAACAATGGATTGATTCAGGAGTAGACCTAGTCTCAAGTAGTGCTCTAAACCGTGGTGTGTCACCACTTGACCTGTCGATGAAGATTGTTGGGGATGATTGAATGGGTGAAATACCAGACTCCCATCCAAGGAAGGCTTCGTTGCTTGCTCGGGCTAAACTGACTGAGGCTGCCGCTGAAGGCTTACTTGCTCAATCTGCCATGATTGCTCATGGAAGAGGTGAGGCTTTCGATTACCTACTTGGAGAGAAAACTAGCGAGTCTGCCTCGCAGGCTATTCGTGAAGTGGCCGCCCGGCTTCTCAATGCTGAGAGAGCAGTCATTTCTCTAAATGGAAATACAACCGTTCTCGCTGGAGAGCAGGCAATTCGCGCGGCTGCGATAATTGGTTGCCCTGTTGAAGTAAATATCTACTATCGAACTCCAGAAAGAATGCAAAAGCTAATCTCGGCACTTGAAGAAATACGCCAAAAGGTTGCCAAAGAAGTTCCGCCCTCTGGTTGGGGTAGTTCGCAGTGGTCTGAATCTGTAAATTCTACAGAGATTCTTGGAGCGGATGCAGATGGTCGAATCGAGGGGCTTGAAGGACCTAGAGCCATCTGTAGTTCTCGGGGGATTCAGGCAGCAGATGCTGTTCTTGTTCCTCTGGAAGATGGAGATAGATGTGAAGCCTTAGTTGGCCTCGGAAAGCAAGTTTTGGTCATCGACCTAAATCCGCTTTCACGAACTGCCAGAATGGCTCATGTTACCATTGTCGATGAGGTTAATCGGGCCATGACAGAACTCTGTATCGCTCTAAGTGAAAAAACTCAAGTCTCGCAGTGGGATAATGGCCGAGCCCTGCGAGATGCGCTTGCAATAATGGCTCAGGCATCGGAGCAAATCTGAGTCTTGTGCTCAATCAGGCGGTTGCAAATCTCTCTCGGAGCATTTCTTCACATCGGTCGGCAATCGCTTGCCCTACCTCAGAAGTACTAGCATCGCCACCCAAATCGTAGGTGACCACTCCGCCTTCGTCGAAATGTTGCTGGATCGCTTGTTGGAGGATATCGGCACACATGTCCAAATTATCATCCTTCTTTCTGTAAGCTAGAGCCTCGAACATCATCTGCACCGATTGAAGAGTAGCAATTGGGTTTACTACATTCTTTCCAGTGTACTTTGGAGCTGAGCCATGTACTGGCTCAAACATCATGTGCTTAGGACCTAGGTTCGCACTAGCGGCCATGCCAAGTCCTCCCTGCAAGACACTTGCTAGGTCGGTAGCGATATCGCCAAACATGTTTGGAAGAACTACGACATCCAAATCCTCTGGATCCCTCATTAGCCACATTGTGAAAGCATCAATGTATGCTGCATCGGTTTCAATGTCGGGATTTTGTTCTGAAATCTCTTTGAAAATTCCTCTGAATAATCTACATCCACGTGTTACGTTAGACTTGTCAACGCAAGTTACTGATTGGGGCACTCCCATTTTTCTTTGGCGATGTCGCGCTAAATCAAATGCGAAGTTGATGACTCGCTCACTTCCTTTGCGAGATATCGGTCTTGGATCCCATTCTACTTCTCCCTCAAGCCCAGGGAACTCTTCGATTACAATTGGCTTGTCCTTCTCTCCCTTAGCCTTCTGTTCCATTCTACGAAGGAGAGAGTGATAGAGTCCTTCGGTATTCTCTCGAATCATTACCATGTCAACCAGATCTGGTTGCCAGACCTGTTGGTGCACTCCGTGTACCTTGTGTTGTACGCCAGGATAGAGTTTGATTGGACGGACGTTCGCGTATAGTTTGAGTCCGCTCCTAAGTCCAAGTATGACTTGGCCGCCCGCCATATCGCCATTTGGGAGTCTAGCGTCCGGCCAGCCTATTGCTCCTAGCAAAATCGCGTCGGAATTGTCTCTACAGTGTTCGAACGAACCTTCAGGCCACTCCTCACCCGTTTCAAGATAATATTGGCCTCCGCATGGAATTTCTGTGATTTCGAAGGAGATTGGACTATTTTGTTGGAAAACCTCGATTACTCTGAGTGCCTCAGCAATGACTTCTGGGCCGGTTCCATCGCCTGCCAGCACGGTTAGACGGTAGCCTGTCATCAAACTGGGGCACTTGCTCATCATTCATCAATACAACCCATCTATTCCTTCGACCGAATAACCCAATCTTGGAGGTCTTTCAAGGCGATATTTGATAGACGGTCACCACGAACATAGGAGACATGGACCGTAGCGGAGAGGAGGGTAGTGAATCACCTCGCATCGATGTGAACGCATTACCAGATTCCTTAGTTCGTCTTTGGGACACTATGCTGAGAATCGATCCAACTTGGGATTTGTCGAGCTGGCTCGAGGAACGCGCGGACGAAGAATTGGAATTGGTCGAGGCGCATCTAGGGCGGGAGCGGTTGAGGCTCGAGCAGCGACTTCATCGAATCGAGACTTTGGTAAAGAAATTGAAGAGGCAACGACAAGTTGCTGGACCAGATTTGTTGAGTGACCCCCATCAGAAAAATCTCTTCGATGTCTTCGACAAAGCGACCGCCTCAAAAGAATCTGATGAAGACCCCGTAGAGAATGATGAACCAGTAGTTTCCGGAGGAATTATGGGTGTTGAGGATGACCCATTGTTAGCGATAGTTGCGGAACATATCCTCGGAACAATTGAGGTTGCTTCATTGGAAAATTCTAGTCCTTTACATTTCGATGATATTATCGACGGATTACAGCCAATGGGGATTTCCGTCGATGAAGTGGATGAAGCCATCGCTCATTTGCTTCAACACCGCCAAATTATTGAAATTGAGCAGGATTTTTTTGGTTTGAACCCCTGAAAAACTGCCTCGAGTGAGGTTGAGAGCAACCGTTCCATTCAAAGTAGAGACCCATGTGGGGAGGCGCGTCGGTGCCATGGTTAGCGACGCTTCGGGATGGTATGCGCGACTGGATAGGTCGTGTGAGAACAGAATTGAACAGCTTGACTGTTGGCTAGATGCTTGGGAAGAGGCAATTCGGCATAATATTCCAATTGCCGCAACAATGCCTAACGATTGGCCGACTCTGCCTGCTGGACTTCTCTCTAATCCGGGTGCTGTACTTGACCACATGCTGGCTCGATACGATGCCGAAATTGATGGTCGTTCCCCGCGCGGAGCATACGCTACACCTGCACGATTTGCCGATGCAATGTTGGCTGATGAATTGGGCGAACGCGGCGCTGATGCCGAAAATCCGATGCCTACTGGAATCTCACTCGCGGCTCTGCCTCCTGGATTCCATGCTTTCGCCGCGAAGATGAATGAAGCAAATTCGAGAGATGATGAAAACGATGTTGATGAATCTGTTGCATCAGGCAGGAAGACCGCCTCTGGAATACCACTGCCATTTGCAGACCCTGCAGTCGGTGCAGGATTGTTTCCCGAGCGTGTCCTGAAGGTTCACTCCGAACGAATCGATGGTATGCCAGCATCAACCAAGAAGGAAGACACTATACGCCTACTATCGAAAATGCAACTTTTGGATGTTTCAGATATAGCAGTTCGCTGTACTCGCAGGAGGTTGCTCTTGGTACTTGCAAAGTCCGACCTAATCGAATTGGACGGAGACGGCGATGAGTCTAGAATTGGTAGAAAACAAGCCGAAAAACTGCTAGAAATAAGCGTGCAAGAGGGTGATGCACTGCGAGGATCTTGGCCGTGGGACGAGAGCCCTCGACTACTAATCTGCAACCCTCCATGGCTACGAATCAAAGACCGTTTCCGAGGCCATCCTGAAGGAAGTCATCTGCGCAAGGAACTCTCTCGGGAGTTGCGCAGTATTACAGAACCGGATGGTCGCCTAAGATTCAGTACACTTCTTGGTAATGTTAACTTGTATCGATTATTCCTAGAACGCTCTCTACAACTTGTTGAAGAAAGCGGTCGTGTTCGAATGATTGTCCCAGACTCATTACTACGCGAGAAGAGCAGTATCCCACTTCGCCGATTAATGGTCGAGAGAAATGATTGGGATACCGCTTGGTCATTCCCTGAAAGTCAGCGGGTTTTTCCCGGTGTATCACAAGGTGTTTTGGTCATTGGTATTTCAGTTGGCGGCGAGACTACAAAACTAACCAGTTGGGGTCCGCTTGAGTCGACTGACGTTCTCCCATCTGCGGGACTTGCCCCTAAGTCACCAAAAATGGAGCTTGAGCGCTCGATATGGGCTAATTGGACAGATACAAACTGGGCCGTGCCTAGAATGCCTCGCAGAGAACACGAAAGACGTGAGGTATTAACCGCGATTTCGCAACTAGCAGATTTGCCTCGGTTATCCGAAGACCACAACTGGCTGAATCCAAGTGGGGACCCAATTCGTGTCCGTGTTGGAGAAATCGACCAAACCACTTGGTCGGAAGATATCCGAGATTGGAAGCCGAGATCGCGTGGAACGCCATTCATTCGAGGGATTCATTTCAACCTAGAGAATGGTAATGTATCGATTAATCATCCTGGTTACACATCATCCATACCCAAAGAAGCGTTAGAGCGTTCTCAGGCAATGTGGAAAGGACCTATCGTTGCAAGAGGGATTAGTCGCATCGCCTGTCAAGCAATTGTCAATGCACAGCAAGATAGGAGACTTCGCTGGGTAGTTGTTCCACCTGACTGTGTTCTTGGCAACTCCGTAAACTTCCTTGAATTACCAGAGGCTGTACAAGATAGTCTGGCAGAAGAGTATGGAACTCTAGAGCAAGGTTTGATGTGGTTAGCTGAACATCTGAATTCCAATACTCTAGATCTATGGTCAAGAGCTTGGGCGGCCAATAACAACGTGAACAATTACGAAATCGAGAATCTGCCGTTCCCACCACCAGTTAGTATGGCCAAAATTGAAGCTCGTTAGATGCTTGATTGGTTTTCTTACGTTGTCTGATTTTCGATTTGTGGCAGTTTAGCAGAAAGTCCCCGACTTGAGTCCGGAAATTGTTTTCCGTTTGGCGGAGTAAATGAAGCGTATTGACCAAATTGATTATTACGGCTGCATTACGTACGCAGGGCGTACCGTCGCGTTTAGCATTAGGGTCACAGGTGATAATATGGGAATTCATCCTAAAATCGGAATAACCGGACTTCCGCGTTCTGGTAAGTCAGCCGTTTTGGAGAAAGTTGTCAGTATGCTCATTGAAGAGCGTAAACAGGAGAAGAGAGTCCGCAATGAAGATCCGAATGCAAAACCCGTTGTTGGCGGGATGAAAACTCGAACCATAATGGAAGATGGTCAACGTGTTGGATTCGAATGTGTGGATATCGTAACGGGGGATTCTGCAGTCATGGCACATCGTGAAATTGACTCTAGGACAAGAATTCTAGGTTACGGGATAAATCCGGAAGCACTCGATGAAATCGGTGTTGCGGCTATTCAACGGACAATGGATGAATGTGAAATACTGGTCATCGATGAAATTGGGAAGTTCTCCGTCGAAAGCGAAGAGTTCGTCGAAGTTGTTAGGAAAGCGTTGGACGAAGATATGCCGACGATTCTGACTCTTCACAAGAAGAGCCGTCACCCGCTTCTACAAGATATTCGAAGGCGAGACGATTCACGTATATTGGAAGTGACGCCGGTTAATCGAGCTCTGCTTCCGTACAAGATTCATAAATTGGTTAGAGAAACCTACTGATTGAGCGAGGCATTCATCCCCTTTGGGCCGCTCAGAGTGTCAGATGGATTCCCCCGCGGCCCGACTTCAACGGGTGCTAATTGGTATCGCAATACCTGCAGCGTTCCTTACAGCCCTAGCACTCGCTGAGGGGCGAATTGAGTTAATTGGATGTGAAGGTGATGCTTGTCATAGCACTAGTGAGATTGCCTTGGCATTACCAGGAATCGTACTAATGTGCTTGATTGGCCTTGGGATTTTACGAATTTCAGCAAACCGAGATTACGGCGACGGGGCACTAGACCGTTGGTTTAGTAGAGAGTCGGAATCGGTAATGCGAGATAGGCTAGAAGAAGAGAGATTCGAGGCCAGTGATGAAGGTCTTGGTTCTCGTTGGGCCGAGCTTGAGAAAAAGAATCTCGAAGAACAATACGCAGAGGAAGAATGAAAATTTTTCATTCACTAAGTCTGGTTTCCGAATCGAAACCTTGACCCTTCGCCTCAGTCTCGCCGGCTCGATAACATGAGCGAAGTGCCCGCTGAATTGAGATATACGCCCGAGCATGAGTGGATTCGAGTAGAAGGAGACTTGGCGATAATCGGAGTAACGGATTTCGCCCAAGATGCGTTGACTGATGTTGTTTGGGTAGAATTGCCAGAAGTTGGAATGTCGGTTGGATCTATGGAATCTTGTGGTAGTGTGGAATCTGTAAAATCGGTTAGCGAAATCTACGCACCGATTGCAGGAGATATCACTGAAGCCAATGAAAGTCTCGAAGATGCCCCTGAACAAATCAACCAGGACCCCTATGGTGAGGGATGGATTTGGAAGATGACAATCAGTGATGCTGGAGAGCTTGATAGCCTTCTCGACGCGTCGGCGTACAGCGAACTGATTGGTGAGTGAATATCGTGGTTGCAGCCCTCCACATCTACGTGGATGGCTCTTGTGAAGAGAATCGTAATGTTACTGCTGATACACCCGCCGGCTGGGGATTCTGTGTCGTAGAAGGCGATACAGGTCTCGGAAGAGGCCGGGGTGAAATCGTAACCGAAGGTTCCGGTCAAGTGATTACAGAGGTTAGTTCTGATGCTTTCATTGGTGCAGAAATAGGCTCAAACAATACTGCAGAATTGAGCGCTATTGCGGGGGCCTTAGTCTGGTTATTACAGCAAGGCGGTAGAAGTTCGGTGGTCATTCGCGCCGATTCACAATACGCTCTCAATATTGCAAATGGCCAATGGAGGGCGAAGAAAAATCGTGATTTGGCTTCACACGTGCGCGCACTGTGGGATGAAGTCTCAATTTTGCGGGAATTATCTGGCGAACATGTCAGGGCGCATCGTGGGCACCGTTGGAATGAACGTGCCGATCATTTAGCATTCAGAGCGATGAGTGGAAAAGAGCCGTTACCCTTGCAATTTTGGAAGCCTGGTCAAAGATAGTTGGCTTATTCATCGGCAAGTGAGTCCGCCAATGGTCCTAAAGCTAGCATTGAATAGATACCAGATAGCGAAATCAATAGACCAATTAGTAGCAATACCAAACCGGTTGGATCTGGTAGATATTCTTGCAGTGGATTACCTGCGGCCCAAGAAAGAATGATTGTGAGTACCCCGGCGGCCAGAACCTGTTTTGATGACTGTTCGGGGTTATTCCAGTTGTCTAGCCAAGGAATCAAACCCTTCCGGTTGAAGGTAAAGCGATACCAAGCGACGTACCAAAAACCAAGTCCAGTCATCCCAATTATTCCCAATGTGAAAGATTCTGAATTCCATGGGCCGGAAAAAGAAATACCCAAAATCATGGTGTTAAGCAGTAATAACGAGCCAATTACTGCAGGAGCGGCCCCATTAGCACTCGTGTCGTTTCCCACGCTACTGCCAAAAGGCACCAGGGCTTCAAATCGACTAAACAGAAAGGTCATTCATGAACTCCCATTGGCGAATCCATGAAGGAGGGTCTGATTTGGGAAAAATCAGTAGACAAAGCCCATCTAGACTTGAGATTTGATGTTCTTAGGGAAGGTTTACCGAGAGGAACTGAGCACTATCCAGGAATCGATGAAGACCCTAGAACAACCTTCTTGTGTGCTTATGAAAATGGGGAATTAATTGGATGCTCAACTCTTCAGGTGGATAGAAGAGAAGGTTGCAAATTCCGAATTAGGGGAATGGCGGTTAGACCTAAGCACCGGAACAAAGGGGTTGGATCTAAGATAGTCAAAGGATTGCAAGACTTCGCCAGAAGTCAGGGCTCTGGCATATGGTGTAATGCCAGAATCAAAGCTGTTCCAATGTACGAAAGATGTGGTTTCGTAATTATCTCGGATTTGTTCGAAATCGAAGGAATTGGACTCCATCATGACATGGAATGGAAACTTTGAGTTTGAATAAATACCATCAATAGCCGCCACATCTAGAGAAAACCATGGAAAATATACTCGCCATGCAAATTGTAGGTGCTATAACGGTACTTATTGGATTGAAAATGAACGTGGATCCTGTCGGATTCAACAAGGACATCTTTGGAGATGTTGATGGAGTAGATAGTGGAGAGATGTCCGCTAGCAGATTGGCAATAGGCGGAGGAATAATGGCTCTTGGTTTGCTAAACATATATTGTAGTCTGAATCTTGACGAAGGTACTGCTACTGAAACGGTTCTAATTGGAACTGTGATCGGACTTGCTACATTTTTCGTTACCATTGCGAGTGCAAAGTTTCGAGGATTTACATCAGACATCCCAAAGCTTCCAATGATTGTATTGCCGACACTGATTGCAATCTGTCTTTACTCCGCTATGGGATAGGCTAAGCCAATTGAGAAATTGGAGCACAGGCTGGGATTTGAACCCAGGTAAGAGGATTTGCAATCCCCGACGTAACCACTCCGACACCCGTGCAGGAATACACCGACCCCTGACCTCCACTTGAAGAATGTTAGGAGTCCAAGAGAAATAGATGACAAAGGTAAATTTGCATATCTTGAAGGGATGTCGGCACTCAGTCGATGTATGCCTAAGGTCTCGTCGCGCTATGAGGGACTTGGAGTTGGGTTCGCCCCTTACCTGCAACCACCGGGTCCAGAAGTTGTACGCTTGACTGTAGGTGAGCCTGGTTTTGACACTCCAAGGGAGATTATCGACACTGCAATAGCGGAACTCTCTGCTGGCAAAACCAAGTATACACGAGGGCAAGGTTCGGTAGAACTCTGTCAGGCTGTTGCAGATTATCTAGGTAAGCATCAGTCCCTAGAGATTAGCGCTGAGGATGTTTTGATTACACCTGGGGCAAAGCAGGCTTTGCTTTACTCATTCATGATTTCAACAATGCCTGGTGATGAGGCAATATTGCTAGCGCCGGCTTGGGCGAGTTACGAACCGATGCTGCAATTCATAGGCGCTGTACCTGTTCACGTCTCTGTAAAGCCTGATGATTTCCACCCCGACATTGATGCGATTAGAGCCGCAGTAACCGACAAAACCACGATGATTCTGATTAATTCTCCATGCAATCCAACCGGTGCAGTTTACACCCCCGAAGAAATTGAAGCGATTGTAGAAATTGCAGTTGAGCACGATCTTTGGATTATCTCCGATGAGATTTACGCGCGACTGAATTGGATGGATTATCCACACGTATCACCAGCCTCAATAGAAGGTGGTGCTGAACGCACTCTAATCGTCAATGGCTGGTCGAAATCTTGGGCCATGACTGGAATGAGAGTTGGGTTCCTAACTGGCCCCAGTGCAGCAATGAAGGCGGCGATGAAATCTCAAGCTAATTCGGCTTCCCACATTCCTACTTTCATGATGGAAGCCGCTCGTGTTGCATTGTCTTGTGATGATGCAGTTGACAGTTTCAATGAGGAATACAAGAAGCGGCGCGAAATCATGATTCAAGGGTTGTCCGAAATTCCTGGATTACGAGTAGGGGAATGCGAGGGAGCATTCTATGCATATGTCGATATCACCGGTACAGGGATGACTGATATTGAATTCGCAGATGGAGCATTAGAGGCAGGAGTTCAGTTGATACCGGCCAGTTTAATCACCGGTGGCGAAGGCTTCGTACGCATTTCTTATGCTGCGGATGAAGACCAAATTATCGAGGGCATCAGGCGACTGAAGGCTTGGCTTTCCTGAGAATGATTGAAATCAAAACCTGCACCGAACTAGGTTACTCAGGTGGTTCGATGACTGGCGCTCATGGCAAGCATGTCTATGTCGACTACAATGGATATCATCGAAATGGAGTCTATGATGGTGCTTGGATGCTAGAGAAGATGATTGCCGCAGCGAATGCAGCAAATGTCCGAATTGTCCACTCTTATGTTGAGGAATTTGATGGTGTGGTTTCGCCTACAGGGTTCGCAGCCATGGTCCTACTTGATGAGAGTCACATCAGTGCTCACTGCTACTACGACAAGGGTTGGCTTGCGGTTGATGCGTTCACCTGTGGAGGTGCTGATCCGAATGGAATTGCCGATGACCTCGATGAAGCGTTGAGGTCGACAATGGATGATTTGGTATTGATTCGTCGTGAAGAAGTTGCCCGATTTCTCCATGAGGATCTCGAGAAGACATGAGGTGGAATGATGGCGATTCGAGATTTTATCAAGCGCCATTATCACCATTTCAATGCTGGGGCTCTTGCTGATTGTGCTGAATCATTGAATGGATTTCTCGATAATGATGGGCGACTAATCATGACTCTTGCTGGCGCTATGTCTACTGCAGGAATAGGGCGCTCTTTAGCGCCCGCGATCCGGGCTCAAAAGATTCATGCAATCTGTTGCACAGGGGCGAATTTGGAAGAGGATCTCTTCCGTTTAGTGGCATCTTCGAGCTACGAAAGAGTCGATGATTGGCGTGATTTGACTGCTGAATCTGATGCTGAGCTTGCTGAGCGTGGAATGAATCGGGTGACCGATGTTGCGATTCCAGAAGAAGAAGCAATTCGCTACATAGAGAAGCCATTACTGCAGCTTTGGAAAGATGCAGAAGCGGCAGGAGATAGGCGATTCCCGCACGAATATCTCTACGATTTACTTCTCCACGGAGGGCTTGAGTTGGATTCGGACCCAAAGGATTCCTGGTTGATGGCGGCAGCCGACGCGAACCTACCAATCTTCGTTCCGGGCTGGGAAGATTCGACTTTAGGGAATATTCTCGTTAGCCGAGTAATCGATTGTACTCTACAAAGTCCCGATGTTGTCAAGGGAGGGTTACATTCCATGCAAGCCCTGGCTGATTGGTATCGCGAAGATAATTCTCCCACCGGAATTTTACAAGTAGGTGGCGGAATTGCAGGGGACTTTGCAATCTGCGTAGTTCCAATGCTAAGACAAGATGTAGGAGAATCTGTTCCTCTGTGGTCGTGGTTTGGGCAAATCTCAGAATCAAGGCCATCCTACGGAGGATATTCCGGTGCGCCACCAAACGAAAAAATCAGTTGGGGCAAGTTAGGAGTTGAGACTCCAAGATTTGTGATAGAATCTGATGCTACGATAGTTCTACCGCTGATTTTGGAATCTTTAGGGAATTAATTTCTTAGTTCAGAATATGTTGAAAGACAAACGACAGTATATATCTGACACGTCGATGTCAATTCATGGCTAAGAGAGCAAACAGACTTTGGCAAAGACTGGAGGAACACCTCGAGCAGTTGTCAGCAGTAACTTTGAGTGAGTGAGACTTACATCCCGCAATCAGAACATATCAGCGTACTCATTGCAATTCTCACTTATTCTGAGAAGTTGATTGTACTTGGCCGTCCTGTCTGAGCGGGCCGGTGCCCCAGTTTTGATCTGGCCGGCATCGGTCCCAACAGCTATGTCTGAGATTATGGAATCCGCAGTTTCACCAGAGCGATGGCTGATGATTGTGCCGTAACCCGCAGCCTTTGCCATCGCGATAACGACCAAGGTTTCAGTGACCGTTCCAATCTGATTGAGTTTGATTAGAATGGCATTTGATGCACCAATCTCAATCCCATGAGCAAGTCGCTCTGGATTGGTAACATACAGATCGTCACCAACAACCTGTACTCTATGTCCTTCACGCTGAGTAAATTCTACCCAAGAATCCCAGTCATCCTCGCCAAATGGGTCTTCGATTGATACGATTGGATAATCGTCAAGCCAAGATGAGTAGAGTTGACCAAGTTCTGAACCACTAATCACCTTGCCATCTATGTGGTAGCCATCATCATGCAAGAATTCCTGACTGGCTACATCCAATGCAATCGATACTTGCTCGCCTGGTGTATATCCAGCGCCAGTAATTGCTTCGACAACATATCGCAGACCTTCCTCGTTACGAGGTAGGTTTGGTGCAAATCCTCCTTCGTCTCCAACTCCACCAAGTAATCCAGCTTCCTTCAGTACGGCTCGTAGTGAATGGTAGATCTCTGTACCTGCGCGTAGCGCTTCTGGGTATGAGTCAAAGCCGTGAGGTACGACCATGAATTCCTGTACATCGACATTCGAATTTGCATGGGCGCCTCCGTTGAGGATATTCATCAGAGGTACTGGGATTGAGGCACTTCCATCTGAGAGATGTTGCCAAATCT
>Ga0208410_1000604_pt1 | contig 20335 bp, 24 predicted proteins | sample ETN02SmetaG_3_FD_185787 | JGI IMG/M metagenome (GOLD analysis project Ga0208410, IMG submission 185787) | Marine microbial and viral communities from oxygen minimum zone, Eastern Pacific Ocean - ETNP2014F10-02SV257 (SPAdes) (version 2) | ecosystem: Environmental > Aquatic > Marine > Oceanic ... | reverse complement strand
GGAAAGGTTAGATGTCAAATCAACCACATTCGATTCGAGGGTAACTATTCGCCCCGCGTTCGAGGAAAGGTTAGATGTCAAATCAACCACATTCGATTCAAGGGTAACTATTCGCTCAGCGTTACTTTCTAAGTCGGTACTTAAAGCGACACCAGTAAGTGTTGTACCATCACCATAAAAATTGGCTGCAGTAACGTTACCACTGACTAAAACGTTGCCACTTGCATCTAAAGAAGTTACACTATTTTGAAATTCTACGGTATTGGTTGTTACGTTACCTTGTGTTGTAGTTTGTTGTAAAGTGAATGCGGTACCACTTAGACCAGGAATATTCGTGAGTTTACTCCCATCACCTATAAAAAACCCGGATGTTTGTATGCTTATAGTTGCTACGTTACCATTCTCTAAAGCATCCTGAAGTGTCGATGCACCAGAACCTTTATACTTCTGTATGTTACGACCGGTATTGCAACCAGGCATTCTTACAAATACGTATGATTAAAAATTAGAGAGATATTATACATTTACCCTTTTTGAATACCGAAACTTCCTCTTTTGGTAAACCCGTTCTGGGTATATGAAATCCACCTTGTTTATATACTTTCAAACGTTTGTTATACATTGCATGGCATATCGACCATTGATCAAAAATATCGTAAATATGTGGGTTATTCTTCTTACCGTGCGTTTCACGCATGATTCTTCCTATGGACTGAACGATATCTGATTTGGGTGTCGCTAAAATAACCGTATCGAGTGAAGGTATATCGAGACCTTCGTGTGCTTGACTAAACGTTGCAAATATGATTTTCTTTTTACTCGATTCTGTTAAATCGGATTCTTTCATACCACCCATATACAGACCTGACGTTTTCTTAAAACTTTGGTGAAGGACTTCACAGTGGTGTCGACGATCACTTAATACGAGAACTTGACGCGTGGTTTTAGATATATCCTTTATGAGTTTTGCTATAACAATATTCCTTTCCCTGTCCTCTGTGAGTTCTGTAATCATGGTCGCGAGCGAGAGTTTTCCGAAACGCGTACACGGTGGTGGGTCTCTGAATCGTTCGCACGAATATTGAATAGGGAAAACCTCGACCTGTTCTTGATTTTTGCGCTCGGCGGCAAAAAAGGTCGGGCCCATGAACCAGTGTAGAACCTTTGTAAGTCCGTCTTTACGGGTCGGTGTTGCCGATAATCCGAAAACGTGTTTTGGACACATTTTGAAAAGGGATTGTGAAAAAACTTTCGCGCATATATGATGTGCCTCGTCGACGATTAATGTTCCTATCGTATCGAAATCGTTAAACGAGTATTCTTTGAGCGATAAGGATTGGAGCATTGCTATGACAAAATCACACTCCGTCTCTTTCTTATCTTGTTGAACTATACCTATAGATGCACCTGGACAAAATTGTTGGATACGTTCTTTCCATTGATTTGCTAAAAATTCTTTATGAACAACAATCATGGTTCTATACCCAAGTTTACAGGCTATGGCCAAGGATACTGTCGTCTTCCCAAACCCACAAGGAAGTGAGAGAACACCGTGTCCGGCTTTAAGTGCTGCCGCCAAAGCATCGTTTTGATGCGTTTCGTCACGAAGTTTTCCATTAAATGTAGTTGATATTTTAACTGGCTCGGGACGACGATCTTCTTTAGGAGGTCCGAACTTATCTTCCCCGTAATAACGTGGGACACACAAACCCGATTTAGCTTTTCTGAATACCTTAAATGGAGGCGGAGGGAATCCAAACTCCGTGTTTACGACGGCGCGAACTGTGAGTTCCTTTTTGATTTCCGGTGTCTCACATATGAGATATCCTGAACGTGTAAGACTCATTAAATAATAAATGTATTAAAACTTTATATTATATTAAAGAATAAATTATTTATATATAATATAATATAAAAATGCCTGTGATGAAATTAGATGAAAATATCAAAACATTAAAAGATGAAATTGATAAAATGAAGACAGATATTAACAAATTGAGAGCTGAATCGAATCACATGGAGTCTGAAATGTATAGGATGGAAGGTAGTTTGAAAATGTTGGTAGCACTTAAGGATAGTGGCTTGTCTGAATTAGAATTACCCGAGAAAAAAGAGGAAGTGAAAGAGGAAGTGAAAGATGTATAAAAAATAAACAAAAACAGACTTTTTTTTATATAGATGCAATTCCCTGATATAGTCTCTCACTTTATCTGGTAATTTAATTTTTAAATTTTATATACTTCAATACCCACGAATATCCGCTATGATCGTGGGCATTCCAAACACCATTGAATTGAATTTCTGTAAGAACGGTATCTCCTTTTTTTAACGATTGGACCGGTGTATCACCATCGACATTACACATGACGCGTCGGTACCTAAATGGGACCTTAACTTTTAAAACGTTACCTTCGAGCGGATCGTCTAGTTGTTTAGGAAATAAGATAAGACCTGTTTTGTGTTCGTGTAATTCCCTGATATAGTCTCTCACTTTATCCGGTAATTTAATTCTTAAATATTTTTTTTCGTTATATTCGTACATTGGTTCGTATACGGTTGCTTGAACGGGTAAAGTCATTTTGATATTATTCTACCTAAATCTATAAGTAAGTTCGTTTTGGGTGAGTGTATAATATGTCTTGTGTTATACCATAAAAGATAACGAGAAGAATCGTAATAATAGTTTGTGTATCGAGATACTCGATACCTTTAATGAATATAAACAGGTTTAGTAACATGTGCATTGGGAACGGTTTTTCTGGACCGTATCTCGTATAGTATCCAAACATTGCACTGAGTGATATTATGAGTGCATTTACAGTACTACTATACGATGGTTTATATACGAACCACGCCGTGTATAGAATAGCGACGTACGAAATAAATATAGATCGTCTAAAAAATTCTCTGGTACTATCAACAATTTTTAGCGGTTTCTTTTCGATAAGTCTCGATTCCCAGTGTGGTCCGAGTATGAGGTACGAAAAGTATAAAATGATAAATATTTGCCACATTATTTATAGTATTATAAGATTATTATGTGAGTAATATTAAGATGGCGCTATGTTTATCAACTAAAATGCCCATAAAGATACCTTCCAAACAGAAGTCTAAAACATGGAAGTTTACTGGTGAATTCTTACTACGTAAACAGTTTCAGAAAGATCAAGTGGAATTTGGTAAATGGACACGGGATCAAATAATTGAACTTGGACCTACGTTTGTTAAGATAGGTCAAATAGCATCTTCACGAGTTGATTTGTACCCGTTAGAGTTTACGCAACAACTCGAATCTTTACAGGATAATGTACCTCCCATTGACAAAAATGTGATTCGATTAATGGTTAGACCTCATTTAAATAGTAACGCGTTTTCATATTTTGATTACGAACCGTTTAAATCTGCAAGTATAGGACAGGTACACAGGGCAAAATTATCGACGGGTGAAGAAGTCGTTGTGAAACTTAAACGACCTAACATATACAATATAATGAAAAATGATACAGATAATATAAGACAGATCGTTGAGTTTCTTGAAAAAATTGGTATAGATACAGGCACAAATACGGGATACGTTCTCGATGAATCCATCGATTTTTTATTAGCGGAATCGGATTACGAAAAGGAAATCGAGAATGCGAAAAAGTTTAGAAAACGAATGAAAAAGATAAAATGGATGAAAGTACCAAAAATATATACCGAAATATGTAACGAAAACATGATCGTTATGGAATACGTTCCTTCGGAAAAACTCGATAGTATAAGTGATTTGCGTGTAAATAAGAAGAAAGTGTGTGAAGCTCTTTTGAATTCGTATGTTATTCAAACAATGGATAAGGGCTTTTTTCACGCCGATCCTCACCCGGGTAATTTAGGTTTTTCCGGTGACGGTAAACTTGTTTTTTACGATTTCGGACTCGTTATTGACATATCCGACGAAATGAAAGAGGGATTCAAGGAAATGTTTTTGCACATAATAAATAAGGATACAAAAGGTATAGTTGATGTACTCATACGTTTAAAAGTTATTTTACCGACGACGAAAGATACGAGTGACATTGAACTCTTTTTCAAAACGACACTCAATTATTTAGAAACACTCGACGGTAATAATTTGAAAGATGAAATACTAAGCGATGATACTTTACTTAAATTGGCACAAGAAAAACCATTTATCATACCAACATCTTTCGTGTATCTTGCCAAGACATTTTCGACTATTGAAGGGACGTGTGTAAAACTCGATCCGAATTTCACATACATAGAGTACCTCGAACCTATACTCAGAGACCAGATTTCTGATGTTATAGATCTAGGTGGTATGTTTTCGTCCGCAACAGAAATGCCGAATCGTGTAAAGAATATAAGTACGGCGGTTTTGGGTATGGAACAATCTCGCGCGTCTATGAAACGTTCATTGGATAAAACGCGTATGGAAATGAGGTACGTGCAATACAGTGTTTTATCGGCTGTATTTGCAGGTAACTTGTTAGAACAATACAGAGAGGTATCTATATTTTTATCTTTAGTGAGTCTCGATTTAGCGTTTAGGGCTTTTCGTAAAAATCAATAGCGGTTGTTTCTGTAGTTGGTGCGTTTTTACACTGTTTTTGTTCGGAAAAGAATTCTTTGTGTCTTTCGAACAAATTCTTGGTACGTTCAATTTCGTCTTGGGATATTTCTTTTAACTTATCTTTTACATTATCAATTTGTTCTTGTCTTTGTTTACGAAGTTTCTTACCGAACTTCTTAAACTTTTTTTGCGTTGACGCAAAATTAGTCGCGACTGTGGAAAGTGAAAACATTATTATTTACTTACTATTACCCGATATTTTTTTTAACTGAATAAATTATTTTTATTATATAAAGATATAATTATAATATATATAATGGAAGTTACTATCGATAAATTTAATAACGGTAAGTATAACTTAAATACCATATCAAATGATCAATATATTGGTAATACGTTAAAACAGGGGTACGAGTGGGATGGTTGGATGCGTTACGATATCGAAAAGTATTATAAACCCGGTACGGATATAATAGATGTGGGTGCAAATATAGGGTATAATTCGCTAATGTTTTCTGATTATGGACCTGTTATTGCATTTGAACCCGTTTTTAATGAAATTGTTAATATGAACATGCGAGATAATAATCTTAAACATAAAGTTAGCGTTTACCCCATAGCTTTATCGGATAAAATAGGTAAAATGGTTGATTTATATATACCTAATTCGCCTAAAGATGAACCCGATAAAATAAATTATGGCGGTACGACTATGTATCCAAGCGAAAGTCATGATATGAATAAAAAAGTGTCTTGCATTACAGATACATTGGATAATATATATAAGGGTGTACCGTCCATAATAAAAATTGATGTGGAAGGTGCTGAATTAGACGTTTTACGGGGTGGTTTGAATACTCTTAAAAAACATAAACCTGTTTTACTTATTGAAATTATACCCAATTCGAGTAAAAATGATAAAAAAATACACGATTTTTTGAGAGACGAAGCTGGGTATACATCTATACCCGAGTCTCGACCGGAATTCATGTACTTATATGTTTAGGTCATGTATTAAATCGTCTATACTTTTATAGTACCGTTTAAGATCTTTCATGAACCGTTTACTCTTTTCGAGATCTTCGTTGACCTTTTTATTCTTATAAATATATGCGAGGTTAGATTTCGAGTACCGAGTTCGTTTTTGGTTTTCGTTAGGTTTCCTCGGTACGAGTTTTTTACTCTTTTTCGAAACGCTTTGCATGGGTTCGATACGTTTCGTAAAACTAATGGCTTGCATGACCGTATCGGCGAGATCGTCTTTCTTTTTGGATGCGTTAAATATAGGTATCCAGTGTGCATTAACCGCATTATTCCACATGAATTCCTGGCACCTTTCTATCGATGCCTTTTTCCGTTTATTATACATGACTTTACCCGGACCTGCAAAGTCGGGTATTTTGAACCGCGCGTCGTATACGATCGTTTCGGCCTTTGGGTTCCGTATAATAAAATAGGCATGGAGAAAGTGTTCGACTATTTTCATTTTCCGATTCTTATCGGGTTGTTTTTCTATGAGAACCGTATCGGCTTTTAGGATCCATGGTTTTTCGTCTAAATGGTTTCGCATGGAAACAAACAAACCGTCTTTATGTTCAGGAGGTACACCAGAAACGTCCCACTGAACAATAAGATTAGAGGTTTCGTCGAGCATACACATGGCTAAGTTACGTATACCGACGTCTATACTCAGAATCATTAATAATATAAAGAAAATTTTTATCTTTAAGTCGGTATTATATTTGAAATAATAATATTTTTAGAATATAGTAAATAGTGTTACAATGGGTACTAAAATATCAATTATAATATTTACATTTATACTTTTTTTAATACTATTTGTTGGAAAAGCATATTACGATGATATAGGTTTAAAAATAGCAGATGGTGAAAAGAATAACGAGGGTGGAAATGGGTATGAGTACGATGATAACAATAGAGACAAATATTTTACAGACAAAGATATAGATTGTCAGGAAACAATAGCGGGGTACGAGGAGTGTGTCACAGTCGGTCAAGACCTTGTTACTGTATCGCAACACCCTGTGAATGCAGGTAAAGCGTGTACTGAAAAATTATGTAAAGGTGTTCATATTTATAATTGTGATACACATGGTAAAGAACGCTTGGTTTATATTCAAAGAAAAACTGATAATAAGTATTTAAATATTGAACTAAAACCATGTGCCGATTGGGAAAAATTAAAGGATCGTAATATAGACTCGGGAAAAAAAGAGGATATGAAGTGTAAAGATTCCGATATTGGAAGGATTACTAATACTGTTAGTGATGTAAGTTGGGATGTAATACTTAAGTGGGAACATTATCATGAAGTTGGATGGGTAAGTCCATGGGCACTAAAAATAAAACCAATAGATGATTCAGGTAGAGACAGTTTTGATATATATACACGTATACGTGATAAAAAATATGGTATAGATAAAACTATATATTTAGTACCGACGAGATCGAGTCGACAATTAAATCATTGGCAAATTAAACTTTCATACGATGAAAGTGCGTTTCATGAACATAGCCCATGGAGTGACGGTGTAAACTTAATATGCGAAGCAGATAATACACAGATGGTTCGTTACGAACCTACATTTATAGGATGTCCAACTAACCGATATGAAAATAAAACAATTGTTGGTTTTACTAGTAAAAGTAAAATAAAAAGAAAATCCGATGGTAAATACCTTGTTATATCCGGACCAAAACTTTTGGAGTATTATGCGGATAGGGCTCAAGCTGAGGATTACGAATTTCAAAAAGTTTATGATGTAGGGACAGCTACAAACATGAGTATGATAGGAGGGGGTGAGGATACAGGACCGGTAGTAACGGATATAGACAATAGGACTTCTAAGCACCAATTATGTTTTGGTGGTGATAGTGATCACGTAAGTTATACAGAAAATGTAGATGAAGCTACAATTTTTAGTATAAAAGAAGATGATAATAATTTAACAATAAAAGTAGAATTTGAGGTTACTAATTTCAATATAACTGAAGGTACTACTCAAATAGGAAGTTACCAATCTCCGCATACAGTAACAAAGTATATAGAATTACTTGGAAACGGTGATCTTTCCTTATGTAATAAAATTAATCATAGTTTATATACGTCACAGAAGGGATATTCAGATGCCCGTGGTATGGATTGGCATACATCGGATACTTGGTATGGCGATTGGACGCGTTTCCATACAACTACTCAATATGCGAGCGGTAAAATAACAGCTTTAAACAAATCTAATGGGTACTGTTGTCAATGTTCACTTTATAGTCCGAACAGTGAGTGGTGTTTTTATGGACCCAGTGATTCAATAACCAATTCTTATTCTTCGTTTAATCAAAGATATGAATTTGATCATATCGAAAAAGAGGATATTACTCGAGAGATGGAGATTGATCATAGTCCTAATTGTGTAAATAAAACAGCTGATGAAATGGCATGTCAAATGGATTACAAAAAATGTACTTCGTACGAAGAATTTTATCCTCACCACGGAACTATGTTAAATTACAGTTTCGGAAAATGTGTTCCTAAAACAAGTTTTTTAAATAAACTTGCGACGGAAGAAGGTCCTGAACCCGGTGTCCTTAAATGGTATTCTGGATTTACGGATATAGTTACTAAAAGGTGTGACCAAAGTATTGATTGCAAAAGTGGTTTGAAATCATCGTACCTTTTTCACGAAGAAAGTGATCGTATTGCTCATAATGAATATACATCAGAGTTCATAAAAGACTGTTTATCCTCAATAACAAACCTACCTGCATCAGAAGAGTACGAGACGAAAGCGGATGTCTGTTGTACAAAATTTGGTGCTGAATCCGGTTGCTGGACAGAAAACACGTCTAGTAAAGTGTGGGAAATAGAAGAGGATGAAATGGATAGTTCAAGTCTCGGATATGGTATAACTTATAAAGATGCATGTACCAATAAAACAGATTAGATTTTTTTTAAAAATTAAACGATATAATATATAAATAAAATAAAATTATATACTATATGGGTTTACTCACTTTATTATTTCCAATTTTTCTTGCCCTAGTTTTGATAATTGTACTTTTTGGTATAATTTACCTTATAAAGAGAAGGGAAGGTGAAATTAAAGAAGAACGTATTAAATCATTTATGAAAAAATTAAAGACTATACAAGATGTAGATGAAATTATAGATACTGAAACTTATGAAACAACCATGCAAGATATAATCGAAGAGGGGTTTAATTATCCATGTTTAATACCTCCATACTCCAGTGGAACGTGTGATCCAGGGTATAAAATCGAAACGAGTGATTCTGGTAAGAAGTGTTGTTACCCGAAGGATGCTATAAAACCTAGTAAATTGTCAAGGGACTTGAAATATGCGAGACAATTAATTTTAGAAATTTTTTTATCAATAGTTGCGGATGGTATAATACAGAGGTTGTGGAATATGACACAGTCATCTGCATCACGAGCAGCAGCGAGAACAAAAGCTAAAACGGCTAAAGCGATACGAGCTTATAGGGCTGCTAAAGTTGTTAGAGCGACGAAAATGGCCCACGCGGCTAAAGCGGGAGCTATTGCCGCGAGAACTGCTATGCGAGGTGCAACGGCAGTAGCAAAATTCGCACTTGGACCATTGATGATACTTGACATTGCTATGTTGACACTTGATATACTAGATACAGAAGGTTACGCAACTTTCATTTCCCAAGATATGTTTAAACAAACTAAAAATAATTTGGATTATGAAATATGGAAAGCTATGGAACAATCGGATTTAGAATACCCAATGTTATATCCATTATCAGAAATATACGGTGAACCTTTTGAAGTGGCAACTGAATTAGGCTACGCTCGAATATTTGAAAAGTATTATAAAAGTGATTTGGAATTAGAGGAGAATTCGGAATATAAGAAAGCGATAGATGATTATACAGATGCGACAATAGATTATATAATGGGTGATATATCTGAAGAACCCGAATTTCCTACACTAATCTCGGATTACGCAATGAAAATACCAGAAGATCACCATCTTGAACGCGACGAATATATATATGAGGAGATGAAGAATTTGTTACCACTTGACGATTTATTAGTTAATACAAAAATGTACCCCAAAATAAGTAGTCGTAAAACAATTGGTATTACACTTTCAGAAGAAGGTGCAAGGTATATGAATGAAAAAAATAAATCGGAGTGGTTAACTAACGATGAATCGGAAAAAATGACCGCGATATATACCGATAAGTACAGTATTTACGAAAGTGGTGCATCTGGTGCCGATTCTGAAATGAAAGAAATCCCTTTAGCCGAAAAAACTACTCTTGCAGCACCTTACGGAATATTATTTTCGATGTGTGAAAAGAGAAGACAGTCGAGATCAGAAGGGGGGTCTATAACTCCGACAAGTTTTGGGGCTTATTGGGATTTTAATAATTCAAAGTGTATTTTTACTAATGAATTGTGTAATAAATATGTTATGCAATGGAACCCGGATAAAAACGATTGTGAATTATATGAAGGTCAAGAAGTAGCGGAATGGATATTCGGTCCGACCCTAACAAGAGATTTGATTTCTAGAGGTAATGAGATGGATGATGTATGGACACAAAGAGGAGACCAACTAAAATCGGGAGATGCTGAAGAAATAGTAGATGTACTTGTGAACACGTTATATAATCCCATAAATTTAATATCCGAAGAAACGAATTGGTTTAACGCAGAAAACTGGACCGCTGGCGGTTCGGAGGCGTGGTATGGAAGTTGGGGTTAGTGGTTGGTGACCCATCAGTGGCAAAATCACAACTTTTACGGTCAAGTTTTCGGAAGTTCTACGACGTATTTGTGAGTAGCAGAATAAAAATTTGGAAATTTACTAGAAAAACACAGGGTAAACTAGAATAATGGGAATCGGATAAATATCGACATTATTCAATTTATTTTCTTGTGTTAATGTAATTATGGTGAGGAGAACTGCTTTAAAACAAGGAGCAGGCGAGACGGCCGAACAATTTGCAAAACGTCAGAGAGCGTTTATCGAGGCACAAGCCAAGAAGATCGGGAAAAGACAAACATCACTTATCAAAAAAACCGGTAAGAATATTAAAAAAGCTGCGAAAAAAACCGCTAAAGTTGCGGCTGATAATGCTGGAAAACTTATAGCCGCCGGTCTTGTCGTTGGTGGTGCAATATACTTGGATAAAAGATTTAATGATGCAGACGAGGATACAAAAAATTGTATTAATGTGTGTTTACCAGAAAACTGGGACGACTATAAATACGGTGATCTTAGCAAGTCCGAACTCAAGTATAGAGTATTGGAAGGTGAAGATGCAAACCCAGACCAACCCATATGTACAAAGGCTATGACCGATTGTGGTGAATATTGCGGTGAAAAGTGTGAAGACCTTCACGCGTACGAATTACCCGGTTCCAAAACTCTTGAAGGAGCCGGTAGAGGTTTAGGTGGTGCGTTCGGTGGTCTTTTCGGTGGTCTTTTCAAGGGATTGGGTGGAGCGCTCGATCCATCGGGTATGATGAGTAAGGTTTCATCGGTAATGATTATACTCTTGATTGCATTGGGAGTTATGCAATCGATAAAATAATAATTTAATTTAAAGAAAAAAATCAAACTCATGTTTATATACGCATGTGGTGTTGGTGGTGTTGCCATCCATTCGAAGGTACGCCTTTAAGTATGCCGTATAAACATGACGAACGTCGTAACAAATTTTATACCTCAGGTAACTTCTGTTCGTGGAGTTGTATGAAAACGTATGCCGTAGATAAGTACGGGTGTAATCGTGGTGGACTTATATGTGGTAACATGGTCATGATGCGTCGTAAACAATTTAATAAAATAGGTACGATAAAGCGTGCACCTCATAGACAAAGATTAGACGTTTTCGGGGGTGATTTAACTATAGACCAGTTTAGGGAAAATAACGTCGTTGATGAAGAACAACCTAACGAAATAGAAATTAAACCCGTACCCGAAATAACTATACCCATAATATCGAGTACTAAGAAACTGAGTGATATTACAAGCGCGACGGGTAAAAACGAAACGTTACGTTTGAAACGCGAAAAGCCACTCAAACGAAACGAGAATAATCTAGAATCGGTATTAGGATTAGTTATCAAGACTAAAGCCTAACACGCGCACTTGTTTATTGGTAGGACGCGATTTAGGAATATTAATGGATCTACACGAGTGTACCCACCTTTCACCGTCGTACGCAATCCATTTAAAATTATATTTTTCGATCATTTTTCTACATAAAACACACGGTAGTGATATACCGTCCCCGTAACTGGTTTCACGACATATCACTAGAGCACCATGTTTTCTATTTATCCATGACGAAAATTGGTGATTTTTATACCCCTTTTTTAAAAATTCGTGTTTTAAGTTTTTTATGAGACGTCTTTCTGCACAACATATAGAATCACTTTTTGATTGACTAGTTAATTTGGTCGTATAAGTAATCACAGTGGTATATGACATATATTTATACGAGCGAATTATTTTTAATATAGTTACAATTATTACACACGTTCCCGCAATATACAAAGGAACAGTATTCGCATTCATTGAGTGTTTTAATGTTTCTTTTGACGAGTTTGTTTTGTGAATATTTAACTAAATCTTTTATGGTATATATTCCATACATAACCATTGTTTCTAAATCGGGAAACTTCATTTATAATATTTAGTATACGCGTAAAAACTTTATGTTAGTTAGGCACCCAAACACTTGAACATTTTTTTACACCCCGCGCTTGTTTTTAACATCATTGCAAAGCTATCGATCATACCCGGTACCATCGCTTTGAGAAGTGTTTCGAATTCAGTATCGGTATCACCTTCATCGATCTGTTCTATGATAGAGAAAATCAAATCCGTGACGAGTTCCTTTTTATCTGGTCCAGAAATCGTTTTAAGATTATTTGCTTGGAGCATGAGTGTAGATACCAAAACGCACACGTTTTCTTTCGTGATACGTTTTCCCTTATACCTTTCGACAATTTTTTTCATCTCAGCCGCAACAAGTTTCGACTGTTTGGATTTGGAATCATAGTTTGCGACGATTTTTTCCGGTGGTGTTGACATTTTATAGTATACTTTAAAATAATTTCTTTAATTAATATAATAATGATGAACACAGACGATAAACTTGCGTTCGTTGCCATAACTATAGGTTTGGCTCAAATGTTAATGCTTGTTCAAAAACTTTTAAATACCGACGATATATCTTATTATAGTTTTGAGTATGTTATGTTAGGTATAATTGCGAGTATATTATGGATAATTTATCAGTATAGAAAAGGTGCTAACTTTTCGGTCGTATATTCATCAGCCGGTTTATGTATAGGTTTATATCTTTTACAAAGACTATTAAAGGAAAGAAAAGATAAAAAAGAAGACTAAAATGAGATCTATTACTTTAAAAACACCCGTTGTGCGACCAAATCAAGGACGACGACGGGTTAACACTATCACGCGCGCACAAAAAGACACTACCGGTATTAACTGGAAATACGTCGAAGCAGTTAACGGACGTGCTGCAATGTACGGAACAATTTTGGGATCGGCTAACTGGGGACTTACGGGTTTGAATGTTATTGAACAGACACATTATTTACCATTATCTATTTTGGGCGCGGGTTCTTCTTTGATAGCCATAGGTACAATGACAAATGCCGTTGGTAAGTTATCAGAGGAGGATTTTGAAACGTTCGCGTTAATTAATACGGGGCGTGTTGCTATGGTTTGTTTCGCAGGCCTTGTAGGTGCTGCTATTGCCGGTGTTTGAGTCTAATAAAGGTATATCGGTATTTTGTAAAACGTAACTTAGAAAATCAATCATTTTTACTTTTTCCTCGAACGTAAATGTTCCTGCTCCACGCATCACGTGGACCAAGAGCATAAACAATAAGTATATAGAATCACGGAGTTCCATATACGATTATCCCCTAGCTTTTCTCATCATTAAAAAAATGATAATCAAACACATTGTTCCAAAGAGTATTGGTGAACCGTACGTAACATAGTTCCGTATATTTTTTTTATTTAATGGTTTACACGATTCGTTATTTACAATCGTGTACGTAAAGTAAGATGTTATTATACCCATAATAGTTAAAATACTGGAGAACATTAAACCATCTTCGGTCAAAAATTTCTGGAGTAGTAAAGTTGAAGCAAGGGTAATAGCTGCTGTGAGTGAATGGGTTATATATCTAACATGATTTACCTTTTCCGCGTCTACATTTATTTCCTCACATTTTTTAAACGTCTCTGTGCCTATATATGCGGTTATTGCGTATATTGTAGTTAATAGTGTAACAATTATGACAGAAACGAATGATATTTCTTCGGCCATTTTGTACTTATTTGTTATAGACTGAGAAAATTAATAAGATCGTCTCTCGTTTTCTTTTGTGACCACCCGAGTGATTTTAGTTTTTCTGAAGATATGTAATACCGACAATCGTTAAATGGTCGATCATTTACATACGTTATCCAATTATGGTATTCTTCTGTATTTTTTGTTACTTTAATTAAGAGTTTTGTAACGTCCATTACCGATATTTCATCATCTGATGCGATGTTATATATTTCACCACATTTACCGTTTTTCCAAACGGTTTCTACAGCGTCTATAACATCTTCGACATGCATGAAAGCCCGTTTTATTTCGGAACTTTTTGTACCGTGAATTGTACACATAGCTCCGTTACGTAACGCCTTTTTGAATTTTGGTATAAGTTTTTCCGGGTACTGGTTCGGTCCGTATACGTTATTACACCGTATTGTCTTGATATTCATTTTATACGAGTCTATATACGACTGAACAATCATTTCTGCGGCGGCTTTGGACGCTGAATATGGATTTGTTGGTTTTAAAACACCTGTATCTTCACTGAAAGGTACATCGGTGGTAGATTCTCCATAAACTTCGTCCGTACTAAAATGAATAAATTCAACATTTGGTTTGAGTTCCCTGAACTTATCTAAAAGAACGTGTGTACCATACGCGTTATTTAATGTAAACTTTTTTGGATCGTTAAACGAATTATCTACGTGGCTCATAGCGGCAAAATGGAAAACAACGTCAAAATCGTATTGTTTTATAAGGTACCCAACGAGATCTTCGTCGCATATATCACCTTTAACGAATGTTGATACACCAGGTTTTACATTAAATATGTTCGAACAATAATCGAGTTTATCTAAGTTTATAAATTTTATTTCGGGGTACCGTTCTTTCATAATGTTTAGAAAATTGGATGCGATGAATCCGCAACCACCCGTAACTAGAATAGAACTCATTTTATATATTATATTTAATTGACTTTAAGTATTTAAAAAAATAAAAGTATTATTGATAAATGAAAGTCGGTGTTTTAGGTCCAAACGGTTTTATGGGTAGATATTTTTTAGAGCATTCTAAATGGATTCCTATTACACGTGATGAAGTTGATTTATTGGATCAAAAATCTGTAGAAATGTTTTTTGAAAAAAATTATTTTAGTGTAATTATACATTGTGCAGTTGAAGGTGGCAGTATGTTAAACAAGGAAGATGGAAATGTTACGCATAATAACATTCTCATGTTTGAAAATGTAGCGCGTATTTTTAAGGGTAAAATTATTTATTTTTCGAGTGGTGCATCAGTTAGGGGTGATCCGCCTACCGATCCATATGGACTTTCAAAATGGATTATAGATAAACGTATTTTACAAATTAAAAATGTATATAGTTTGCGTGTATGGGGATGTTATGGTTCCGGTGAACCCGATCCACATAAAAGAGATAGATTTAAAACGATATGTAAACAGAATGGACATATTGTTATAGACAAGGATAAATACTTTGATTTTGTGGATATTAAAGACGTAATGAGAGTAGTATTTGAATATAGTCTAGGGTATAGAACAGCTAAAATGTGTAACTTAGTTTACCCAGAAAAATTAAAATTATCTGATTGGGCTAAGAAGTTTGGTGCGACATATGAAATTACGGATCAAACTGAACTTGGTGAATCGTACGTGTGTGTAGAAAATAGACATGATTTACTATCTACCTTATTAAATTAATATACGATGGTTTATTATTATAAATAAAATCATATACTATATCATCTGTTAACTGTTTTGGTTTATACAATTTAATATTTTCAAAACAAGATAGTATTGATATATCGTCCCCCGCCCAATGAGAAAACCCGTCGTGTGAATAATCATCGTCTCTACCTGATCCAACTAATTTAACGCATGTTTTTTCATTATTTAAATAATTTCTTAATAATTCAAATGGTCTATATAATAAAAAGGGTGTTATAGAATAACATATTGGTATATATCCAGATTGTTCTAGTCCTATTGCCATACCTACCATTAAAAATTCACACGAACCAACATTTGTAGATCTATTAGGGAAATCGCGGCGTATATCATTTAACACACCGTATCCGAGATCGGCAGTTATTAAATAAATTCTATTGTCCTTTTTCATTAATTCGTATATTTTTTTTGCAAAATCGCGTCTCATTATTATTTATTTTTATTAGTCATTATATCTTTATCCTCGTCTGATATGACATGATAATGTGCTTGAAGACCTTCTAAAAATTCGAAATTTGGGTTTTTTGTAAACCATACGCTTGTTCTCCAATTAAATGCTTTTAATCTAAGCCATAAATATAATTTATCTACTGTGTCATACGCGGAGTATCCATTTACGTTAACGTATACTTTACAATTTGTTAATTTCTCTCGGTGTATATACGATAGTGATTCCCAAACTGAACCTTCTGCGCATTCACCATCTGATATAAGTACATGTACATCCCTTGTTTTATCTGCTAAGGCGTACCCCACACCTATTGTTATTCCTGAACCAAGTGAACCTGTTGATACATGAATACCATTTTCTATATCTCTATTTGGATGAACACCGTGTTTTTTGTATAATTCTTCTGCATCTTTACCTTCGTATTTTTCTAAAACTGCATATAGTGCTATACCTGCATGGCCAGAACTAAGTATAACTATATCATTTTTCTTTTTCTTTTTGTAAATATGTTCTAATATCGGCAAGGCGGTTAAACAACTTCCTAAATGTCCAATTTTATTTTTGTGTGCAATTTCAATAATTCTATTATCCATTTTTTATAGATAGTTTATTTCTTTATTTAATTTATTATATTAAAGGTAAGTTTATATTATATAACATAATGAAGATAACATACAGTATTCAAGTGTGTAACGAGTCCCGTGAATTGTATTCACTTTTGAACTTCTTGATAAAGGTTATTGATGGAGATGATAATATACACGTTGTTGTAGATAGTTTACATAAAACTGATAAGGTGGATAAGGTTATTGAAAATTTTAAAGATAAAATTACCGTTTTTGAAAGACCTTTCGATAATTTCCATGAAAATGCAACTTATCATACAACTGTTTCGACGGGAGATTATACATTTTTAATTGATGCAGATGAAATGCCGCAGGAAAAGTTGATAACAAATATTAAAAATGTTATAACGGAAATTGGTGCAGAAATTATATGGATACCTAGAATTAATATTCACCCGGGTGCGACACAGGAATTTATAGAAATGTCAAATTTTAATGTGAATGAAGTTGGGTGGATTAATTGGCCAGATTACCAATCGCGTATTTATAAAAAATGCGAACATGTAAAATGGTCAAATGAAACACATATTAAATTAGAAGGTTCAGATAAGGTTACATATTTAAAACCTATACCTTCTCTTGCATTGTGGCATATAAAATCTATTGAAAAACAATTAGGAAGGTGGGATCCTAAAACTGATAACGTTACTACACCTTTACAAGGTAATTTATATTATGAATTAATGTGAATACAATTAAAGAAAAAATATTACAATTAATAATATGGAAACTCAAAGGGAATATAACATGTTCGGTAAAGTTAAAGGTCGTTTTTTTTTAGAACAGGATCTTGGTATTATCGGTGATAATGCAATATCTACGTTCACTTTATCCGAACTTATCGAAACATACCCACATTGGCAAAAAATAGTAGAAGAATTACGAAATGATTATGATACGGTTAATCTTTGTACAATGTTTGAAACGAACGATGTACACCCGGAAATAATAGAAAAAATGAAACTTTTTGATGAAGTTATAGTACCATATGATTACCTTAAAGATATATTATTGAAACACGGAGTTAAATGCAAAGCATTAAATTATTGGACATCTTCATTTATTCGTTCGAAACCTAAAGTAATACATAAGACACGCGATCCTTCAAAACTTATATTTTTGTATAATGGAACGAATGATATTCGTAAAAATGTAACAACACTTACAAGAATTTTTGCAAATGCACTTGAAAAAACAGAACATATACTTATTGTTAAAACAAATAAACCTGATAATTTAACAATAACTAATAATATTCGCGTTATAACGGAACGTATTTCTGACGAAAAGTTAGCTTCATTATTCAATTTATGTGATTACTGCGTTACATGTACACGTGGTGAGGGTGTTGGATTACTACACCTCGAAGGACACTATTTTAATAAACCTATAATTAGTCATGACAAAGGTGTTTTCAAACAATTGGGTGTTGATATAATATCATTACCTTCAAATGAAGTTGATATAGATTACACACACGTTCCAAATTTTCTTAAGAATGTGTTTTATGGTAAATGGTGGGAAATTGACGAAAAAGAGACAATAAATATTATTAAAAAAATAATATCACGGTAATGGAAATCATTTTGTATATTTTTTTCTATTAAAAATTATGTTATAAAGTCCTATATCTTCATTTAAATATTTAATATATAAATGAAGGTGTCTATAAAAAAGTATTCATTATATTACAAATATATTCAACATCTTCTATTGATAATTCGGGATATAATGGTGGGCATACATGGTTTCTACACATATATTCTGTAAGTGGAAGTTCATGTTTTTCATGAGAATATGCTGGCATGTCATGAACACCTTTAAAATATACTTCACCGGTAAAATTAATATTATTTTTCTTAGCGAATTCTCGTAATTGTTCTCTTTTTTCACGAGCTGAATTTAATAATATAACTATACACTTATAATATGAACAAAAACCATCGTTTTGTTTTATTACTTTAAACAAATTCTTGTCAAGATTTTTTGTATAAACATCGATAAGAATGTTGCGTTTTTTTATTCTGTCTTCTACACGATCACATTCAAGTGAACCAAGTAAACCCGTCAATTCTGAGATTTTACCGTTCACACCTCCATCTTCTCTAATCTGAATAAGTCTAGATGAATTAGCTTTGTAAATCTGTTTACCAAATTCTTTTATGCTACACATAATATTATACATTTCTTCTGAATGAGTTGTTATTATACCAGCTTCACCAGCTGTCATGACTTTTGTTGGAAAAAATGAAAATGCAGCTATATCACCTATACTACCAGCGTATTCTCCTTGAGACTGTGAAAGATGTGCATGTGCAGCATCTTCAATAAGTTTTACATTATATTTTTCACATATATTTCTTATAAGTTTAAAATTAGGTGATATTATACCTCCTATATGTACAATTATAACAGCTGATATTTCATCATTTCCGTGACTAGACAGGATATTTTCTAGATGAATTGGGCATATTTGTAGATATTGATCTTCTATATCTACAAATTTTACAATTCCACCAGCATTTTTTACTGCAATTTGTGTTGCAAAAAATGTATTACTTGGTGTTATTACAATTTTTTTAGATACATTTATTGCTCTTAATGCTATTTCTAATGCTATTGTACCTGAATTTACTGCTATAGTATAAGGAGCATTTATAAGTTTACCAAATTTTTTTTCAAATTCATTAACGTATTTATTGTTACTTAATGGTCTTCCGGAAGTAAGAATATCTCTACTTTTTTCACAAAAAGTGTTTACCATATCGTCGTCGAATTTTAAATCAAATATTGGTATATTTTTATTTATTTTTTCATTAGGTAATTGTAATTTAGAGAATAATTTGTGTATACCATGTACACCTTTATCACCTTTAGATACTAAAATTTTATTTAGTAAAGTACAATCACTATTTTCTAAAATAGAATGTACAAAACCGTCTATAGCACGTGTAATAATTTTATTTTCATTTTGATAAATAACCTGACCAATTTTTGAATTATTAAATAATTTTACGTCAGAAATATCCATATCATCTAATGTCACCACTTTTTCAACTTTCAACCATATTTCATCTTCATCTATACATGTTCTTACTGTTGGATAAGGTTTGAAAACCTGAGAATCCGAAAATCGTTGAATAAAAATACATCTCCAAAACCATGAAATATACGAATCATTTGGTAGACCTTTAACATGGTATTTAGAATTTTTATATTTATTTGATTCATTTAATATATTTATTTTAGACATATCATAATTACCGGTTTTTAATGCATTTAATACAATAGGGAAACGATTAATAGAATTTTCACATAATATATTATAAATTTGTTCAGATGTATTACGTTCTTTTACGTCTATTTCAAATATATCTATTATAGAATTAGGATCGGGTGAATCTATTTTATTATTACAAAAATAAGTAGTAAAACCCTGACTTTGATTCTCTAAAATTCCCCACATTGTAGGATTACATCCTCTATTTTTAGGAATTAAACCAAAATGTGTATTTATAATACCATGTTTTGATCCTTTACATAAAAAATCAT
>Ga0208410_1000601_pt1 | contig 20445 bp, 9 predicted proteins | sample ETN02SmetaG_3_FD_185787 | JGI IMG/M metagenome (GOLD analysis project Ga0208410, IMG submission 185787) | Marine microbial and viral communities from oxygen minimum zone, Eastern Pacific Ocean - ETNP2014F10-02SV257 (SPAdes) (version 2) | ecosystem: Environmental > Aquatic > Marine > Oceanic ... | reverse complement strand
TCCGAGATACTTGTCGCTGTTCCACCAATACGACGGACACGACGTGGAGCAGCACGCGCACAAGATGCACTCGTATAAACCGTCGAGTTTAGCGCGATTCTCCTTGGTCTGCAGGCGTTCCTTACCGTCCGCCGGTGGGTCTGACTTGGTCTTCAAAAACGGGTCGATGGACTTGTACTGCGCGTAAAAGTTTGCCATGTCCACCACCAAGTCTCTCACGACGAACATGTGCGGCAAAGGCGCGATCGTCTGATCGCTCGCCGTCTTCTCAACCTTGGTCAGGCACGCCAACCCATTCTGTCCGTTGATGTTCATGGCGCACGAACCGCAGATGCCCTCTCGGCACGATCTGCGAAAACTCAACGTCTGGTCTTGCTCATCCTTAATCTTGAACAACACGTCCAGCATCATCGGCCCGCAATCGTTCGTATCCACCTCGTACGTCTTATACTTCGGATCTCCCCCGACGTCCGGATCCCATCGATACACCTTGAACTTTTGCACGTTGGGCGCGCTCGAGCTCGCCGCGCTCGAGCTCGTCCTCGTCGCGCTCGAGCTCGCGCTCACCACCGCCCCTCGCACCGCCACGCTCGCGAGTTCGCCCAACGAACGCACGATGGACGATTCCCCTCGCGCGCCTCGTCTCACCACCGACGCGAACATCCCTCCGCGCGTCCACGCCTCCGATTCCGATGCCGATTGATTCCGCGTCCGATGTCCGTCGTCCTCGCGCGGTGCGCCTTCGTTCACCTCGTTCGTTCGTTCGTTCGTTCGTTCGACGCCCGACCGCACGCGCGCGTCTCTCTCCGACGCGTCTCTCTCGCGCGACGTCCCACGAAGTGCCGCCTCGATCCGTGCCCACGCATCATGCATCATTCATCCGTCATCCATCATCCATCGAGTCGTCCCGGCGGTCGGTCGCCGCCCCGCGCGCGCGCCGACCGCCGTTCCCTCGAGTCTTCCCGCGTAGTGTGCGGTGATTTCACCCCGTGCGTCGATCGACATCGACCGCGCGCGCGGGGACGCGATAAACCGCGCGGGTGCTCAATCGACCGGTCGTGACCCGTGATCGAGTCCCCCCCCCCCCCCCCCCCCCCCCCCCTTGGTTCGAAACGGCGGCGGCGCCCGCGCGCGCCATCGCGCCGCACACTCCGACGCGCGCGCGACGACGGGTTTCGTGAACGCGAACGGGTGCGTGCGCGACGCGCGAGGCGGGGGTGGCGCGACCATTTATTTTTCGCGCGCGGGGGGGGGGAAGACGGTGGACGCGCGCGACGTCGCGATGGGACGCGGGCGAGATCGATCGCACTAATCCGCGCCGTCGGGCGCGCGTCGCGCCGGCGGCTGGATGACATCGAGCGACCGATCGCGCGCGCGCGGGGGGGGACGGTGGAGGACGCGAGGACGCCGGTGATCGGAAGAAATGCGCGCGGATTTTCGATTCGTGTCGTGTCGATTCGCGTCGCGCGGACGACGCGCGCGCGTAGAGGCGGCGGGTGCTGTTTATCCACGGCGGAGGGACGGATGAGGATGGTGGAAAAGGGTCCAGGGCGCGCGAGGAAGAGGGACGGCGAGGAAGAGGGACGAGCGACTGACGAGCGCGTTGTGTGTCGCGCGAAACGCAGAGAGAACGTAGAATATGGCGCCGAGCAAGTGCAACGTGCCCGCGGCGGCGAAGATTAGCGTCGCCGACGTCGACTCGTTGAGGGAGGAGTCGAAGAAGAAGAAGGATGAGGACGCGCGCAAGGCGGCGGCCGACAAGATTACCGAGCTCGCGACCGCGGCGTCCTTCGCCGAAGAGCCGTACTTGATCGATTTGCTTGAAGTTGCGATTAACCTCGCGGGTGATAACAAGTCTGCCAACGTGCGCGCGGCTGGCGACGCCGCCGTCGCGGCGATTCAGCCGAAGCTCTCCGAGTTTGCGGTTCGCCCGGCGCTCAAGCCGATCTTTGTTGGTTTCCAATCTCAGTTCTGGCAGTCCACCATGGCGGCTTTGCGCGTTCTCGATGGCTTCATCGAGCGCAACCGCAAGGCGGTGGCGGCCAACTTGCCGGAAATCATCCCGGAGCTCGCGCAAGTCATGGTGCACATGCGCGACGAAGTCAAGAAGGCGTCCACCGAATCCATGGCCAAGGTTGCCACGTGCGTCGGTAACCTCGACATCGAGCCGTTCATCCCGACTTTGATCGAGTGCATCAACAATGTCGATGAAGTGCCGGAGTGCGTCCACAAGCTCGCGGCGACGACCTTTGTCCAACAAGTCGAATCCCCGACGCTCTCCATCATGGGTCCGCTTCTCCAGCGCGGTTTGTTCTTCCAACAGAGCACCCCGATCAAGCGTAAGGCTGCCGTCATCATCGACAACATGTGTAAGCTCGTCGAAGATCCGATGGATGCCGCGCCGTTCCTTCCCAAGCTCTTGCCGCTCTTGAAGCGCGCCGTGGATGAAGTCGCCGATCCGGAGTGCCGTCAAGTGTGCACGCGCGCGTACAAGACTTTGCTTCAAGCCGCGGGTAACGAAACCGGTGCCGAGGAAGGTGGCGAGGAAGGCAAGGGTGTCTACAACGAAGAGACGGTTAGCGAACAGTTCATCGACCTCTTGGTGGAATCCTCGGGTGCCTCCAAGGAGGACGTCACCGCCTTCGTGCAGGGCGAAGGCGTCAAGGTGTACTTTGACTACATTTGCTCCTTGTCTGCCAACGCCTTGTTGGCCAAGAACTTCGACTTGGACACCTGGACCAAGTCTTGCGCCACCTCTTACTTGAAGCTCTTCTTCAGTGAGGCTGACGCGATGACCAAGTCCCTCGTCGAGCGTGCCGAGCAAGTGTACGAATCTTCCAAGAAGGTCTTCGTCGTCGAGGACGAAGAGGGTGAAGATCTTTGCAAGTGCGACTTCTCCTTGGCGTACGGTGCGCTCATTTTGCTCAACAACGCCACTCTCCACATGAAGAAGGGTAAGCGTTACGGTCTCTGCGGTCCGAACGGTTGCGGTAAGTCCACATTGATGAAGGCTATCAACAACGGCCAAGTCGAAAACTTCCCGCCGCCGGAGGAGCTCCGCACCGTGTACGTCGAGCACGACATCCAAGGTGACCAACACACGATGAACGTGGTCGAGTTCGTCCTCAGTGACGCTGTCATTCAAAGCCACGGTACCACCAAGGAACAAGTGTCTTCCACTCTCTTGTCTTTCCAATTCACGGACGAAATGATCAACGGCCCGGTTGTCGCCTTGTCTGGTGGCTGGAAGATGAAGCTCGCCCTCGCGCGCGCCATCTTGATGAAGGCTGACATCCTCTTGCTCGATGAGCCGACGAACCACTTGGACGTCAAGAATGTCGCCTGGTTGGAAGAATACCTCTGCTCCCAAACGCAAGTGTCTTCCATGATTGTGTCCCACGACTCCGGTTTCTTGGATCGCGTCTGTACGCACATCATTCACTACGAAAACCGCAAGTTGGTGACGTACAGAGGTAACCTCACCGAGTTCATCAAGCAGTGCCCGGCGGCCAAGAAGTACACCGAACTCTCTAACGATGAACTCAAGTTCATTTTCCCGGTCCCGGGTTTCCTCGAAGGTGTCAAGAACAAGGACAAGGCCATCGTCAAGGCTACCCGCTGCTGGTTCAAGTACCCGAACACGACGCGTCAAATCATCCAAGACGCCACCATTCAGCTCTCTTTGAGCTCTCGCGTCGCTTGCCTCGGCCCTAACGGTGCCGGTAAGTCTACGTTCATCAAGCTTCTCACCGGTGAAGCCGAACCGGACCAAGGTACCGTCTGGCGTCACCCGAACATGCGTTACGCGTACGTTGCCCAGCACGCCTTCCACCACGTCGAGCAGCACTTGGACAAGACGCCGAACGAGTACATCCGCTGGCGTTTCTCCACGGGCGAAGACAAGGAAAACTTGACCAAGGTGACCGCCCAATACACTGAAGAGGAAGAGCGCTTGATGAAGGAAAAGATTCCGGTCCCGCAAGAGGATGGCTCCATCTTGAAGCTCGTCGTCGAGAAGATTATCTCTCGTCGCCAAAAGAAGTCCAAGTACGAGTACGAAATCCAATGGAAGGGACTCTCCATGGACTCCAACTCTTGGATGGAACGCGAGAAGCTCGAAAAGTTCGGTTTCACCAAGTACCTCAACCGTGTCGATGAGCGCGAAGCCGCTCGTGCCGGTCTCTACGCCCGCCCGCTTACCCAAGCCAACGTCGAGAAGCACTTGATCGACTTTGGTTTGGATGCCGAATTCGGTACTCACAACCGCATCAAGGGTCTCTCCGGCGGCCAAAAGGTCAAGCTCGTGCTCGGTGCCGCCATGTGGCAGCAACCGCACATCGTCGTCATGGACGAACCGACCAACTATTTGGATCGCGACGCCCTCGGCGCCCTCGCGTGCGCCGTCAAGGAGTTTGGCGGCGGCGTGCTCCTCATCACGCACAACTGCGAATTCGCCGATGCGTTGAAGGAGGAGACCTGGAACGTTCCGGGTACGGGCTTCGTCGAGATTGAAGGCAACAAGTGGGGTAAAGGCAAGTCTGGCAAGGCGGAGAAGGTTGAGTTTGAGATGCAAGAGGAAACCGTCGACGCGCTCGGAAACAAGGTGAAAGTCAAGGGACCGAAGAAGAAGTTGTCGCGCAAGGAAATCAAGGCGATGAGCAAGGCGAGAGCCGCTAAATTAGCCGCTGGAAACGACATCACCACTGACAGTGACTGGGATTTGGACGTCTACATCGGTGCAGACCCTGACGCCGCGAAAAAAGCAGAGCGCGAAGCGAAAAAGGCGGCCAAGAGCAAGTAATTTAAGACGCGATGCGCCGTCGGGCCCGCCCGAACACCCAACTCGACGAGTACACGGGTCCTGCGCCGGTGGCCACGAGGACGGTGCGCGAGTTAGATAGACTCCACCACAGCGCACACGCTCACACTAATGCATTTGTTTTAATTTGACATCACATTTCCCTCTCTTCTCGTGAGTGCGAACGTAGAAACAGACGCACCCACGAACCTATCCTTCTATTCTAACTCTATGGTACCTATCACACGCTAAGAGTCGCAGAAAGCGCGTCAGTGGCGCTTCACGTTCGCCTTGCCTTCGTCAAACTTGCAGCACGAGAAAATCGCGACAAACATCAGCAACACGAAGAGCACGAGAAACGACGCCATGAAGTCTTCGAACTTGTAGCAACACTCCTTATTCACCGAGCTGAATCCTATCAATAGGTAACGAGAACCTTGCGTCACGTGAACGCTCTCGTGCGTCACCTGACCGCCGTGAAAGATGAGCGCTCCCGCCCTTCTCGGCGCCAGGACGTAATCCTCCGGCAGGTTCGCCACCGTATCGTTCTCTGGGTGCCACGCGCGTCCGAAAAACTGTGTGCCTCCACCGACGAACTCGCTCGGATCGTTAAGCAGAACGCTGAACGTCACGTCTCCGGCGTCCTCGTGTCTGGCGATGCGCGCGATGCCCGTCCGCGTCCCGTCGTATTTCGACACGACCACCCTGTACGGCGTGATGAACGCGTCGCGCGCGTACGTACATCGCGCTCTCATGAGCGAGTCCACCGACGGCCACAACTCCTCGGACACGTACGCGCGAGTCCGCGAGTCCATGCGCTCGAAATCGGCATCCATCGTCGGGTACCCCTCATCCTTGCTCCGAAACGTCGCCCTCGCGGCGCCGTCCAGGATCGAGCGCGCGCGTCGCGCGTCGATGAAATCCTCCGTCAACTCGGGCGCGCAGAACCGCCGCGGATCGTTCGCCTCGAGGCAGCGACACGTCTTTCCGTCGCCGCGTCCCGAGACGGCGAACGCGCGCGCGAGCGAGGAGATGCGTCGCGCCTCCACGCGTGGGAATCCGAGCGCGAGGACGAGACAGAGCGCGCGCGCGGGAGACGGGCGCGGGGAGGCCTTCGCGCATCGCGACGCATCGCGACGCATCGCGAGAGCGCCGCGCGAACGACTGGCGGCGGTGTTCCGACGTTGGATGTCCAATTCCAAACGCGCGCGCATCGGCGACGCCGAACGCCGCACTGTGCGACGCGACGCGCCCGGGCGTCGCGCCTCTCGACGCGTTCGGGCGCGCGAAAAGACACACTCGAGTCTTCGTCGCGTTCGTTCGGCGCGTTCGCTCGGCGTCGACGCGCTCGTTCGTTCGAGACGACCGACCGACCGACCGAACGATCCTCTCGCCATGACGCGCGCGCGCGACGCGTTCGGGCGCGCGGAGACGCCGTTCGCGCGCGTCGATCGGACCGGCGGTAAACCCCGAACGTTCGTCGTCGACGCGGACGGGCGCGTGACGTCGAACGCGGACGATTGGAGGGCGTCGAAGAGATTCCGGAGTCGCGAAGGGTCGGCGCGCGCGGCGCGCGCGAACGCGGGACGCGAGGGCGTCTTCGGAGGCGGGGCGTCGTCCTCGTCGTCCTCGACGGCGACGGTCGTCGCGTGGACGATCGATGGTGCGTTGGCGCCGGACGTGTGCGTGCTGGAGAGCTCGAGCGGGTGCTTGGCGAGAGTGACGGCGCCGTCGGCGTTGGCGCCGTCGTGCGCGTGCGCGCGAGGGCGAGACGGGAGCGCGACGTTCGTCCTCGCCACCGCGGATGGGGCGCACGTGGTGAGCGTGTGCGTGAGAGATGTGGATGATTTCGATGCGATCGATGTGGAGAGGGACGTGAGGGTGGCGCGAGCGCCGAGTTGCGTGCGAGGGGTGTCGCGGTTGGGCGCGTGCGGGTCGTCGGCGGCGGTGCTCTGCGCCGCCGACGCGAGCGTCGTCGTGCACGCGAAGACGCTGGAGATGATTTGTGAATTGCAAGGATCGACGCTGAGTCGAGTGTGGAGCACCATAAAGGGTGGGAATGGGCGAGACGTGGTGGGGGTGTCGGCGCAGTCGACGCGCGTGGGGAGGAAGGATTTGACGACGACGATGACGGCGGACGGCTTTGTGCAGGTGTGGGACGTGACGAGCGCCGTCAACGCCGCCGAGCAGCTCACGGAGACGGGCGCGACGGTGATCTCGAGCGGGAAAGTGCATCGCGTGTGCGCGGCGCACCTACCGCCGCCTCCGGGAACGAGAAATCCGCCGCCGGAGCTCGTCGCCGAGGCGTTGGCGACGTCGGCGTCCGCCGACGGGTACGCGCTGCGCGTCGTCGTCTCGTCTCGATTGGCGTCGACGGATGAACACCCGAACGCGTCGTCGCCGGGAGACGCGACGCTCGCGCTGTACACGGTGAAACACGGCGCGCTCGCGTTTACCTCATCCATAGAGGGATCCAAGGGTATCGCTCGAGCGCTCGCCGTCACCCCGCGCGGCGTCGTCGCGGCGCTCGAACGCTTCGACGAAGACGACGACGGCGAATCGTCCACGGAAATCGTGCGTTGGCCGATCGATGGGTTGCATCGAGCCAGAGAAGTGCGCTCGGGCAACGCCGAGGCGAACGGGCTCGCCGAGTGGGGTCACAGTGGTCGAGGGAACAGCGCGGCGGTGGAATTGTTGAGACGGTTCGGCGTCCTCAACGGGTACACGGTTCGATCCGTCGCCGAGTCGTTGGCTTCCGAAATATCGACTCGCGGCGTGGAATCGGTGGACGCGTTGAACGGCGCGTGCGCCGCGCTCGGTATCGAGGCGCACGCCACCATGACCGACGCGCTCGTCGCGCTCGCCGGATCGGACGCCACGGTGGCTCGAGTCGCCGAGACGTGGTGTCGCGCGGCGCCGGCGTACGCGAAGAGTTGGGCGCGCGCGCACGAGCCTCTGTCCTTGATCGTCGTCGACGACGACGATGCGCTCGTGCTCATGCGCTCGGGAGGCTCGTTCGGGGCGATTCGCGCCAACGACGCCGTCGAGGACTCGCTCCTCGCCGCGAAAATCACAAACGAAGACTCGCCGACGCTCAAATTTAGCGCCGGCGGTCGACAGGCGCAGTCGGCGCTCGTCGCGTTGTTCGCTCGATTGAACGGCGTGCTCGGGAGCTCGGCGTGCGCCGCCATGGACTTGATCGCGGGAGGTTTGTGCGTGGACACTCGCGACTCGAGTCGAGGATCGGCGTTCGAGAAGAGAGATGAACAAATCGAAGCGTTGAGTCACAACGCGAGAGACTGGTTGGAATCCTTTGTGGGCGCGCTCGTCGGCGACGTGTTTCCGAGTGTCTCGAGCGAAGAAAACGAAGCGCGCGTCAAGGCTAGAAAAGCGTCGCATCGCGCGAAACAGAGAATCATCATTCGTCTTCTGCAAGACGCACTGAGCGCGATGCCTGATCCGGCGCAAACGTTTCGCGCGTGTCTCGACGCGTGGTCGCGAGAGACGCTCGACGCGAGCGACGCGTCCGCGGAGGCGAGCCGCGAATCTCAGCGAGACAGTCTGGTGATGAACGCGGCGAGAGAGCAAGCGCGCGCGCGTCTCGCCGCCGCGCGAGGTATGGTGCTTCTCCTGGGATGCGTCAGACTCGGACCGAAGATTGGATTTCCCGTCGACGCCGCGGAATTCGTCGCCGACGCGTTGCCGTCCGCGATGCGCGCCTATCGCTCCGCCGCACTCTCCTCTTGGCTCTTGACCGAGAAGCGTTCGAGCGCGAACGCACCGCGCGACGAGGCGGCGCGTTTAGCGGTCGTCTTGTTCGACGTGCGAAACACCGATTTCACGAACGACCGAGGCTTGCGAGAGGTTGCCGCGCTCGTCGGGGCGACGCTCGACGCCGTCGGAGACGACAAGGCGTCGCACACGCGTCGCGTCGTCGAGATCGGCACCGCACTCTACGCGGCGGGTGAACTCGACGCGCTCGGCACGCTCCTCGCATTCGCGAGACAACAAGTCCCGGGCGACGACGCCGTCGAGGAACCGTTCGATTCTCCGGCGCCGCTCTTTTTACAGGCGCTCTGGACGTGCGCGGATTTGGTCGGACTCGATTGCGCCGAAGACGACGGCGGGTCTTCCCGTCCCAGCGTCGACGGCGCCATCGCGCTGTTTAGCAGAGCCGCCGCGTTCGTTCCCGAAGTCGCCGGTCCCGTCGATCCTCTCCTCGCGCGATTGTTGAGGGTGATTCAGAGCACGCTCGTCGGCGCCGACGATGTCTTCCCAGAGGACGCGGCGTCGCGACTCGAGTATTACGAAATCGTCATGCTCTTCTTCGAACGTTTCGGGTGTGCCGCGGGCGCGGCCGCGGCGGCGCACGCGGCGCTTCACGAGGTTCGCGACGATGAAAACCAAAGCGCGAGACTGTGGGCCAACGCGTTGCAGTACGCCGTGGACGCTCGCGATTGGCGAGCGGCGTACTGCGCGGCGACGAGTGCGGCGGGAGATCACCGTCAAGCGGCGGCGATGCGTCGACTCGTCGCGAGCGTGTGCGAATCGGGCGCGAAGAATGGTGGTGCGATTCTCAGCACGCTCTCTCTCGGTGAGAAGGACGGCACGCATTATAAGACGGTCGTAGACGCGCTCGAGGGCCGAGCGTCGATGGAGGCGGCGGACGCGACGCCGTCGCCGAGCGAGATTTTGTATGGGTTCCACATGAGTCGCGGCGATCCGGCAAAAGCGGCGGTAGCGATGTATGAACACGCGAAACGCATCGGCGAAGTCGTGCGCGAGGTGTGCGAGACACCGGGCGTAAACTACGAATATGTGGTTGACGCGCTGGCTCGCCACGCCTCGGCCCTGTTGTCGTCCGCCAACGCGTTATCCGTGCTCTCAGATCCGTGCTCGGTGTCCCTCGAGACCGTCGTCCAAGACGCGCACATGGATGGAAACGATGATTTGTCCACGGAAAACGTCGTCTCGAGCGGGTTGGACACGAAGAAGAGCCCTCTCGCCGCGGTGACTCGCGAGTACGCGTTGGTGGCGGCGAGACTCGAGCTCCTGAACGCCGGCGCTGAAGTCTCCGCGATTCGCGCGCGCGGAGAGCCTCGCGACGCCGTCGTGGATTTGTGTGAATCGCTCGCTGCGTACGGGTGCTTCAAAGCGGCGACGACGCTCTGCACGGCGTGGTTGGATAACGAAAAGCTCACGTCGACACTCACGCTCATCGCCGCGACGATGGCGGCGCGTGCTAGCATGGTGCAGATAGGCGAGCTCGACGCCGAAGAGAGCGCGGGATCGAAACGATGGAACTCTCAAGCGCGCGATTCGCGCGCCACCGCCGGTTTGATCGGCGTCGACGCGCCCGCCGCGTCTGTCCAGACGTACTGGGACGAGTTGCGTGCGTTCGTCGAGCGTTTCGACACTCAAGACCGCAACTTTGCGCTGTCCGAAGCGTGCGCGCGCGCCATCCTCTCCGTCGACGCCGAACTTGCGCTTCCGCATTGGCTCGTCGAGAGATTCTCCAACACTGAGCGAGGCTTGACGGGCGCGGGCATGGCGAGACGCGGGGCAAACCCCGCCGCACTCTTGCGCGTGTACCTGGCGTTTGAGCGCGCGGAAGAAGCCGCGCGGCTGGCGCTCAAGGAACTCACCCTGTGGTCGAGACGTTCCGCCATCGATCGCACCGCGCACGCCGCGTGTTGGTTTCCGATGAACATGATCCTCGAGGCTCGCGACAGGTGCGCGAACGACGCCTCGTTGCGACACTTGGGCGAGGCGTTGAGCGCCGCCATCGACGCGCACGGCGCGTGCGTCGAGAAGGACTCGGCGATGCTCGCGCAAGTGTCCGCGTGAGAGACGCGTAAGAACGGACAAACGAACACACGTAGTAGCTTAGCAGTATAAAAATGAATATCACAAACGTTTAGTACGACTTTGCGAAGATGCACACCTCCTTTGCCGGCTTGCCGGACATCAAGCACGCGTGAGGACCAGCGGGCTGGTCAAACGGAAAGCAACGAATCGTCGCGCCCGTCTCCTCCTTGATCGCCTTCTCCTCTTCGTCCGTGCCTTCCCAGCCGCATCGCGCCCACTTACCCTCCGCGATCGTCGCTTTGAGCTCATCCATCGTCGTCACGTCGACGATGTTTTCGTCGCGAAACGCCGTCGCCTTGGCCAACATCGAGTCTTGGATTTCATCCAAGACGCCCTTCACCTTCGCCTCGAGCGCGGCGGCTTCGATGCTCACGCCGAATTCCTTGCCCTGTTTACCCGGGATGTCGCGACGAGCGACGACGCACGCGCCCTTGGCCACGTCCTTTGGGCCGACTTCGATGCGAATCGGGACGCCTTGCATCTCGTACTGGTTAAACTTCCAACCCGGCGACTTGCTTTGGTCGGCGTCGAGATGCGTGCGAACGCCCGCATCCTTGAGCGTGGAGATGATGCTATCGACCGACGCCATGACTTGTTCCTTCTCTTCATCCTTCTTCCAAATAGGCACGACGACGACTTGAATGGGCGCCAAGCGCGGCGGCAGCGTCAGACCCGCGTCGTCGCCGTGCGTCATGATGATTCCCCCGACTAAACGCGTCGACACCCCCCACGAGCTCTGATGCACGTATTGCGTCTCCCCTTGATCGTCCAAGAAGGTGGTGTCGAACGCTCTCGCAAAGTTATCGCCCAAATTGTGCGACGTGCCCGCCTGAAGCGCCTTTTTATCGCCCATCATCGCCTCGATGGTGTACGTCACGTCGGCCCCCGCGAAGGACTCCACGCGAGATTTCCGTCCCGGGATCACCGGCATCGCCGCTTGCGACGAGGCAAAATCGGCATAAATACGAATCATCTCCATCGCCTTCGCCTCCGCCTCCTCCGCCGTCGCGTGCGCGGTGTGTCCCTCTTGCCACAAAAACTCGAGCGTGCGAATGAACGGCCGCGTCCGCATCTCCCACCGGTGCACGTTGCACCACTGGTTCAACATCATCGGTAAATCTCGATAACTCTGAATCCACTGCGACAACATATCGTTCACGATCGTTTCACTCGTCGGTCGAACCACGAGCGGTTCCTCCAATTCCTTCCCTCCCCCCCGCGTCACCACAGCCAACTCGGGCGCGAAACCCTCCACGTGCGACGCCTCCTTCGTGATGAAAGAGTACGGAATCAACTGCGGAAAGTACGCGTTTTGCACCCCAGTCTCCTTAAACTTCCCATCCATGTGTCTCTGAATCCCCTCCCAGATCGCGTACCCGTACGGTCGAATCACCATCGTCCCTCGCGCCGGTCCGTAATCCGCGAGTTTACACTCGCGCACGCAGTCGAGAAACCACCTTCCGAAATCTTCGCTTCGTTTCGTGATTCCACCCTCCGTTTTCCCATCCTTCGCCGAGGACGATTTCCCCCGCGTCACCGTTCGTCCTCCTCTCGTCTCGTTCGTCGTCGTCGTCGTCCTCGTCGTCGTCGACATCGCGCCGGCGCCTCGCGCGCGGGCCCGTCCCCGCGTCATCACCGCCATCGCGCGTCCACTCGCGACGCACCGACGCGCGCTCGCGGTCGTCATCGTCATCGCGCGCGCTCTCGTCGTCGTCCTCGTCGTCGCTCGCACCGTCGCCATCGCCATCGCCTCGCGCGCGCGTGTCGAGCGACGTCGACGAATGAAAATGAATCCTCGGGCCCGCGCGCGACGCGCTTTTTTATCGTGGGCCACTGGGGCGGGTACCATACGTAGTGTACGGAGATAAAAGCACATCCCCGTGATACATACCCGTATCGCACATTCCGTTTTTTCATCGACACTCGAGGGTCTTCACTACGAATAGTCACGCCTCGACACGGAGGGACTAAACCAGACCGTCTCAACCCCTCCCGGCCCGGTCGGACGCGCGGCGGCGCGGGACGCCGCGCGCGACGACGACGCGAGCGCGCGACGCGAGGAGGCGCGAGGAGACGACGAGGAGGTCGTCGCGAGGCGTCGTCCGCGAGGCGTCGTCCGCTCGCGAGGGGATCGCTCGGACGAGGGAACGAACGCGCGCGTGAGATTGTTACATTTTAAACCGCGCGCGCGGGCCGAGTCGCGGGACCTGAAGTCGAGCGGGAGGCGCGCGCGAGGGGGGAAACGTCGAGCGTCATGCGCGCGGTGACGACGACGACGGCGTCGACGTCGCGCGCGGTGGACGGTGGACGGGGGCGAAGGGTCTCGGGACGGGGGTTCGGCGCGCGGGGAGGACGCGGCGGCGGCGGCGGAGGACGCGCGCGCGGCGTCGCGCGCGCGCGGGACGAGAAGACGAAGAGAGCGGACGTCGTGGAGCGGTGGGGTGGGAGGTGGGGGGTCGGACGCGATGGGCGAGAGATGCGGGAGACGCGGGTGTGGGCGAGCGCGGACGCGGGCGCGGGCGCGGGCGCGGGCGCGCCGGGACGCGGCGCGCCCGAGGAAAACTTTTTCGCCAAGCATCTTCGAAAGATGATCAGTCCGCTGGATGGACTGTGGGGGCGATTGATTCCGATGTCGTTGATGTTTTATTTCATGGCGTTCGCGAACTCAATCATGGACGCGGTGAAGGATACGTTGGTGGTGACGGCGTTCGGCGGGGCTGAGCAAATTCCGTACCTCACCGTGTACGCGGTTTTGCCGACGAGTCTGTTGTTCGTCTCGCTCTTCGCCAAGTTGAGCTCCAAATTTGGACGCGAAAAGTTATTCTATTTCGCGGTGACTTTTTTCATGGCGTTTTTTGCCCTATTCACGGGCGTGTTGTATCCGCTTCGAGACGTTTTGCATCCGTACGAGTTGGCGGCGCACCTCTCCACCATTCTTCCGAACGGTCTCGCGGGAGGCATCGCCGTCTTCACCAACTGGACGTACTCTCTTTTTTACGTCGCCGGTGAGCTCTGGGGTGACGTGGTGTTGAGCCTGTTGTTTTGGGGATTAGCGAACGAAATCACGCGCGTGAGCGAGGCGGGCATCATCTATCCCTTGCTCGGCATCGGCGCCAACGTCGCGCAGGCGTGTTCGGGTTTGTTCATGAAATTTGTCACGACGCAGTGGCATCCGACGGGAGTGTCGCCGGAGAACATGTGGTGCGCGAAATTGCGGTTGTTCATGACCGTCGTCATGCTCTGCGGGGCGTCCATCATGGTGTGCCACAAGTACATTTGCGACAACGCGAGAAAAGATCCCAACTCGGCAATGATGGAGAAACAACGCGAGAGCGCCGCGAGACTAGCGGAGGATACGGCGGCTCAAAGGAAAAAGCCAAAGGTTGGTCTGTTGTCTTCCCTGGCGTACGTGTTCGAATCCCCCGAGGTGGCGTGCTTGGCCGTCATGGCGGTTGCACAAGGTTTGAGTTCGATCATTTTCCAAGTGGCGTGGAAGACGCAGTTGCGCATTTTGCGACCGGATCCCACCTCGTACGCCGCGTACATGGGAGACGTGCAGACGTACAGTGGTATGGTGACCGGCATCTTCATGGTGGCCGCTCCGTTCTTGTTTAAACACTTGGGTTGGAAGGGGACGCTCTCCGTGACGCCGAAAACCGTCATCGCCCTCGGTTGGGTCTTCTTTGGAACGTCCATCTACGCCCTTCGACACGGATCTCTGGCGCAATCGTCGCCGATTCTGCCGATTCTCGTGTTAGGTGGTGCGGTAATTTACATAGTCGAGCGCGCCGCCAAGTTTTCTCTCTTCAAACCGGCGGAAGAGATGGTGTACATCACGCTCGACGAAGACAGCCGAACCAAGGGCAAAGCCGCCGTCGACGTCCTCGGCGCCCAAATTGGGAAAACGGGCGGTTCTTTCATGCAACAGGGTTTAATCCTGACCTACGGTTCCATCATCGCCGCTCTACCGGTGCTCGTGTGCTGTCACAGCGCCATCGCGCTCGGTTGGTTGATCGCCGTCAACGCCCTCGCGGCGAGACGCGCGTCCCAGCTCGACTCGGAGATTCGCGAGGGTGTGGAAAAACTGGAAATCTAGGGCAAGTGTACTTTATCACAACGGTCGACCGCACAGGTCACGGACTTGATTCACACGTAGTACTTTAGAGCGCTGCATTTTCATCAATCAAATCTCAGAATGTTACGAAGGCGCGCGTTTCGTCTTCTCGCCTCGCGTTTTCTCCCCACTGATTCGAGCTCGCATCGATCTCGCCGTCACACCCCACCGCCTCGCGCTCTCGCGCGCGCCGAACAGCGATGTCCACCACCGTCCGCGCGTCGTCGGACGTGTTCGAGGGCGTCCTCGTCCCTCCTCGCGCGCCCGCGCCCGCGTCCCCGCACGCGCACAAGTACTACCAGGACCGAAACCGAAAGTGGCCCTTTCACACCGACGACGCCGGCGCGCGTCTCCTCGGCGCGCTCTTCGACGCCGCGCGCGAGGTGATCGCGGTGTTGGACGCGCACATCGCCGCTCGAGCGATGGATGAGGGCGAACGGGAGAGCATCCTGCGCGAGGGAGCGGACATTTATGCGAAAAAGCCGAGCATCCGGGAGCGGGACGTCACGTGGTCGCAGGCTGAGTACCGACATTTGGGTCTACAGCGCGAGTATTGTCGATTTAAGTCCGTGCAGAGGTTCACGGAGACGTGGGCGTGCTTGGAGCGGGCGATGACGGCGGGGGTGTTCGAAGGCGTCGTCGGCGGGACGAGACGCGTGGCGTCGCTCGGCGGCGGACCGGGCTTCGAGCTCATCGCTGTTCGTGAGTTTTTCGCCGTGCATTTCCCGGACGTTACGTTAGATTTAATCAGTTTAGACTTAGAGGAGACCTGGCGAGGCGCGGCGGAGGGTCTCGGGTTGAGGTTCGCGCAGTGGGATTTACGGAGCGGACGCGTCGCCGAGGCGTGCGGCGGCGAGGTGGATTTCGCCGTGGCGAGTTACGTCTTTAAGATGTACATGTGCGACGACGTCGTCGCCGATTGGCTCGCCGAAGAGCTCAAGACGATCAATTCGGTGTTGGTGATCAACAGAGATGAGTACCTAAAGCAAGGATGCGCGATGATGGAGTCTCGCGGCGTCGACGTCCTCAAACTCTTGAAACAAGACGGCGGTCGCGACGATCGTCAGCTCGTGTTTTCTCGCGACCGCGAGTTCAAGCCGTGGTCTAACACGTCGTTGATGACCTTTCCAAACGTTCCGTACGAGGAACACAAGAAGAAATCCGATCGAGATGGTGGACACGGCGGCTCTCGAGGCGGCGGCGGCGGCGGCGGTTGGAGAAGTAATACCCGCTGGGGCGGAGATCGATCCGGTCGCGGGTCGTCGGGCAATCGATGGTAGCGCGATAGTGTGGTCTTGTATAACATTATCAAATACACATTATTTACTGCGCACTGCAACGTTTTGCGGGTCGCCGTTCGATGGAGTCCTGAACCGATGAGTTCGCGCTCGCGACGCATCCTTCAATTCATCATGGCCATGAACTCATCGAAATCGATGCGTCCGTCGCCGTCGGCATCCGCCGCCGCGATGAGTTCGCCGACATCGCCGAGATTGGCGCGTTCGACCGGCGACATTTTCGAAAACGCCTCCTCGAACTCCTCCGCCGTGATGGACCCGTCGCCGTCCTTGTCGAAATAATCAAACGCGGCGTGGACGGCCACCTCGGACTGTCGCTTCGATCTCGCGAGCGTGGCGGCGATGAACTCTTCGTAATCGAGTTCGCCACTACCGTCCAAATCGATAGCAGCCATGATTGCGTCGAGCTCGGCGGACGCGGCTTCGGACGCGTTGAGCTTCAATCCCTCGCGAAGTTCATCGAGAGAGATCGTTCCGGAGCCATCCTTGTCGAAATCCTTGAAGAGTTCCTTCAGGCCCGCGACTTCATCCGCGCTGAGATTAGACGCCATTGCTTTCAGACCCATCTTTTTAAACTTGGTCATACCGGCGAATTGTTTGAAACGCTCAAAGACGACGGCGTCGAGCGCCGACTCTGGCGGACATTTTGGATCGGCGATCCACGGGTGCGTCAAGACTTGTTTTGCCGTCAGACGTTTCTTTGGATCGAGCTCGAGCATCCCTCGAATGAGTTCTTTCGCCTCGTCGCTCACGCTCGGCCACGGCGCGCTGTCGAAATCCAGCGGTTCGACGCCCTTCTTGTACCGCTTGATGGCGTCAAACGTCGCCTTCTCTGTCTGACCCCAAAACGGCGGTACGCCGGAGAGTAAGATGTATAAAATCACTCCGCACGACCACACGTCCGCTTCAAGCGAGTACCTGTACCCCAACACCTCGGGCGCCATGTAATACGGACTTCCCACGAATTCCGTAAACGTCTGATTTTCGTGATAAAACGTCGACAACCCGAAATCGATGGCGCATATCGGCGCATCCTTCGCCTTGGTCTTCAACACGAAATTCTCCGGTTTCAAATCGCGATGTATGACGTCCATCTGATGAAAATAGTCCACCGCGGAGACGATCGTGCGCGTCATCTCCGCCGCGTCTCGCTCGCCGTACGGCGCCTCGTCGAAGTGCTCCGACATGGCGTCAAACAGTTCCATTCCGTCCAATCTCTCCATCACCAGGTGCACGTGCGTCGCGTCCTCGTACGCACCGATGAGTTCGACCACCCTGTCGTCTCCTGAGAGGTGATGCATGATTCTCACCTCGTTTCGCACCACGTTCCTCGCCTTTTCGTTCTTCAAGTCGCGCTTGGATATCGACTTACACGCGAGCGATCGTCCCGAGGACTTCTCCGTCACCGCGAACACGGCGCCGAATTGTCCGCGACCGAGCTCATCGCCGAAATCGAACACCTCTTTCACGTCCGGCGTGTCCTTTTCGAGCACGCGGCCCTTGGACGCGGCGCTCTTGGGCGCGGACGTCGGCGCATTCTTCTTTGCGCCAAAGACGCCGATTCGTGTCGTTCGTCGTCCGTTTTCGCGTCGTCCAGGCGTCAGCGCGGGCGACAGAGGCCGCGATGCGCGAGCCAAAATCATCGAGTACGTCTTGAAGGAGTTCGCTCGCGTTCGTTTCCCTCGACGCGTCGACGAATGACGCGATCGGTGCGAATTCTCACCGAATTCGGGACGATGGCCGTTACCCACGGGGACGCGCGCCTGCACACGTCGACGCGTCGTCTCGTCTCCTCGCGCGCGCCATGGTGTTGCGACACGTCGTCGTCGACGGATACGGCGTCGTCTACGCCTCGTCGTCGCGAGATCGCGTCGTATTCGCGTCGAGACCACCGGATTCGGTGATGTGTCCCGCGTGCAAGGATGTCCTGAGAAAACCGCGTCGGGCGCCGTGTGGACACGCCTTCTGCGCGTCGTGCGCCGAGGAGTGCGTGAAGAGCACGGGGACGTGTTTGCAGTGTAAAATGGTCGTCCCGGCGGACTCGTGGATCCCGGACGAGACGCTGATGTTGGAGATTTCCAACCTTCGCGCGCACTGCCCGCACGCGTGGCGGCGCGCGGCGTCGGGAACGTCGACGTTGGATCATCGCGGATTCGGACACCGGTCCTGCGGGATGATCGTTCGTTACGAGGATTTAAAATCACACGCGCAAGTGTGCGATTTTAAGACTGTGATTTGCGGATTAGTTGAAAAAGAGCGCGACGTGGACATGCCGAGCCGGTGCGACGTCGAGTGCGTCGCTCGAGATTTGGAGGCGCATCGACGCGAGTGCGCGTACAGAGTGTGGCCGTGTCCGAACGAGGGATGCGATTGGACCGGGAGCGCCATGCACGCGGCATCACACGCGGAGACGTGCGCGTTCAAACCGGTGGTGTGCGCGCACGGGTGCGGAGCGACGCTTCGAAGCGCGAGCGTCGTCGAGCGACACGAAGAGATTTGTCCGGCGAAGGAGGTGGTGTGCGGTCTCGTGGACGAGAATGACCCCGACGAGCGCACGCGGTGTTGTCCAGCAAAGATGAGGCGTCACGCGTTGGCGACGCATCGCGAAAAGATGTGCGATTACGTGACCGCGAGCGAGTGTTCGGACTGTCTCAAACCTTTGGCGCGAAGGAGCGCGACGAGACACAAACAATTGTGTCCAATGGCGCAGCGAAAGTGCGTCTGCGGCGTCATGATCGCCGCGTCCAAGCTTCAAGAACACATCGATTCGCAGTGCCCGAAACAAGATGTCCTGTGCGATTTTCACGAGGTCGGTTGCGTCGTTCGATGTCCTCGCTCGATGATGGAGCGTCACTACGCCGAAGCGTCGGCGGCGCATCTCAAACTTTTGTTGAAGGCGTCCTTGGAGGTGCGAGAGGTGAGCGAGACCATGGCGAGAGACGTGGAAAAAGTCGTGCGCGACGACGAGGGCATGAACGAGAGCGATCGATTGGCGCGAGACGGGGTGCTCAAGGCGATACGTCTCGAGGAGACGCGCGCGTTGGAGGACATAAAGACGTTACGCGAAAACGAAGTCGACGCGCGAAAACGAGGCACTCTGTACGCCGAATCGCTTCGAAAGGCGCTGATCGATCAAGCGGAGACGTACGATGCGGCCATATCGGAGATGCAAGCGGAGATTGAGCGAGTGAAGGATGAATTCGAGACGTACAAGAAGCGCTCGTCGTTTGAGCTCGCCGAACTTCGAACCGCCGTCGAGGCGGCGGAGATCGCGGTGAGCGAAGTCTCCGCGCGCGCCTCCGTCGTCACTCGAGGCGGAGGAATATTCGACGAACACAAGCGCTCGATCGAGGAACACATCGAGCGCGAACGCGAGATGACGCTCGATGAGATTGAAAAGGCGACGCGAAATATTCAATTTGAAATCGAAGACGCGAACGCCGAGCAGGCGCGACAAATCGTCAGTCTTCGCGAAGACATTCGCACGGTGTTGAACAGTAGAATTAGATAGATGGTGACAAAGTTGTTAAAGCATACACGTAGCAGACACTAACATTACAAACGATTCTCACGGTCAAGGCATGGGAACTTCCGATCGCGAACCCCACAACGCTCCGGCGCCCTCGACCTCGTCCATCGCGTCGCGAGGCAAACCCTCGCGAAAAAACTTCTCCGTCTCCTTTCGCATCGGCACCGGAAACGGTCCATCCTGGACCTTTCGCAGATTGGGAAGTTTGTCGAAATCGAAGAGTTTATTCATGTACTCGTCGTACTGTTTCTGCTCCGCCGCGCTAGGATTTTTCGGCAGCGTCGGCACGTCTTCAATCTGTCCCATGTAATACTTTTCCTTGATGAGCGTCGCGTCGTCCTTTTGCGGAACGATGATCCAAATACCACCGTTTTTATCCACCATCAATCCATCGTTCGCGTTCGCCGTCACGCTCCCGCTCCTGTCCACTCGATACAAGACGCCATCCTTGACGAAGGCGCCCGTCGTCGGATGTTCGCGCTCGTAAATCTTCATCAAAATCGCCTCTCTCCCGCTCGTCATGAACGTCGGATTCGCCGCGCTCACGATGGCCGCTAAAATGAACGCCCCGATCGGGGAGACGAGCGCGCGCGCCGCCTCCGCCGGCGTTCGAGGCATCTCGAAATCACCAAACGGCGACGCCGAGTCTCCTCTCCGTCTCCTCTCTCTCGCGCCCGCGCGACGCCCATCGTACCGCTCGTCCGGCGGCGGCGCTCGAACGAGCGCGCGATCGTCGAAAACATCGCGCTCGACGTCGACGCCCCGTCGCTCGCGCGACGCGCGCGCGGTGATCGTCGCGGCGTCGCGTCTCGCGCGCGCGCCCAGCGGCGGCGGCGCG
>Ga0208410_1000600_pt1 | contig 20462 bp, 18 predicted proteins | sample ETN02SmetaG_3_FD_185787 | JGI IMG/M metagenome (GOLD analysis project Ga0208410, IMG submission 185787) | Marine microbial and viral communities from oxygen minimum zone, Eastern Pacific Ocean - ETNP2014F10-02SV257 (SPAdes) (version 2) | ecosystem: Environmental > Aquatic > Marine > Oceanic ... | reverse complement strand
TCCAGCCCACTTGTGTACTTGACCAAGGCATTCATCGTACCAAAGCAAAGACTTCCAAAAATCATCCATAGCACAGCTACATGAGGTGTATCGACTGGTTCAGACATACTCAGAGCCTCCAACGTGATTCAAGCACACTGGAGACTTTCTGGTAGTCTTGACCGCCGTTACTATTTGGGTCATGAAGATGGATTGGTATGCCGTGACTAGGTGCTTCTGCCAACTTGATATTGCGTCGAATAGCGGGCTCGATTAGTAACTCTGGGAATGCCTCCTTTACCTCACTTGCAACCTGTTCATTGAGTAAAGTCGGGGCATGCATGGTAAGCATGACACCATCAACTCCTAGTCTTGGATTTAGAAGTCCTCTGACCTCTCTAATTGTACCTGCCAACATGGCTAAGCCTTCTAGAGCAAAATACTCTGTCTGAACTGGAATTATTATTCCATCACTTGCTACCAGTGCATTGATTGTTACCAATCCCAATGATGGCGGGGTATCAATAATCACCACATCGTAATGCGGTAAAAGTGGAGTTAGTGCCTCAGTCAATCTTCGCTCTCTACCAAGTTGTCGTAACATCTCTTGTTCTAGGCCAACAAGAGTACGATCTCCTACTATTATGTGAACGCCATCAACAGCGGTTGCATGGCGACTTTCCACCGCACTCTCTGGATTGAGAATTAAATCTCGAGTAGTGGTCTTGACTCTACTCTTGTTTACTCCGAGTCCCGTTGCGCAATTCCCCTGAGAATCTGCGTCTACGACCAATATCTTGTGTCCACGTAGTGCCAATTGCGCCGCGATATTGATTACACTCGTTGTTTTACCAACTCCTCCTTTCTGATTGATGATTGTAACAACCCTAGCTCTACCCTCTGGAGTTGGTCCTGATTGGGGTAACTCAAGCGGAGTTCTTGCTCGAGCAATACTAATCTCATCAACGGCGTCTAAAGTAGGCATACCTTTGTCTTCGACTTCTGTGAATTCAGCGTCGATAATCAGCGGTGCTGAGCCTGCCTCGGGTAGATCTTCTACACCTCTATCGACGGACATACGAGCGCCTTCGGCGCTCGGAAGGCTGTTCAATATGCCGACATTGAAAGACAACATAGATGCCTTTAGCGAACTTAATCCAAGACGCCGAATCAGTTAGGAGGTGCCCAGAAATGATACCAACCCAGAAGCCTAGCGTTCTCAGCGTCCATAATACAAACAACATCGTGATTTCTGTTATTACCGTCCGTCCAAGATTTCTCTACATGGACGCTGACTGCACCTTCTCCCAGACTGATTGGAATTACGTCGAATATCTCATTATCTTGAGTTACAGACAGTCTGTAACCATATTCGACGTCATCATCCCATCCTCCACTTCCATCATTGATGTGCATATTCAATCCTGGATATCTTGAAGATGAGAGCAATCTAGATTCTAATGAATTCATCGTTAATGTATCAGGTATAGCGTTACGATTCCATTGAACCGTTCCGTCGTCCATATTGTCATCGTCAACTAATGAACAGCCACCATTATCTTCCTCAACAACTGTCCAACCAGCTCTTTCATCTTCGGTCACCCACGACATATTCCATTGAACTTTTGAGTCGACATCCATGGTCGATGCTCTCCAAATATATCCACCCTGTTCAATTGCAGTGGCAACGCCGCTTGTGGAATAGTTTGCGAGTGTACATTCCAAGGCTGACTCGAGATTCCAAGAGCGAATCGTGCTTTCATCAGGCATAGCAACACCCCAAGATCTCTGGGCACTAGTCCCAGGCCTATCTTCACCAGGACCCGGTTTGCTGGTGTAATCTACCAACCATTCAATTGCCGTTGAACCTGAGTTGATCCCTCCTTTGATGGCTCTCATAGAGAATGAAATTGTAATCCTTCCATCCGGGATTGCGGCATCGGAAAGTGAAGTTTCAATCAATCCACAATCACTTGATTTCTGATTCTTATCAATTACAATATTTGCATCTTGTTGTACCGGCCATGAGACACCACTCTTGACCAATAAGTCGATTGTAATGCGGCCGTTACAAGCATCAAATTCCGGATGTGACATAGAAATTGGATAAACCAAACCATGGTCATTATCATTGACTTCATTACCTACTGTCCAAGACCATTCTGAACCTGCCTCAGATGTAGTGCCTGAAGTCAAAGATTCGTCTCCAAAGAATTCGTACAAATCTAGAGGAGTAAGTGGTAAGAAAACATAGGAAGATACTACCCCTAATCCTGAAATTGAATCAAGACCGAAGGTTGTGGCTTCTAGGTTTGTGGCTTGATTTTCTGAATCCAAAATCGTCAAATCTGTACTTGTTCTAATCAACTGCTTATCTCCGATATCGGTCCAAGTTCTTGTTGTCATATCCAAGTTATTATCATTCAAAATCCAACCTAGTGTTCCACATTCTCCTTCATCTCGCCAAGTCTTACCGCTCAAGTCTATATTCATCTCATGATCGATTACTTTCTCAGCGGTCAAATGTGTCCTTCCAAATGCATCTAATGCGTTTACTGCGCCGCTATATTGCTTATCTGAAGGGTGTATGATCTCCGCAGGGTTTCCATTTCGGACACTAATACTGCCAGTTCCTGAAACGATGTTTGCAGATAGTTCTCCGCAGGCATCATCGAGAGGGCCAGAAGCAGCATCTCGGAATATTGCAACCATATCGTCACCCTCGACTTCAATACTGGAACTCAGAATGTCGAATTCCATACTATCACCATAGTGGAGAGTTCTTGCTTGGAATGAGGAATCTTGTTGCATAAAGAAGGCGAATGCTATCGCCCCAAGAATTAGGGCTGAGATGGTAATCGCAGCGATAACTTTCGGTGAGAATTCAATCGATGATAGACTAGGTATTGTTATTGTAATCGAGGCTTCTTCTGCATCTGAATCGAGTTCGTCGGCAACTAATACCGGTTCAATTTCATCAGATATCACACCACCAGTCCAAGCATCTTCTTCCTCTTCCTCAAGTATTATCTCAGGTTGCTTGATTACTGGAGATATTTCTTCCTCTTCACTGTCTAGTACTAACTCTAGTTCATCCTCGGCATCTGATTCAATTTCGGTCTCGAATATGTCGGCCTCCATGACTTCCGCTTCGAGTACCTCTACCGGTTCGGGTTCTACCGTTTCATCCAATGGTTCTCCCCCACCACCAGACTCTATACGAGAAAGAAGACGATCTATTGCATCGTCCTTATCTTGTTCTGAACTCGACGTAGTGACTTTTGTTTCAGGAGACTTTTCTGAGACCTTTTCACCTAGTAAACGAGATATCAATTCCTCCTTCTTTCCGGAGATTAGTAGCCCCTTTTCTTTGCACAAAGTGCGTAGTTCTGAGACCTTCATTGATGATAGTGAATCACGATTCAGACCCCTCCCTCCTGTTCGACTTACTCTCGGTAGTCGCACACTGGGGCTTTCAACCCCTTCGGCGTTCCGCTTTGCGGAACGTGCATACGTGCGTGTGCGAGTGGTCGCCAGAAGAACTGATTTTTAGCAAATTTAGCCATTAGAAGGATAGAACGGGAATACTCTCATCCCATTTTACATCCGTCAGACTCAAGAAGGGACGGTTGTGGGCGCGGAATATGTACCCACGCCTAGTCATCCTCTCGCGTGGTCCAAGGTTGTACTCAACCCGTCGTCTCGCAGAGGAAGCCCAGAAGGCAGGATGGGCGGTTCGAATCATTGACCCATTATCGCTTACGGTGGTGGTTGATGAAAAGGGAGGTCGTATTTTTCACCGAGGATGGCCTATCGAATGTGAAGCGGTTATTCCTAGAATTGGATACTCAATTACTAGACGAGGTGTAGCGATTGTTCGTCAATTCGAGCAAATGGGAGTAATTGTTCTGAATCAGTCACTTTCGATTGAACAAAGTCGAGACAAACTACTAGCTAGCCAAGTCATGGCAGACGCAGGAGTTCCCATTCCGGTCACAGCTCACGTAGCTTCTACAACCGACATAGACAGTGCACTGGCACGAGTGGGAGGGGTTCCTTGTGTGGTAAAGGCGACCGAGGGGACCCAAGGTTCTGGTGTATTCCTTGCTAGAAACTATCCGCAAGTAAGACAACTGGTCAGCCAAATGCTGGAGAGGGGAATGAAACCACTAGTTCAGACATATATTGAGGAATCTCATGGTAAAGACATCCGAGTTCTTGTTGTTGGAGGTAAGGTCGCAGCTGCTATGCGTCGTCGAGCATCTGGAAGTGAGTTTAGATCTAACTTCCACCTAGGAGGAAGTGTAGAACGAGTTCAGTTGAATGAAGAATTTGTCTCAGTAGCGCTTTCAGCGGCAAATATCCTCGGCATGGATATTGCAGGTGTAGACCTATTAGAATCAGGCGACGGCCCACTCGTACTGGAAGTCAACTCCAGTCCCGGTCTCGAAGGTATCGAGGGGGCATCTAGAGTAAATGTCGCTGGAGCGGTTGCTGAACATCTCAACAAGCGTCTAGAAGCGGTTGAAAGACAGAACAAGGAAGAAGAAGAATTGACAAATTCATCCTCTGATGAGTCTTCAGTGATTAGTGATTAAACTCTTCAAACGGCTTTTTTCTTACTACTGAAAAAACCCAGCCATATGGCTCTCAACATCAGAAGCATTCAAGTTTGGATAGACACACTTAGGCTCGCCCATATGGGCAGGGATGCACCCGTCGTTCGCGACGGAAATAGGCGAGGGACCAAGATATGGAAGGCGAAGATAGAGGAATTGCTAGCCGAGAGGTTACGCAGGGGCGGTTCGAAACTTCCTCTACAATTAGTCAAGCCAGCGTGGTAAATGCTCTACCTACGAGACTAATGCGATTAGCGACCCTACCTTGGTTTGAATGTTGGGCGGGTCAGTTGCGCACAGAAAAGAAATCAAAGCACACAATTCGTGCATACACAGTGGCTGCGCGTGATTTCTCGACAACTGTTTTGCCGGGTGAAGATGATCTATCTTGGGAACAAGTCCAGATTATTCCGGTGAGAGTTTACCATGAGCGCTCTGACCCATCTACCGGACGGGTGGATGCCTGGTTGAATAGCCTAGGAGAGTTGCGTCCTGCTACAATAAACGCCAGAATTGCGGCCGTCTCTCACCTCCTCAAGTGGCTTGGATATACTATTCCCGAGTGGGTACAAAGACCGGCACGTCGCCGACCTCTTCCACGACCATTAGGTCGTTCAGAAGTACTGAAGGTTCGTTCTGCAGCGCTTAGAATGGAAGATCCATTAGCCCATCCAATAGTCACCACAATGTTGGACACTGGGTTACGAATCTCTGAATTATGTAATTTAGACATCGACGATGTCGACCATGAGGACCTATCTGCACTAGTAATCGGTGGTAAGGGAGAAAAGGATCGGACTGTACTGTTTACCAAGAAAACTACCGAGGCAATTGAAGCGTGGAATCCGATTAGAGCAATGCGCTCTAAGATGCTAGAAAATAAAGACTCGGAAAGGGCTCTATTCCTTTCTAGTAGAGGAAACAGAATCAATCCGAGGTCTATTCAGAAATTAATTGATAGATTGGCAGACGAGGCTGAAATTCCTCGCTCTCGACTATCTCCTCACACATTGAGACACACATTTGCCACGGGATTGCTCGAGCGCGGTGCAGATTTAGTTACAATTCAGAGATTATTGGGGCACGCAAGTATTGCAACAACCAGAGTATATCTAGAGATTAGTGACCAAACCCTGAGAGAGATTTACCACAGGGCTCAGCGCTTGCCAGAATTGGAGGAATTCGAAATCGATTCCAAAGTTGAAGATGAATTGGAAAGCGAATATCTGATGGTCCCAGCAACAGTGATTCAGCAAGATTAGCCGATTCATTTCTTTGCGGGATTCTTCTTGTTTTGTCGCTTATCGACAACTTCTGGACCCTGCCATTCACGTTCAGGTTGTACTGTGTTTCCCGAATGGCCGGGAAGAGGACAATACTTTCCTGCACGGCAACGTGAACAGTTATCCTTTGGTGGAAGCTCTACGACTTTGGTAAGCCTTCCATACTTGCGTCGCGGCACAGAGTACTGTTCAAACAGACGGAACTTGAGCATTCTCGTCTGCACGCAACGTTCAACGCGAAGTAAGTTCAGCATTCATCATGGATGACGAAGCCGAGTCGGTAGTGGGCGCAACAATCGGCCTAGACCCAAACAAAACCATCCTATGGGCTCAGGTACGAGAAGGACAACCTCAGATGTCAATCGACATCGAAGGAAGGCTTCGTCCAGCGGGAATCAAGGGCAACTCAACGGTATACCTTGGAGATGTTGCTAGGGCGGCTCTCCGCTCTCTTGGTCCTGCTGACCCTCCATTTTTCGAATCTAAACCTGGTTATGATGAGCAGCGATGGAGATTCTCGACCTCATCGGGTGATGTTTCGATGGTTGTGCTATCCGACTCATATTGGGGGTTCGGATTGGTGGCAAGATGTTTTGTTAATCAAATCGAAATCACTGGTCCGCTGGCTCTACGTGCACGTATTGTACACGATGTAGCCGCCACCTTAGGTCGTAATCCATGGGAACCGTCATGGACATCGAGATTCGAAAAGAAGACTAGGGCTACAATTTCGGAACATCGTAGCGCTTGGGAAGGGCTAATCCATTATGCTAGAGATGAGATGAACGAAGAAATCACCAATCTTTCAGAAAAAGTTTCGGCGCTCCGTGGAGATGAAGATATAGAACTCATCCTAAATCAAGCAGAGCAGAATTTGGATGAGGCTCGGGCAGCCCTTGCTGATCTTAACGCCCCAGCAGTGGAACGAGCTTTAGCAAGAGCAAACCAGGCTCTAGTGGAAGCAGACCCTACGACCGAAGTCAGATCGTCCGAGGCAGCTGCATCTGATTCTAGAATTTTGACTTGGTGGGGCAAAAACGAGAAAGAAGAAGAAGTCGAAGCCTCACACCTACTAGACGATGAATTACCTGTTGTCGATTTGACCGGTGAAGAGTAATCAGACGATTCCAGAAAGGACATCACCCATCCATGCCCATACTCCATGATGTTGCAGATAAATTGCTACAGAGAAGACTACGCAGGCAGCGTATACTATTCCTTTACTAATTTGAATTGCATCCTCTGACTCCTCGTCGAAGTAGCGGATTAAACCCGCTGCTTGCTGGATGCCGCTGCCCTTCTTCTCCTTAGCCATCGGGCCGTCGCACCTGCCTGCACTATTTCAAGACGGCGAAACCAGAGAACCTAGAGAAATTTCAATTAATTCTACTAAATCAAGCAGAATCAAGGGTCTAGCGTCTCAATTAGTACACAGCCGCCATCGAGTTCAACAATCTTTGAGGCTGCATCCATAGCAGTATCGATACCGGCGGTCATCAAAATTTCTCGGCGCTTTCCTGCCGATGATTCGAATACTAATCTGTGAGATAAGACCTCTAGAACATCTCTGTCTACAACCTGCCAAACCCATTCTTCTTGGTCGACTGTAATCAAGGCCTCAACTGGAGCTAGCGGGCCCTGCTCTCTGCCATTCTTCCTCGCTCGTTCAACTAGGCCGACCAACTTTCGTGTGGCCTCTGTATTTGTCGTTCGATTCGGTTCGGTCGGGCTTCTCGCAATTCTTCTTCTCAGTCCTGTCATGTGCATCCCATACGGCATAAGCCGTGAATCGCGAGCGCGTAGTTAGAGGTTTAACCGTTTACGAAATTGTTTGGGGTAAGAATACAAATTCTTGGGGGTAGTGAGATTGCCGGAGCCAATCGCTTGATGGTCGAGATGATTGACGCGACCTTGTGCGAGAGGAGGTTGATTGGGGTGAGGCCGCGCGCGACAGCCTGTTATTGAAGGCCGTAGGATGCTGGCGGAAAAATTCGGATTCTTGGTTCGCACACGCGTATGAAAGGCTTCCAGAAACAGTTCGAATAAACCCCTTATCTGGTGATCAAGAATGGATTGAAGACTGGCTTAAATCATTAGACTGTAAGCCAATTGAATGGTTCAATGGAGTCGGTTCTGCTTGGACTATGCCGTTTCCACGTGGTAAGGCAGAGGGAGAAGAAAAATCTGCCTTGGCTGCTTTACATGAAACTGGACGGTTAACTCGGCAGGAGGCCGTATCGATGTTACCTGTATTGGCTTTGGGACCGAAACCTGGTGAATATATCCTAGACCTATGCGCCAGCCCAGGATCTAAGACTTCTCAAATTGCAGAGCATCTGAATAATTCGGGAGTTGTTGTTGCGAACGAAGTTGTCAGAGGCCGGGTAAATCTGCTAGTATCCAATATGCAGAGACATCGTTCGCGAAGCAATATCATCGTCAATCATGATGCACGTCATTTCCCCAAGGTACCCGAATTTGGTTATGACCGAATATTAGTTGATGCACCCTGCACCGGTACCGGAACTACACGGAAAAATCCCGATGTTTGGTCTCGCTGGAAGCCAAATGGTGGGCGTTCGATGCAGAAGTTACAAATCGATATTTTGAGTCGTGCTACCAAACTTGTCAAATCGGGTGGAAGAATAGTCTACTCGACCTGTTCTCTCGATCCTGTAGAAAACGAAGCTGTGGTTGCAGAAGTGCTCAGAAAGGATCCTTCTTTGAGATTGATTTCGGCCCACGATTTGATTCCAAACTTGGTTACATCAAAAGGAATGAAAACATGGCCTATGCTTTCTGATGAATGTTCAATTGTTCAGGATAATCAAGGGCAAGCCAGTTTCCTCCCTCCATCTGAAACAGAGATTATTGATGCCCTGCCACTATGTATGCGGGTATGGAATGATGAATCAAAGGGTGGTGGATTTTTCCTAGCGGTAATTGAGAAGCAATCATCTCAAGAATCAGAAGGCGGTATTAGAGTTGACCGTGAGTTGACGGAAGAAGAAGCACCGGTAGATAACGAAGACATTCCTCAACCAATTTCTTCCGAGGCTAGAACAATCTTGGAAAGGCGATTGGGTCACCTGCCCAACGACTTTTGGGTGCGAGGGAAGAAGGTTCTTTGGTCGACACCTCAAGCTCACGAAATTTGGTCCTCAAAAAGAAGTCGCAGAAGCGGAAGAACTCGAATACCAGGTAGACGTTGGCGACCACTGAAAGTGGTTTATCTCGGGCTTGAGGCGATCCATTTACGTCGTGGAGAGTTTGAACGGATTGTTGGTTCGGCGGCAAAAGTATTGTCTGATGAGATTGAACAAGGGCTGACTGAAGTCCCATCGAAAATTATCGATTCCTTACTATCTGGAGATGAGCCCGATCCATCTTTAGTGAGTCCAAAACTGTCATCGAACAGAGGTAATTTCCTGTTGATAGACGAAGTAGATAGGACCACTATTCCTGTTTGGATTGGTGGCCGAGTGAGTCTAATGATGAGAACAGCAGAAGTGCATGTTTTACGACTAATGAGAGGAATAACAGTCGATGAAGAAGAATGAACATACGTTCAATCAAGACGTATTTTTTGAGGTGAATGTTCAATAGCCTAATGCCTTGAGCCCAGTCTCCCGAGGGAGATTCATGCTCGACGATACTGACCGTAGAATCATTGAGGTTCTTGAGCGCGATGCTAGAACATCACTACGCGGTATAGCAGAGGAAGTCGGTGTTTCACTCGGTACAGTTAGTAATCGAGTGAAGAAATTAGAAGAAAATAGAGTCATCAAGGAGTACCGCGTGATACTCGATTCGGAGAAGGTAGGATGGGGATTGAATGTCGTAATTGGGCTAAGAATTCAGAAGGGACGTCTTATCGAAATTCAGGAGATAATTGCTCGCGACCCTAGAGTTTACGGTGTCTACGATGTTACTGGAGAATTCGATTCAATGATAATTGCCAGAGCCAGCGATAGAAATGACCTCGATGATTTATCGAAGAATTTGCTTTCGATGGACGGTGTGAAACGTTCGGTTACTCACCTAGTACTAAACACGGTCAAAGAGAGTCCCACTTCATTTCCAAAATAAGCTATATTCTATCCATTTGGTCTTCAATGAGCGGCCTCAGAGTTTTAGCAAATGGTGCTAGAGCTTCGACGGTTTTTCCCTCTGGCTTCATCGTCCTCAGCAGAACCTTTCTGAGATTTTCGTCAATTGGAACATCTAGTGAATTTAGCCGATCTCTTAGGGTGGTTTGAATTCGTCCCCCGGTGCGGTCCCAATCCATTAACAACATCAGTGGTGGACCGCCATCGATTGTATTTCGAGTTCCGTATGTATCGTAGAAATATGCTACAAGTCGAGACCTGTCCCAGCCGCGGTTAATTAGTTCAATCGGCCCTTCAAATCCTAGAGATCTTAGCGCCTCTTTGTCTCTCTTCCCCTCTACCACAATTGGACAGCCGGCTCCACCATCTGATGGTAATCGATTTCTGAGTTGACTTTCTGCAAAAGCGCGAGCTGCTAAATTGAAACGGACTTCTCGGGCAGGGGGGCCAGAAAATTTTGTCCCATCTTGAATCCAATCGCTAGTTCCCAACTGTCATCGCCTCTGGAAAAAGGTCATTTTTTTGACCAATTAAGTCCTTATCCTGATGGGTTCACGACAGTTAGTCCTTTGAAGTCATTTCCGACTACGTCGGACCTCTCTTCAGGAATTACAAACCTCACACTTATGAGGGACTTTCACACGCGGTCAGATTGGAGATAACGATGAGTCTCATCACACCTCTATACGATAGCCTCTGGAATGAGTATCTTGTTTGGTCGCTTTTAGTCGCATTGTTCACCTTTGGATGGTTATATCATCACTCATTTTTCTATCGCTCAGAGGATGGAGAAAATCCAAATGTGGACAATTTAGAGGTAGGTGTTTTTCCCGTTCATTATGATGACTTGAAATTGGAATTAGCGTGGACTATCGTGCCATTTATGCTGATTGTTTACCTGACCTACATTTCTTGGGCGCCGCTAGACAATGTATGGTCCTCCCCAAATGGTGGAAGCTTTGGTCATGAATGCGATTACGATTCTGATGATTACCAAACGTACGGTTCGAACTTATACTTCGACGATGATGATGGATTGAAAGGAGCATACCATGCGAATTGCTACCACACCATCGAAATAACAGCCAAGCAGTGGGTTTGGAGTTTTGATTGTGGAACACTCGAAGCAGAATTATGTGAGTCAGGATTTACTGAGGCAGATGGAAGAGCCGTTCCCCATCTCTCCTTACAGGCAGGGAATGCATATCTCGCCTACATGACTTCTGAAGATGTAACTCATGCTCCTTGGTTTGTCTCGTTAGGAGTCAAAGAAGATGTTCTTCCCGGTCAGATAACCACTGTTTGGATTCTCGCCGAGGATGTAGAGGACTTCCTACTACTGTGCACTGAATACTGTGGAGATGACCATGCCTACATGATGGCGGGCGTTACTATCCACGCCTGAGGAGTTGAAAGATATGGGGAGAAATATGACAATTTCGCGAAGCATGGTAGCTTTACTCTTGATCTCAATAGCAATGGTCGTATCACCGGCCGTAAACTCCCTACCAACCGGTGTAAATTACGACCAGATTAGTGCTGGTGGATGTAATTGTCACGCCGCTGCTCCAAATGCTGCAGTAATGGTGACTTTGGATGGACTTCCTGAAGAATACAATATGTCTGAGACTTATCAGGTTACAATTTCATTCACTGGTGGCCCATCTGCTGAAGGAAATGCAAATCTTGGAGGATTCAACCTATGGGCATCCGGTGGTGAAATTACTCCGCTAGATGCGACTGTTCAGTCTAATGGCCCCTCTGAGGTTACTCACACTGAAGCAGGGAACGATTACACATCATGGAGTATTGAGTGGATTGCTCCGAGTCACGGGAGAGATGTTGACTTCGTAGTCCATGTCAACTCTGTTAACGGAGATGGAAATGCTGGCCCGGAAGATCAGTGGAATAAACTGACTCTCAAGGTTGCAGGATCATTAGGCCCTGGATTAGAAGAAGCAGACCCATACAAGGTATTGGCTACTCTCATCATCATCTCGGGAATACTTCTTACAATCACAATTCTGTATGGATTCTACAGAACCAATCCTGATGCCTTTGATTGGGAACACCTAGCGCCTTGGCTAACTGAGTGGCTCACCAGCACAGACCACAAGAAGATTGGAACTCTGTATTTCGTTCAGGGTCTATTCTTCCTCGGTATTGGTGGAATTCTTGCTATGATGATTAGGATTCAACTCGCGGTTCCGGGTAATGATTTCATTTCCCAAGATCAATACAACTCCTTCTTCACATTGCATGGAACTACAATGATTTTCCTAGCTGCAATGCCTTTAATCAACGGGTTTGCAAATTGGATGGTGCCCCTACAAATTGGAGCACCCGACCTTGCTATGCCAAGATTGAATGCTCTATCTTTCTGGCTACAACCATTTGCTGCATTACTGATTTTCACCGGCGTATTTACCGGAGAAGGAGCAGATACAGGATGGACCGGGTACGCACCCTACATTGTCACAGAAGGCGCTCACACTGGAGTTACAATGTGGGTTGCTGGACAGATTATGCTAGTAGCGTCCTCGACTCTAACAGGAATCAACTTCCTAACCACGATGGCGGTAATGCGAGCAGAAGGTATGGGTTGGATGCAGATGCCTTTGTTCACATGGAGTATATTGGTTGCCAACCTAATGTTATTCCTTTCAATTCCAGCTTTCGGGGTAGGACTAATTCAAGTATATCTTGACAGAACTATCTCAACTGCATTCTATGACATATCTGCTGGAGGTGATCCATTGCTCTGGAGTCACCTGTTCTGGTACTTCGGACATCCTGAAGTATACGTGGTTATAGTACCGGCATTCGGTGTTATTTCAGAGGTTCTTGCTACATCCGCAAGGCGTTCTATCTTTGGATACCGCTCAATGGTTTATGCAATGGCGGGAATCGGAATCGTGGCTTTCATTGTTTATGGGCACCACATGTTTACCTCCGGAATGTCGCCTTCACTAAGGTTCGTTACAATGCTGACAACAATGTTAGTCGCTGTCCCTACTGGCATCAAGATATTCAATTGGCTGAAAACTATGCACGGAGGATCTCTCGTTTATCGTACACACACTTTGTGGGCACTCGGATTCCTGGTAACCTTCACCCTTGGTGGAATCTCGGGAATGTTCTTCCCTTCAATCGCCATGGACACTCACCTCCACGAGACATACTTCGTAGTAGCTCACTTCCACTACGTATTGGTAGGAGGTACTGTCTTCGGATTCTTCTCAGCGATTTACTATTGGTATCCAAAGATGACTGGGCGTATGCTTGACGAAAGATTGGGCACTCTGCACTTCTTGACTGCATTCGTAACCTACAATGGAATATTTTGGCCTATGCACAGGCTTGGTGTTGTTGGAATGGCAAGAAGGCATCACACCTACTTCATCACAACTGACGACTTCACAAATCTACCCGAATGGGCCGCTGATTGGAACCTTTTCATATCAGTAAGTGCGTTCCTATTCTTCTTCTCTAATTTCATCATGGTTGCTAACATGTTGATTAGTCTGGTCAGAGGAGAAAAGGCTCCTGCAGATCCGTGGGGCGGATGGTCATTCGAGTGGATGACTTCATCACCACCACCTACTCCTTCCTTCGACTGGCACAATCCTCCAGTTCTCAAGGATGCTAACGAGCACATTGCACATGAGTCTGGAAGGTTAGGACAGTGGTTCAACCGATTGATGGTGCCGGAAGATCATGAGGAGGTGAGCCATTGAGCGGGGATTACGATCACGACCATCATGCACCTCAACCTTGGGGTCCACATGACTGGGGGCACGGTGCTCCACACAATTCATTCTCCCCATTATTCATGAGTATGGGAATTGCAATTTTCCTCTTTGGAATGGCCCAGGCGTGGTCCTACGGAACCTATAACCCAGGTAATATTCCTATGATTTTGGTTGGATTACTGGTAGTTGGGTTCTCACTATTCATTTGGTGGAGGCAGGATATATCCTTTGACGGCCATTACGAACCAATAGCAACTGGAGTACCATTCCGTGGTATACAAATTAGAAAGGTTGGAGTCTGGGTCTTCCTAATGTCTGAAATGATGGTTTTCACATCTCTTTTCAGCACCTACATGAGGTACAGACTAGGAATTGAAAACTGTGGCACAGTATTCGAACGTGGAATGTTTGATCCTGTTACAAATCCAACCGGATGGCAAGAAGGTGTTACAGTTACCTGCTTCGAACCAGCAAGCCATCTCATTGCATCCAGTTGGTGGCATATTGCACCTGGTGCAATCAACACCTTCGCTCTAATTATTTCTTCATTCACCATTGTGCAGGCACTACGTTACGCAAAGATGCCCGATCTAGATGATGAAGTCCGTAGAAAGAAAGTCTACAGATACCTGGGGACAACATGGTTCCTTGCAGTTCTCTTCCTTACCCTGAAAATGGTTGAGTGGTTTATCGGATTCTACGTTCCTGAGATTAGTGCGATTGGACTGCATGAGCACGACATCATATCACTCGTAGATGAGGGCTACACAATTAATGCCGACCACTACCAACATCACTCCTACGTTGATGAGGCAACTGGAGCACACATGGTAGCCGATATACAAGTGTCAGCATCCCTATTCTACGTGACTACCGGAACTCACGGTGCTCACGTAGCTGGTGGAATCATTGGATTAAGTTACATGACCTACAAGGCATGGCTTGGCGGTTACACTCCAAAGAATGCAGTATCGATTGAGTACTTCGGTCTTTACTGGCACTTTGTGGATTTGATATGGGTATTGGTATTCCCATTCTTCTATCTTTATTGAGGTGATTAGGTATGGCACATTACAAGATATTTGGACAAGACCCTTACTGGATGAATTTCTACGGATTAATGATTCTAACATTAATCGAAGTGGCGGCTGTTGGATTAGATCTAACCGAATTTGCTGAGAGTTATGGCACCACCGAGAAGGTAGTAACCTTGTGGATTCTAACCATAATTGCAATTCCAAAATTCATTATGATTGCTGCGATTTTCATGCATCTGTATGGCGATGAGGATTCTGGAATTCTGACAATGACTGCACTATTCCCTGCCTTCTTCATCATCATCATGGTGTTATTCGTTGGACTTACTCACCCAGATGCTGCATCCGGTCTACCAGACTGGTGTAGACCCGGAAATTATGGTCTTTGATTGGTCTTTGACCACCACATAGATTCATCAAAAGATGCTGCTACGGGTGACTACTGCAGACGTCGCATAGCCTGGTATTGCGCCGGATTTGAAATCCGGTGTCCCTTGGACTCGGGAGTTCAAATCTCTCCGTCTGCGCCACTATCATTCATTGGGAATCCTTGATGCTCCACGAACAATTAGTTGGTCAGTATGGAACTGAAGGCTACAAGGGGTAGTCAAACAAGCCTCACCATCGATATTGATGAATAGCGGGGGACTGTGAGGCTGAGTATTACTAGGGTTGCCTTCGGAATCAACTGCGCCAATTTCGAAAGATGTGCAATCTTCCATGGTAATCTTGCCCCACTTACCAACGTGCTCACCCTTCTCAAGAGGGCCCATGACTGCCAACATTTGCAGTTTGGATAATCCTAAGCCGATAATTAACGAAGCGTGATCTCTCTTTGGATGTGCTCCTGGTGTTACTTTGAACCCGCCACCAAAGGTTTCACACTGGCTAAGGACAAACAATCCCTGAAGTGGAACGGTTTGGGTTTCACCGCCATTGACTCGCATCCATGCTGGTTGGGTTTTCCAGCCTAGAATCGCACGAATACCAAGTGCAGTATACTTGGCTTGGCCGCGAATCCAACTAAACTTGCCTGCAATTTTCATTCGATTGACTGAGCTAGTAACTCCACCATCCACCTCCAAGAATGACCAACGAACTAGGTTTCCTTCTCGATTCGCTTCTCCATTACATGGATGAGGCGGTGGCACCTTGTACTGTGGTAGGTCACTTGCTGCTGGGCCCTCGGCACGAACCGCTCCAACCGAATGGTCGGTTCCATTTGCTAGCAAATCCACCGCACCTTGAACGTCGAATAGCGGAATCCCTAGGGCGCGAGCGAAATCATTACCACTTCCAATCGGCAAGATACCCATCTTCTTCTTACTACCTCGTAATCCAGAGGCTACCTCGTGAACAGTACCATCTCCTCCTACTGCGACAATCATATCGTGGTCGTCAGATAGTAGGTCGTAAGCTATCTCCATTGCATGTCCGACATACTGAGTTTCGTGTATGTCGATTTCAAAATCTGCAGCGATCAATGCGGTTTCAAATTCGGGCCAGCTTTTCGATGATATTCCGTCTCTGGCCTTTGGATTGAGGATGCAGGCTATCCTAGGCATAGTTGCCTCAGAGATGGAACTAAACTTGAATCCTCTCGAATGTAGAAGTCAAGTGTAATGGGGCATTCGCAAGGTCCGAACAGCATGGACGATGAGGCACAATTCATGCGGCGGGCCATTGAGATCGCTGAACGGGGTAGGCACCGAGTAATGCCTAACCCACTGGTTGGTTGTGTTCTAGTTAAGGATGGAAAAATCATCGCAGAAGGTTGGCATGACCACATAGGAGGCCTGCATGCAGAACAGATGGCGATTGCTGATGCGGAGGCAAAAGGAGTAGCCACTCAAGGATCCACAGCCTATGTTACGTTAGAACCGTGTAATCACTTTGGCAGAACTCCACCCTGTACCGAAGCGCTACTCTGGGCCGGAGTAAAGAGAGTGGTAATCGGAGCTGATGATCCAAACCCAACAGTGCGTGGAGAAGGTACTGCTGCACTAGTCAATTCAGACATAGAGGTAGAATCTGGGCTTCTGGCGGAAGAATGCAACGCACAGATGAGTGAATTCATGCATTGGTGTGAAAATATGCGTCCAGAGGTCCTATTGAAGGCTGCAATCGATGCAAATGGTAGAGTAGATTGCGACCCAAATGAGTCGGCACAGCGCTTTTCTTCGCCAGAATCATTGGAGATTGTTCATGCACTGCGTGCAGATTCAATGGCGATTCTAGTTGGTGTCGATACCGTTGTCCGCGATGATCCCTCTTTGACAGTACGCGGACCAGACATAGGCCCACGTAATTCGCCAATACGAGTTGTGGTTGATCCAAGTGGTAGGATTCCAAAGGACTGCAAGTTGATGAATGATGGTAAAGCGCCAACCCTACTGATTCATGTTGATCCATTCGAATCAGCAAATTCAGACAAACAACACGTTGAGCGTGCAGTTCTTTCGGCTAGTAATGGAGAAATTCCAATCGCTCGCATTCTAGATTATCTCGGAGATAGGGGAATCCAATCTTTGTTGGTAGAGGGTGGTCCAAACACTTGGAGGAGATTCCTAGCAGAGGGCCTTGTAGATAGAGCTCACATTTGTCAATCACCCGTCAAATTGAGTGGAAGTGGAACTGTATTCTCGGATAATGAGTTGAGTTTCGCTGGCTTGAGTAAATTTAGAGAAATTGAGGTCGGTGGGGACAAGATTAGTCATTGGAGGCGAGAGGATTAGTCAATTGTCTGAACAAACTTGGCTGCAACGCTTTCTTGCAAATCCACTGGTAAAGTCATTCATTGCCTACTCTATCTTTCGAGCCTTCTACGGAATGGGTATACTGATTGTGACATATTTCATTGCTACCAGCGAGAATAATCCTTGGTGGCACTCACTGGTTTTCCTTATGTTCTCGATGGTATTCTCAAGAGTATTATTCCGCTGGATAAAGAATCGGCGAGCTACAGAAGATTCGAGTGTTGAGTAGTGTAAATCTCATAGTCCGTTGGCCTTCGATAGCATCGTGGATAACGAGGTATTCCTTCTACTGATGCTGGTTGGGGTATTCGCTGGATTCGTAGATAGTGCTGTAGGGGGTGGAGGCCTTCTGAGACTACCAGCAATGTTAGCTGCTGGTTTACCTCCTCACATTGCTCTTGGAACGAATAAGTTCGCATCAGCAGCAGCTGCAGCGATTGCAAGTGCGAAATATCTCGAAAGTGATATTGTACCAAGAAAAGCTGCATTTATTGGTTGGATTGTGATGATTATATTCTCAATAATTGGCACCTATACTGTTTTGCTGATCGAATCAGATATGTTATTGCCGATTGTTATCATTGTACTGATTGTATTATTCTTCTATGTCTTATTAAATCCTCAATTTGGCAAGGAAGAGGACATCAAGGAGGATAAGGTGGTTCCTCTAACCGTTGGTATGGGAGTCGGATTTGGTTGGTACGACGGCTTCCTTGGACCAGGCACAGGAAGTATGCTAATGGCTGGGTACATCAAAGGTGCTGGATTTGGTATGGACAGGGCAGCTGCGACTGCTAGAATTCTGAATTTTGGAGGAAACATTGGCTCATACGCAATGTTCGCAATAGCAGCATCCGTGAATTACAAAGTAGCGATTCCTTTTGCATTGGCTAACATGATTGGAGGTTATCTAGCACCCGGTTATGTTCTGAAGTATGGTTACGCACTACTTCGACCAATGTTTCTCGTTGTCGCAGCTATCATGATTACAGTTCAGATTGTCAGTTATCTGAATTAGTGGTGGGCGATACAGGATTCGAACCCATGTCCTAGCGTCCGAAGCGCCAGATGATATCCAGACTACACCAATCGCCCTTATTCTCTCGACGGCAGACTACCCGTCTTCAATGCGACGGGTGAGCGACAACCAATAATCGAGCCAGCGAGCGGTGAACTTTGACTGGAGCAGTTAGCGCAACTTTCCATCCACGATCGAGCATTTCGTCGGCTACCTTTGACCAAGGTTTGCCCATCACCAGGTAGTCAATGGGTTCATCTGAATTATCTTTCAAAATAGCAGGGTCTGTAGGAAGAAGGGTGCATAGAGAGCCTGAATGATCAATAGTTCTAGCGGCAGAACAGGCCTTGAGGAATAGTTGGTATCCGTCATCTGATTTCCATGCATTCCGCCCATATGGAGGATCGAAGGCAAAGATTGCTCCACTGATTTTGCCCCATACATCTGGAGTTAAACCTACACCAGATTCTTGCACATCCCATGTTGCCGAATAGTCACTACAGAGGTCATCAGATACCCATTGCAAATTCTCTTCTGTGCCTTTCACCATCTTTGGGTCAAGGTCACTTGCAAGTACGTTAAGTCCGGCTAACATCGCTTCTATTGCGATTCCACCCGTTCCACAGAATGGATCTATTACCGTCGTAGGTTCTGAATCCGAGCGATGGCCGAGTGATATCATCAGTCTAGCCAATCTAGGTTCTAAGGAGACCGGTTGGAAGAATGGGCGATCGGTAGGTGAACGTCCTCCCCAACCTGACCGCTGCCAATTTTCCTGTTTCAATCCCCAGATAATCATCGGCGGAGAGAGGTATAGTGGGTCGGGATGATTTGGTGGATCTTCTGGGCCCGCTAGGAAAACCACGATTTCATTGTCGGGATTCTCCAAATCTACCGGACGTGATTCTCCAAAGACTCCAGCTCCTACATTCTGTGCAATTTCTGAACGGGAAAACCCTGCTAAGGACGAACCGATTACATTGACTCGGACTGCAAAACTACCTTCTAGAAGATTCTCTTTCGCCCAATCTACTATTTGTCGGATAATATTCTCTGGTTCTACAACTTCACTATGCTCAGCATTGCACAGTACTTCGTCGACTAATGCCGACCTGCTGAGTCGATTGAGCGATATCTCATCTGTCGAAGTAGTTACTACAACTCTCGGATGAATGAAACCTACAGGGCCAACCAATGCTTCAGCCTCTGAACGGAATAATGCTGGATGCCAGCCGCTTCCAATCAGCATAAGCCCACTCAACCTGCTTCCTCCTACCTCCTCGCCCCCGACTTCAACCCTAAATGCCTCGACGGGTAGGATAGGCTAAGCATCGGCAGGGGGGAGTGAATCTGGGCTGTAATTTGAGAGACTTAGCCACCGCACATCCACTCGAACTGAACGAGATGTCAGGTCAACGTATAGCCGTCGATGTCTTCCTTAATGCCTACCAATTCATCACCAGTCTAGTGGGTCAGGATGGAAAGCCACTATCTTTCGATGGAAGGCCTGTTGCTCATTTGATGGGATTTCTTGACCGAGCAACTTGGATGCTTGAGAATGGTATCGAACCTGTATTCATCTTCGATGGCCGCCCGCATGACCTGAAGATGGAAACCCTAGCTGGAAGAAAGGAGCGCAAGGTTGAGGCAGTAGAGAAGTGGGAAGCAGCAGTTGAGACTGGAGATATGGCTCTTGCAAAGAAACTCGGACCACAAACTGCAGAATACACACGAGACATGGTTGCTGAAACTAAGCGGCTGTTCGATTGTCTTGGTCTAGTTTGGATAGAAGCACCGATGGAAGCGGAAGGTGCTGGTGCTGTTCGTTGTGCAAACGGAGAGGTAGCCGCGGTGGCGAGCCAAGATTGGGACACTCTACTATATGGCTCACCGGTTATGATTCGAAATC
>Ga0208410_1000596_pt1 | contig 20512 bp, 22 predicted proteins | sample ETN02SmetaG_3_FD_185787 | JGI IMG/M metagenome (GOLD analysis project Ga0208410, IMG submission 185787) | Marine microbial and viral communities from oxygen minimum zone, Eastern Pacific Ocean - ETNP2014F10-02SV257 (SPAdes) (version 2) | ecosystem: Environmental > Aquatic > Marine > Oceanic ... | reverse complement strand
CTGGTAAAGAATTAAATACTATACCTCCTTGGCTTGTAAAATGATTATTGATAAGAAAGTTTTGTGAATTCTCCTAATACGCCAATCAACCAACATTCTCTACAATCATTAGAATTATGGCTTAATGATTTAGGTGCAAAAAAGGATACTAATAATCCTTCTAAATGGTATTTATTATTATCTAATTGGAAAGCTACTATTTGTTTTGAACAGGAGGATTTAAGTGTCGTCTGGCAGAGTGAAGGGGAAGAAACTAAAAGACTATTTTCATATTGTATTAATAGAGAGGATGTAGAAAATGCAATTTTACAAGGCCCTTAAATTTGTCTCTATAGATCATTTAAAGTTTGCCATATTATTTGATAACTTTTGTCTAATTGATCATCTGTGATACAAATTGGAGGCAAAAGATAAACTACATTTCCAAGGGGCCTAATAAATAAACCTTTTTTCATTGATAAGCTTTTTATCTTTTTCCCAATATCATTGAAGTAACCAACCTTCTTCCCAAGTTCTAAATCAAAAGCAGCTATAGTTCCAGTGATCCTAATTTTTTTTATGAATGGCAATTTTCTAAATTTAACTAGATGATCAAAATGCTTTTTTTCTAATGACATATATTTCATTGGTTCCTTTTCTAATAAATCAAGGCTTGCATTAGCTGCTGCGCAACCTAAAGGATTAGCAGTAAAACTATGACCATGCCAAAAAGTTTTTCTAGGGGACTCATCTATAAAGGATTGAAAAATTTTTTCTTTAGTTAGAGTTATTCCCATGGGTAAGAATCCACCAGTTAAACCTTTTGAAATACTAATTAAATCAGGAATTATGTTAGCTCTTTTAAATGCAAAAAGGCTTCCACATCTTCCAAAACCAGTCAATACTTCATCGGCAATTAATAAAGAATTATTATTTTTTACTACTTCTGAAACTTTTTTAATAAATTCAGGCCTAACCATATTCATCCCTCCAGCACCTTGTACAAGTGGTTCAAGTATTACTGCCACAGTTGGAACTTTAAGAAGAGTAATTAATTTCTGGATTGCTTCATCCTCCTTTCTTTCCACTTCGTCATCGTTTATCCAGGTAGAAGGCCATGGAGCTCTTTTTACTGGGAACATTAGATTATCGAAATTCTCATTAAAAATATTTCTTTCGCCTAGAGCCATTGCTCCAAATGTGTCTCCATGATATGCTCCTTCAAAAGCAATTATTTGGGTTCTTGTTTCTCCTTGATTTTGCCATGATTGGTAGGCGATTTTTAAAGCCACTTCTACAGCAGTAGATCCATTGTCCGAAAAAAATAGTCGCTCTAATTTTGTTAACTTGCTGAGTCTTTCTGCTAATCTTTTAGCCTGTGGGTGTAAGAAATCTGCGAATATAACTTGCTCAAGACTTTTAGCTTGATTGAAAATAGCATTTGCAATGTATTCATTACTATGGCCATGAAGAGTTACCCACCAACTACTTATTCCATCGATAAGTTCTTGTTGAGGATCTTTAGTAAATAGAAGTGCATCTTTTCCATGAGTAACTTCTTGTTGAGGTTTGCTCGTGGTGATCTGGGTAAAAGGTGGCCATATATTAGGGTGCCAAGCTTGATTTTGAGTTTTTGAAACCACAGATTTAATTTAGATTGCTTTTGAATTTAAGATTGAGACTAATTTGTTTTTAATATTAAGTTCTTTCCATAGTATATCTAAATTATTTGAGTCAACTTTGGGGATATAAGGAAATTCAGCAATTAAAGGAATACCACTAAAATCAACTAGAGTTTTTGGATTATCTAGGTGTTTTTCGCCATTGACTACTAAACCAAAAATCTCAATATTTCTTCGTTTTAAGGCTTCAATACTAAGCAGGGTATGGTTAAGAGTGCCAAGTGAGCTCTTACATACAAGTATTACTGGAAGATCCCATTGTTTTATTTGATCTATTTGCAAAAAATTGCGTGTTATTGGAACCATTAATCCACCTGCAGTTTCTACAATTAATGAGTCTTGCACTTTTGGCAATCTCAACTTGTCAAAGTTAATAATTTTTTGATCTATTTCAGCAGCCCAATGAGGAGATAGAGGTTTTGTAAAGACATAAGCTTCTTTGATGATTTTCTCTTTACTTACTTGTGCAAGTTTTTCAACAGTTTGACTATCAGTTTGCAATTCAATACCACTTTGAATAGGCTTCCAATAAAAGGAATTTAATCCTTTAACGAAAAAAGAGCTTATTAAAGTTTTCCCAATATCAGTATCTGTTCCACAAATTATAAATTTGAAAATATTATTGTGACTACTCATAATTTCTTTATGATTTGAATCTCAATTTGCCATGAAAGGTTCACTGTATTATTGTAATTCTTTGGCCAAAACTTTTGAATTTCCTTTAACTCTTTGACAGTTTTGCGTTTACAATTTGTTGATTGTGCTCCTACATTTTTAATGCTTCTAAAAAGCTTATATACATCTTCAAAATTTTCAAGATAATTAAACTGTTCTGAATAATGTATTTCAGTAGATTTGAAATCTTTTAATAATTCTTTAGAGCAAAGGAAATTAAGACCACTATATTCAATATCAATTTTTCTACAAGTATCTTTCCATTCAGGAAAACAATCTTTTGTTGGATATGAAATGATTAAAAAACCTCCAGGTGTTAATTTGCTAAACCAATTTTTTATTATCTTTTCTGGGTTGTTTAACCAATGTATGCAAAAGTTAGATGTTAATAAAGAACAGTTATTTATTTCAGGAGGTAAATCATTATTCAAATCCCATAAAATTTTTTTTCTAGATAATTTATTCTCAAGAAGCATTTTCTTGCTGAAATCAATTCTGGATACTTTTTGGGAAGAAAAATTTTTTTCTATTTCATCTGCTAATAGTCCTGGTCCTGATCCTAGATCTATCCATTCACCTTTTTTTTGGGGATTTAATTCTTTGATAAATTGAACAATCTTTTTTGCAAAAAATTTCTGAATATTTGAATGCTCTAAATACCGATATGCAGCATCATTGAAATTATTTTTTATTTTCTCATTCCACTTTTTACTACCCATTTCAATCATTAAGTGTATTAAGTAAGATCTCGTATAAATTTAAATTATTCAAGCAATGACCTTGTTGAGCTAATTTAATTAAAATTGGCTTCCTATCAAGTGTTTTATTTAAGGAATCTAAAAAGTTATTATTTGATTCGTTGTCAAGAATCAAATCATTTTCTGATTTTATAAAAATAATTTTGCAATCTTTTCTTAAAAATACTGGAAAATCTCTATTGATGTAAAGTTGTTTTAAATCACTTAAAAGAAGAGTTTTATTTAAACTCTCTAAACTTTTATAAAAGATATTTTTAAAACTATTATTCATATGATTTGGCATAAATGATCTATGTATAAATTCTTTCAACATATCCTTAGGTTCATCTTTTATGATTTTTGTTTCCATTCTTTTTAGAGACCTCAAAATAAAGTTTCTCTTATTACTTAAAGGAAGAAAATTATTAAAAGAATTTATAAGAACAATATGAGTTGCTTCTTTTAAAATTTTTTTTTGCATTAAATGAAAACCAAATGAATGGCATAAAGTCATTCTGATTTCTTTGTTAGATTCGCTTTTAATCCATTTTCCTTGATAATTATTTGTCGAAAAATACCCCCTTTCATTATCTTGCCAATGCCAATTATTATTTAAAAAATCAACTTTATAATCATCCCAGAAATATTTATTTAGTCCCCACCCATGTTGAGTAATAATTTGTTTCATTTAAACTCTTTTAAAACTGCAATGAAATTTTTTAGCAGATTAAAATCTAAGTTTCTTCGTATTGTTATTCTGATTCTTGATTGCCCCACTGGAACAGTTGGAGGTCTTATCGCAATTGCTAAAAACCCATTTTCTTCGAGATATTTTTGTAGATAAATTGCCTTCTCTTCTTGGCCAACAATAATTGATAAAATGTGAGAATCTCCCTGAACTGGAAAACTAAAATTTTTAATAATTTCATCTTTCCATATCTTTGCAGAAGATAATAGATCATTACCCCATTCTTTATTTTCTAAAATTTTTTTTAAACCTTCTAGCGCTCCAGCAGCTAAAGATGGCGCAAGAGCGGTTGTGTACCTAAATGCACCACTTGTTTGGATAAGATGTTCACCAATTTCTGAATTAGAAGCTATGAAAGCTCCACCGCTTCCAAATGCTTTTCCAAAAGTTCCAGTAATCATAGTTATATCTGAACGGCAATTAAAACTTAAACCCCTGCCTTCATGGCCCAAGATCCCAATTGCATGGGCTTCGTCAACTAATAATTGAACACTATTTTTTTTGCAAATTTCCGTTATTTCTCTGAGCGGAGCAATTGATCCCTCCATGCTATAAAGAGATTCGACAACAACTAAAATGGAATTTTTTGTGGGGTTAGATTTAATAATTTTATCTTCTAAATCTTTTAAATTATTGTGTGAAAATCGAACCAGTTTTGCTTGAGCAGCTTTAACTCCAACCAATAAAGAGTTATGGATCAATTTATCTGCTATTACGATACTATTTCTGTTTGCTAAAGCCTGGATAGCGGCTATATTTGCTTGAAATCCGCTTGGGAAAAGTAATACTTTCTCTTGATCAAGCCACTTGGCAAGTTTTGTTTCTAATAATTTATGTATTGGTCTTGAACCTGTAATAAACCTAGAGCTTCCTGAACCAATACCTTCTAACATGCTTATTTCGTAAGCAGCTTTTATTAAATCCTTGTCCCTACTTAATCCAAAATAATCATTACTGCATAAGTCTACAAGTTTTTTATTTAGCGAATTTAAACTTAGAAGTTCGAATGATTTTTCACCTAAAGAAAATGTTTTTAATTTACGGATTCTATTTTTTGGAATTTTTATTTTTTTCATTTTGGCAAAATAAAATATAGTGGATTTAATTAAAAAGATTTAGATTTACTATTAAAGTGTGCAAGGTATTTTTTGTTTATTAATATCTATATAGATCATATATTAAGAAGTTAACTCATCCTCTCTTCAATCACAATTATTGCTTAATTTAGAGGAATATTTCCCCTTTCCGCTAGATGATTTTCAATTAGAAGCAATACGAGCTATTAATAGCGGAAATTCTGTTGTTTTAACGGCACCAACAGGCTCGGGTAAAACATTGATAGGTGAATTTGCTATATATAGAGGCTTATCTCATGACAGCAGAGTTTTTTATACAACACCTTTAAAAGCTCTATCAAACCAAAAGTTTAGAGATTTTGCTAATCAATATGGTGAGAATAGAGTTGGTCTTTTAACTGGAGATATAAGTATAAATAGAGAAGCACCAATCTTAGTCATGACGACTGAGATTTTTAGGAATATGCTTTATGGCGAATTTGATGAATTTGATGATCCCTTAGAAAATTTAGAATCTGTGATTCTTGATGAATGTCATTATATGAATGACCCCCAAAGAGGCACAGTTTGGGAAGAAACTATAATCCATTGCCCTACTAGAACTCAAATAATAGCTTTATCAGCAACAATAGCCAATGCAGATCAACTACAAAATTGGATAGAAAAAGTTCATGGACCCACAGTACTTATTAATAGTGATAAGAGACCAGTCCCACTTGATTTTATTTTTTGTAGTGTTAAAGGCCTCCATCCACTTTTAAATAATAAGGGTAATGGAATTCATCCAAACTGTAAGATTTGGAGAGCTCCTAAAGGGCAGAAAATGAGAGGAAAAGTGGGCAGGATAATGCAACCAAAGTCTCCCTCAATTGGCTTTGTGATCTCGAAACTAGCTGAACGAAATATGTTGCCAGCTATTTATTTTATTTTTAGTAGAAGAGGATGTGACAAGGCTATTGAGAATATAAAAGATTTAACTTTAGTAAGTTATTCAGAAGCAAGTATGATATCCCAAAAATTAGATGTTTATCTTAAAAATAATCAGGAAGCAATTAAAGATAAATCTCAATGCGAGGCATTAAAACGCGGTATTGCATCTCATCATGCTGGATTATTGCCTGCATGGAAAGAATTGGTTGAGGAATTATTTCAGCAAGGTTTAATAAAAGTTGTTTTTGCAACTGAAACTCTTGCTGCAGGAATAAATATGCCCGCAAGAACAACTGTTATTTCTTCTTTATCAAAAAGGACAGAAGATGGGCATAGATTATTATTTAGCAGTGAATTTTTGCAAATGTCAGGAAGAGCTGGAAGAAGAGGAAAAGATACCCAGGGATATGTTCTTACATTACAAACAAGATTCGAAGGTGCCAAAGAAGCAAGTGCACTGGCTATTAGCAAACCAAATTCTTTAGAGAGTCAATTCACTCCTAGCTATGGAATGGTACTTAATCTTTTACAAAGTTATACTTTAGAGAAGTCTAAAGAATTAATTAAAAGAAGTTTTGGTAGTTTTTTATATTTAGGTGAATCCTCAGGTGAGAATATAATTCTTGAAAATTTAGATAAGGATTTAATTGAATTAAAAAAAATTACATCTAACGTTTCATGGAAAGATTTTGATGCCTACGAAAAGTTAAAAAATCGTCTTAAAGAAGAGAGAAGACTCTTGAAAATTTTAGAAAAACAAGCAGCAGAAAAATTATCAGAAGAGATAACTAATGCGCTCCCATATATTAAAGATGGAAGCTTAATTTCAATCAAAGCTCCTCAAATTAAAAGAAAAATTGTTCCAGGATTAATTTGTAAGAAAATATATGAATCCCAAAAAATTAAGAGTTTATTGTGTTTGACAATTGATAATTTATTTATTCTTATAAAACCCTCATACATAGTAAGTATTTTTAATGATTTGGATGAAATTGATGTCTTAGGACTTGAAGTACCAAAGATGTATTTTTCTGGAGAGGTATTTAGAGGAGATGATATGTCGCAGTGTTATGCGGACCGAATTTTAGAAGTTTCTAAAAAAAATGATTTACAAACTCCACAATATGATTTGACAACGGAAGTTTTGGCACAACAGCAACAAATTCATAATTTAGAAGAAACAGTTACTGATCATCCCGTACATAGATTTGGAGACTCCAAGAAATTAAAGAAATATAGAAAAAGAATTATTGATGTTGAACAAGAAATAAATATGAGAAAAAAACTTCTTGAGGATAAAGAAAATCATAACTGGAGAACTTTTACCGATTTGATGAAAATTTTGAATCATTTTGGTTGTTTAAATGATTTGGAATTGACAGAAGTTGGACAAACAGTTGGTGCAATAAGAAGTGAAAATGAATTATGGATTGGTCTTGTTTTAGTTAGTGGTTATTTAGACGATTTAGATCCTCCTGAGTTAGCTGCAATTATTCAAGCTATATGTGTTGATGTAAGGAGGCCTAATCTTTGGTGTAATTTCAAGCCTTCTTTAAAGGTAATAGATGTTTTTAATGAATTAGATGGTTTAAGAAAATTAGTCTCTTTTCAACAAAATAAGTTTCATATTGAAATTCCTATCTATTTAGAAACAGAGTTGACTGGAATTATTTCTGAATGGGCAAGAGGAAAAAAATGGAAAGATTTGGTTTTTAATACTTCATTAGACGAAGGTGATGTAGTGAGGATTATTAGAAGAACAATTGATGTCCTTTCTCAAGTGCAATACTGTATTGGTGTTAGTAATAAATTAAAAAGCAAAGCAAAGCTAGCATTAAAAGCTATTAATCGTTTTCCTGTTTCTGAATCTAATGATCTTATAAAAGTCTCTGAAGATATTAATCCTGCAACAAAAAGAATTGACAATAATTCTTAAATTTTTTAATCAAATCATTGAATTGATATTCATTGCTTCATCAAATTCATCTTCGTTTAAATAACCTAATTTAAGTGTTGCCTCTTTTAAATTTAATGATTCTTTGAAGGCAAGGTTTGCAATTTCAGCTGCTTTTTCATAACCAACTTTTGGCACTATGGCTGTAACCAACATTAGTGAATTTTCTAAATTTAACTTCATTTTCTTTTGATTAGGTTCCATCCCATTAACTAATTTTATTCTGAAGTTTTCTATTGCATTTTTAAGTAATTTTAAACTTGTAAGAATATTAAATCCAATCAGAGGCTTATATTCATTCATCTGTAAAGTGCCGCTAGAATTTGCCATTGAAACTGCATATTCAAGACCCATTATCTGAGTGCAAACCATTGATAAGGCTTCGCATTGAGTCGGATTCACTTTACCCGGCATGATAGAACTTCCGGGTTCATTTTGAGGGATAATTAATTCATATATTCCTGACCTTGGTCCTGAAGATAGAATTTTTATATCATTTGAAATTTTAAATAATGAACCTGCTAATATTTTAATCTGACTCATTACTTGAGCTAGACGATCATGCGAGGCCATGATAGAGAAATTATTTTTTGATTTATAGAACATTAGATTAGTATCATCGGAAATTGATTTTATAGACTCTTCACAAAATCCTTTTGGACAATTAATCCCTGTTCCAACTGCAGTTCCTCCCAGAGGTAAGAAATACAATTCATTCAGACTTATAATAATTGCATTCTCAGCATCTTTAAGTTGCTCTGACCATCCTGATATTTCTTGCCCAAAAGTAAGGGGCACTGCATCTTGAAAATGGGTTCTTCCTATCTTTATAAGGTCTTTCCATTCTTCACTTTTTTTATCAAGGATCTTCGTAAGTTCTCTTATCGTTGGAACTAAATTTTTGATTATTTCACTAACAACAGATATTTGAATAGCAGCAGGAAAAGTATCATTAGTTGACTGAGATTTATTTACATCATCATTCGGATGAATTGGTTGATGACTACCAAGCTCTGAATTTGTTTTTAATGCTGCAATATTTGAAATTACCTCATTAACATTCATATTTGTTTGCGTGCCACTACCTGTTTGCCAAACCTTTAGGGGAAACTGTGAATCATGAAGCCCATCAAGTATTTCTGTACATGCCTCTAAAATCAAATCTTTTTTTCTTTTATCTATTAACCCTAAATTGAAATTCGCAATTGAAGCAGCTTTTTTTATGAGGGTGAGTGAATAAATTAACTCAATTGGAATTAATTCTTCTCCAATAGAAAAATTTATTATCGATCTTTGTGTTTGAGCACCCCACAAAGCTTCGATGGGAACCTCTATTGTTCCCATACTATCTTTTTCAATCCTAAAGTTTTTTGTCATTATTCCTCTGAAAACACTGGTTTAACTTAGATAAGGTTTTCAGTAATCCTAGATACCTAACTTCTCCCATATTACACTTAAATTATTGAGATGAATTGAAGGATTAAAACATTCTTCTAAGTCACTTTGATCAATAAAATCCATTATTTCATTATCTCTCTCTATATTTTGTTTGAAATTCCCATTTTCAGTATTCCACGCCTGATGCGCATTTTTTTGTACTAAGCTATAAGCTTTTTCTCTAGACAACCCTTTCTCTACAAGCAAAAGTAAAACTTTCTGACTAAAGATTACACCACCATATATATTTAAATTTTTGAGCATATTTTTTGGATAAACTTCCAAATTGCTTACTATATCTTTCATTTCCCTGAGCATAAAATGCAAACAGATTGATACGTCAGGTAACATGATACGTTCATTTGAACTATGGCTTATATCTCTTTCGTGCCAAAGTGGAACATTTTCCAGTGCTGTTAAGACGTAACTCCTCAAAATTCTTGCTAAACCGCTTACTCTTTCACTTCGAATAGGATTTCTTTTATGAGGCATGGCAGAACTTCCTTTTTGCCCTTTTGTAAAGCCCTCCTCAACTTCTAAAACATCAGTTCTTTGTAAATTTCTTATTTCAGTTGCGAATCTATCTAGAGAAGCGCCAACTAGTGCAATAGTTTGGACATATTCTGCATGCCTGTCTCTCGATATGACCTGCGTACTTGCTGTATCTGGTTTTAAGCCGAGTAAATCACAAGTTATTTGTTCTACTTTGGGATTCGTATTAGCGTATGTTCCCATTGCACCACTTATTTGTCCAATAGCTACAGATTCTTTCAGTGTTAACAATCTTTTTTTGTTCCTTATTATTTCTGCTAACCATCCAGCAAGTTTAAAACCGAAGGAAATTGGCTCCCCATGAATTGCATGAGATCTGCCAATCATTAATGTATTTTTATGCTTCCTTGCTAATAATCTGACTTCATTTTCTAGATTCTCAATTTCTTCTAATAACAATTCGCAAGAATCTTTTAACTGAAGAGATAAGCCAGTATCAAGTACATCACTACTGGTCATACCAACATGTATATATCTTCCAGAATCTCCTACAAATTCATTAACGCTTGTAAGAAATGCTATGACATCATGTTTAACTTCTTTCTCAATTTCTGTAATTCTAGATTCATCAAACTTTGCATTTGAACGTATCTCTTTCATGGCATTCTCAGGAATTTTTCCCAGGGAAAAATTTGCTTCACATGCAGCTATTTCAACCTTAAGCCAACTCTGGAATTTTGCGCTATCAGTCCAGATTTTTCCCATTTCGGGTAATGTGTAACGCTCGATCACAATTTTTATTAATTATCAATTTAAACTTTATAACCAAAATCGAATTATTGCTCTATACCTTAAAGATGTACTTGCCATTGAACATAATTCAACTCGGATTATTGTTTTATGTAACAAAGTTTCAGCATATAAAAACTCTTACAATTCCCCAAATATGGTATTTATTTATCTTTGTCAATGATATTACTCTTCTCTATACTTAAAATCTAAAATTAGAATATGTTTAAAAGTTCTGAGCTCATTTAATTAGTAGTTTTTTAACTAAACAATTTTTTTGATGTATAGATGATTAAAAAAAGTAGATTAGATCTTTATCTTCTTAATAAAGGTTTATGTGACACTCGTCAGCAGGCTCAAGGGATTATTCTCGCAGGGAAAGTTAAAGATATAAATGGCAAGATTTACGATAAGCCTGGACAGCAAGTGATAATTGGATCTGAATTTTTTATTGAGTCTGAACCTCAATTTGTATCAAGAGGAGGAGAAAAATTATTAGAGGCCTTTAAAAAACTCGAAATTCATGTAAAAGATAAAGTTTGTATAGATGCTGGCATCTCAACTGGTGGTTTTACAGATTGCTTATTACAAAAAGGGGCAAAGTTGGTTTATGGGATAGATGTGGGTTACGGGCAAACGGCATGGAAGATTAGAAATAATCCAAAAGTAATACTTCTGGAAAGAACAAATATTCGTAATTTAAAGCCTGATGATTTTTTGTCTAAAGATAATTTATTACCCAATTTCGTTGTAGCTGATTTGTCTTTTATTTCATTAACGTTAGTTTTTCAATCTATTAACAATTTATTATCTGGAGATTGTATAGAGGGAGTATTTCTTATTAAACCGCAATTTGAAGTAGGAAAAGGTCGGGTAAGCAAAGGTGGCGTTGTTAGAAAACCTGAGTATCACATAGAGGCGATACATTCAGTTATTAATGCTGCTAAAGAATTTCAATGGAATATTAAGGGTTTGATAGCTTCTCCATTAGTAGGACCTGCAGGAAATCATGAATACCTAGCTTGGATGTGTAAAAGAGATATCTCAGATTCAATTATAAATAAAAAATATATTGAAAATTTAGTAAAAGATACGCTTTAGTTAAAGTGCTTCCGCATCTCTTTCTCCAGTTCTTATCCTTACAACAGAATCAATTGATGAAATGAATATTTTCCCATCTCCTATTTCCCCAGTTTTTGCAGCTTCGGCTATTGCATCTATTACTGAGTTCACCTTGTCGTTCTCCACAACAACCTCTACTTTAAGTTTCTGAAGAAATTCAACTGTAAATTCTGAGCCTCTATATCTCTCAACCTGTCCTTTTTGTCTTCCAAAACCTCTAACTTCGCTAACTGTCATGCCAACAATACCGGAGTTTACTAATGCAATTTTTACATCCTCTAATTTAAAGGGACGAATAATTGCTTCAATTTTCTTCATGATTTGATCTTAAACGTTTTTATATTAATTGTTTTTTTGAAAAACATCCACCTTTGAAATTTCAGAAATTGATTTAATATTTAGACCAGCACTAGTTGCATCTTCAATTAATAATTTAGAGTTTTCTTGAGAAATTAATACTGAATTGTTTGATAATGCTTCCCACTGATCATTTTCAAAATGTGTTTGAAGCCATAACATCCCATGAATACTTGTAGGTTGAATAGACTTAGTTGAGTTGTTATTAATATTTATCAAACAAATGTCCATTAATTTTTTTTTTAACTAAACACATGTAAACCTTTTAAATGCACCATTAATGTTACTGTTGATACAAAATAAAGATTTTATATTTTATTTTTAGTTATTTGTAATAGTTTTTGAGGTTTTAATTTTTGCGGATTCTTATCTTTTTATATAGTTTTAGTAAATAAGTTTTTGCAAAAATGAGTTCAACTAATTTAAATGATTCAACTGAAAGGCCCTTGTACGGAGAAAGATTAATTGAAGAATCAAAAATAATTTGTTTTGAGAATCCCAATAAGAAAAGAATTTATGAAGTTTCTATTGAGTTACCTGAATTTACATGTAAATGCCCATTCTCTGGCTATCCAGATTTTGCAAAAATAAATATTTTTTACCAACCCAAGATGAAAGTCTATGAGTTGAAATCCTTAAAACTTTATATTAATAATTTTAGAGATATGAAAATATCCCATGAAGAAGTTGTTAACAGAATAATGGATGATCTAGTGAATGCAGGCTCTCCACATTGGATACATTTAAATGCAGAATTTAATCCTAGAGGGAATGTGTCTATGAAGTTAGATATTTTTAGTGGACAGAAAAAAAACTAAAACTTCTGCATTTCCTCTGATAATTTAAAAAATTCTTTTTTAAAACCAAGTAGATTTCTATTACTAAGACCACCAATTAATAATTTTTTAGATTCTTTATTAAATAAAACCCATAATTGATTCGTTGGTATAAGACTTAATATCGTTCCAAAGATTATCAAAATAAAAGAGAAGTAAATAAATGGGATTGAAGGATCATTTTTAATTATCAAACCGCTACTAGAGACTATCTTTTTTAAAGATAATTCAGAAGAATTAATTTCTAGTGAATCACCATTTAAATAGAGATTTTTTTCAGTAAAATTTTCAAGATTAGAGATTTTAATAGGACCATTTTCATTATCTATTGTCAAGAGATAATTTTTTTTTGTTTCTTCTCCTAATTCAAGCAATATGCCCCAAATTTGATTACCTATTTCAGGTATTGGTTTGAGTTGGAGCTGGTACAGAATCTTATCTATTTCAATAACTACATTTGAGACTGCCCAATCCGCTTGATAAATAGTTAATCCTTTAAATCTAATTGGGTGATTAACTTTGGTTGTCTTGATTTCATTTAATTTGGGATCTTCGGAAAAAAAATCTAGCCTTGAAATAAATTGTTTTGGTATGCCATCACTTTCGCGTTCTATTAAGAAATTGTCTAGTTTTATTGTTGCTTTGGAATTTGTACTCTCATTTATCAAGTCTAAGCTTTCTCCTGGAATTAAATATTGTTCTTTGGATTCGCTAGTGAAACTTCCATAAGCTGAACCTACAAGTAAAACTATTAGTCCGATATGGACAATAATAGGCCCTAGTTTTCCAATTAACCCTTTTCTAGCAGAAAGGCGATTTTCAAATCTGGATGTGCTCCAACCATGTTTCTTAAGAAATAAATTAGTCTTTGATATATAGTCTCCATCATAATTTATTTGGTGATTTGATATTAATTGCAATCTTTCGAACCTTTTTTCATTTTTGTAGTCAGTCCATTGTAAAGACGCTTTTAACGCAGGAATTTGTCTCCTAAAACTACAAGCTGCGAGAGAAACGCAAAGAAGTATTAACGCTAATAAAAACCAAAAACTTGTATATATATGATCTAATTGAAGTTTTAGGACTTTTTCACCATTTATAAATCCAAAAATTGGTGATTCATCGAATAAATCAATATAAGTCTGTTTATTATTCCCTTGAGGGATAAAAGTGCCAATACCACTTGAAATGGCAATAAAAATTATTAATGAAATTGCGAACCTTAAACTTGATATCTTTAAAATAAAATTTTGAAAACTAATCATTTAAATCCAATTTGACAGTAAATTTAAACCTCCGAGGGAAACTAAAAATACTCCACTTAATTTAGGAATCACTTGACTATATTTTCTAAGTTCTAGAAATTGTTTTAGATTTTCTGTTGTAGCCCCTGCAATGATTATTGGTGTCACTTGTCCCAAGCCAAAGAAAAATAGAAAGATAATTGAGATGGTGGGGTTTTTAGCTTGTGATACCCAAGCTAATAAGCTAGCTAATACTGGGGTAATACAAGGTGAAGAGGCAAGTCCAAAAGTAGTTCCTAGTGCAAAAGGTGTTAGGAAAGAGGGTATTTTATCTTCAATAAATTTTAAATCTGGTCCATTTGGTAACTGGAATTTTAAAAATCCTAATAAATTAAAACCCATGATTATTGCTATTAAGGCAACGATAGAGGTGTAATAGTGAGGAATTTGTCCGTATATTTTTCCTAAAAATCCACTTAAGGCTCCTAATATAACAAGAGCACAAACAACTCCTCCGGAAAAACTAAGAAGTTTATATTGATTTTTCTCTGTTCCTCCGATATAAGCAATAGTTACAGGTAGTAAGGATAATGAACATGGACCAAGGCTGGTTAAAAGACCTGCACTGAAAACTAAAAATACTGTAAAAGGCCCAGGATGATTAAGTCCTTGCTGCATGATTAAATTGCCCTTTTGGGCTAATTCAGAAATAACTAAATTAATTGATACGATAATCAAGACTCAAATCTCTTTAATTCTAACTAATTAAGAGTCTTTCTTGCACTAAGAATCCCAATAAAGCCTGTTGATTCTAATGAACATCTTAATAACATTCCAGCAATAAAAAATGATGCAATTAATGAATTCCCTCCATAACTTATAAAGGGTAATGGTAAGCCTGTAGTAGGCATTGAACCTGTCGCTACTGCTATATGCATTATTGATTGACCTATTAATAAAGTGCCAGATCCAATAGCAATTAATTTTGTGTAGTTATTTCTGCACTTTAAGGCAATGCGTAAACTGATATATAAGAAAACCACCAAAAATGCTAAGAATAAAGTAGATCCCAATAATCCAAATTCTTCTGCAAAGATTGCAAAAATAAAATCCGTATACATAAAAGGTAAATATTGTAATTTCTGTATAGAGAGACCAAAACCCTGTCCAAAAAGACCGCCTGAACCTATGGCTAATAAACTCTGAACTAATTGAAATCCTGTATCTTGTTGATCTTTCCAAGGATCAATAAATGATATAACCCTTAGCTTTTGATATTCATTCTTAAGGATACTTATGTATCCAGTAAAGAACCCTAATGAGGCAAAAGAGCCAAGTGAACTAAGTTTTACTCCTCCGCATAAACCCATAATCCAAAAAAGAATTCCGGTTAATGCTGCAGTACTTAAATTGGGTTGTTTAAGTATTAACAGAATTAATAAGCTAAAGGTGATTATTGTAATTAATTTTTTATGGTTTTTCACTAAATTCCAATGAGCAAAGAGGTTAGATGCCTCTAAAATTAAGAAAGGTTTAATTAATTCAGAAGGTTGAAGACGTAAATTTCCAAGTACTAACCATCTTGAAGACCCATTAACTGTAAGACCATTAATGTTTGTGAGTAATATTAAAAAGAATAATAAGTAGAAAAAAATTTTTGAAAATTTTAAAAGATTTCTGATATTGGTATTAAGTACTAAATAAAACACACACAAACCTGGAATAGACCAAATAATTTGTTTTTTTAAATAGTACGCCCAATGTCCCATTTCCTTACTAGCTACCCACCAACTTGATGATCCAAGGATAAATAAACCTAAGATTGACCAAATTCCAATAAACATTATGAGGATTTTCGCTTCATAAGGCCAAATTTTCCAAGGCAAAGGAAATATAGATTCACTTATATCTTTGGGATTATTTTTAGCACTAGAATTAAAAGATTTTTTTCTTTTAAAAATTCTTCTATATTTTATTTTTTCTTGACTTATCTCCAATTTTCGAGTTGTAGATATACTATTGAGACGTTAAATTGAGCCTTTGCCAAGTCTTTTAGCAATGTTTTTAAGTGTTTTCATATTAAATTAAATTAAGCGGTTTATAAGATTTAATTCCTTTGATATAAACCTAAAAATGGGCAATACATTCACAACAAATCTTAAGAATTCACCATTTATAAAAAAAAACCTAGCTAAAAGGCCCCTCTCCGTGATAGATTCCGTGGGTTTATATACTTACTTATAACCATCTAGTGGGGGCTTTCTAAGTTATGTTCACATCAGTGGACTCAAATAGAAAAACAGTTGAACATCTTTCTAACGAGAATGTTCATAGCCATCAATTCCTAGATAATTCATGCATCAAAGAAAGTAAATCCGGTTTTGCCAGTAAATTCGATAAATTACTTTCTAAAAATGATGAGTATACAAAATTGCAATTAACAATTTTTGGTATAACTTTTATCGTTTCTATCATCATTGCATCTTTAACAGGAATTATTCTTGGATTTACTTTTGGTTTCAGTGTTTTTATAGGCTCCCTTGCTGGTATTTTTTACTTACGTTTGCTCGCTAAAAGTGTAGGAAACATAGGTAGAGAATCTACAGGTGTATCAAAATTGCAACTTTTGATTCCAGTTTGCCTCTTTATTTTTGCAAGTAAGCTAGGATCTATTGAAATTTTGCCAGCAATGATAGGCTTTTTCATCTATAAGCCTTCTCTCATATTTTATTTTTCACGTTCCTAAGTAAATTTTGTTCAATCAAAATTTAATAATCTTTTTTAAAATCAATGTTCTTTAATTCCTTGCTAACAAATTTTGCAGCATTAGAAGTTGGTCAACATCTGTATTGGCAAATCGGAAATATAAGAATTCATGGACAAGTTTTTTTAACCTCTTGGATTCTATTGGGTGCATTATTAGTTTTTATTTCTTTAGGAACTAAAAAAATGGAAAATGATCCGAAAGGATTACAAAATTTACTTGAGTTTTTATGGGATTACATAAGAGATCTTGCTAGGACACAAATCGGAGAGAAAGTTTATAGAGATTGGATGCCATTTATAGGAACTTTATTCTTATTTGTATTTGTAAGTAATTGGGGAGGTGCTTTAATTCCTTGGAGATTGATAAAGTTACCAAGTGGCGAATTAGGTGCCCCAACAGCAGATATTAATACAACTATTGCACTAGCACTTTTGGTCTCATTATCTTATTTTTATGCTGGTTTAAGTAACAAGGGTTGGAGATATTTTGAATATTATGTACATCCAACACCAATTATGCTTCCATTTAAAATTTTAGAAGATTTTACTAAACCCTTATCACTATCTTTCAGGTTATTTGGAAATATTTTGGCTGATGAACTTGTTGTAGGTGTTTTAGTTTTTCTAGTTCCTCTAATTTTACCAATACCTGTGATGTTCCTAGGTTTGTTCACAAGTGCAATTCAGGCGTTGATTTTTGCTACCCTCGCTGCCTATTACATTGGAGAAGCTGTTGAGGAACATCATTAGCTTTCTCTAATCTATTCAGTTCCTTTTACAAAGGGTCTGTAATCTGGCAAAATATCTAATCGCGTAGGTCTGAAAATATCAGGCCCATTCTTAAATCAAAGAATGTCCAAGCGTGTATGACAAAAAAAGATTTATCACAAGTATTAAGCTCTTTATTTCAAAATTATGGATTCGATTACTTCCGCTGCATCTGTTGTAGCTGCCGGTTTAGCAGTAGGTCTAGGTGCTATTGGCCCAGGTCTTGGACAAGGTAATGCAGCTCAAGGTGCTGTTGAGGGTATAGCCCGTCAACCAGAAGCCGAAGGTAAAATCAGAGGAACTCTTCTTTTATCATTCGCTTTTATGGAGTCATTAACAATCTATGGATTGGTTGTGGCTTTGGTTTTACTTTTTGCTAATCCTTTTTCCTAAAAGTTAATATTGCTTCTATTTCTTATTAGCAATATCTAAATTTAAATTTTTTAATTTTAACTGAATCATATGTTGGCCTTTAATTTTTTTGGTGCTACTGAAGGTGGATTATTTGATATAAATGCCACTTTGCCATTAATGGCAATACAAGTAGTTGCCCTTACTTACATTTTAAATGCTCTCTTTTTTAAGCCAGTCGGCAATGTTGTTGAGAAAAGAGAGAAATTTGTAAGTAATAATATTATTGAGGCCAAAAATAAACTTTCAGAAGTTGAAAAATTGGAGGCTGATCTACTAACTCAGCTTCAAAGTGCTCGTTCTGAAGCTCAACGAATTGTGAGTGACGCTGAGAATGAATCTGACAAGCTTTATAAAGAAGCACTAGAACTTGCAAATAATGAAGCAAATGCTTCAAAAGAAAAAGCAAGGCTAGAAATTGAAAGTCAGACATCCGCGGCCCGTGAACAACTTTCTAAGCAAGCTGGAGATTTGAGCGAACTTATTGTTAATAGATTGATTCTAGAAAAATGAATTTACCTCTTTTAGCTACAGAAGGTTTTGGATTAAATCTGAATTTATTCGAAACTAATATTCTTAATTGGGCTGTAGTGATTTTTGGCCTTTATAAGTTTTTGCCTGGTTTCCTAGGTAAAATGCTTCAAAAAAGAAGAGAGGGAATCCTTCTTGAATTAAAAGATGCAGAAGATCGACTTTTGAAGGCTAAAAAAGCTTTGACAAAAGCTAAGACTGACTTATCTCTAGCAGAAGAAAAGGCTAGTCAAATAAGGTCAGATGCTCTTAAAAGATCTGAATCAATCAGGATGGAAAGCGAGAAAAAAGCTATTGAAGAGATGGCACGAATTAAACAAAGTGCAATTTCTGATGAAAGTTCAGAAGCTTCTAGGGCAATATCTCAACTTCGAAAAGAAGCTGTGGAACTTGCAATTAAAAAAGCTTTAGATTCTCTGCCAAATAGACTTGATAAAACAACTCAGGAAAATTTGGTTACTCAATCCATTAATAATATTGAGGTTAACTAATGCCACTTTTAAATTCAGTTACCACTCCATATGCAGAAGCATTACTTCAGGTTGTAAGTGAGAATGACCAAACTGAAGAGATGGTCTCAGAGGTTAAAGAGCTTTTGGCATTAATAAACGATGCACCTGAATTGGGAAAGGCATTCTCCTCCCCAGTTTTAGAGACAGAGGCTAAGAAAAAAATCATTATTGAACTTTTTTCAGATAAAATTAACCCCTCCTTATTTAATTTCTTGAAATTATTGGCCGATAGGCAAAGAATTGGAATTCTTACTTCGATTCTCAATAGATTTTTAGAGATTTACAGAGAAAATAGTAATATTGCTTTGGCAACTGTTACTTCTGCTGTCAAGCTTACTTCTAAACAGAAAGGTTTAATTACCAAAAAGATCATCAATCTTGCTGGAACCGAAAAATTAGAACTTGTAACTAAAACCGATCCATCTCTTATTGGTGGTTTCGTCGCGAGTGTAGGATCTAAAGTAATTGATGCTAGTCTTGCCTCACAAATCAGAAAACTTGGTTTATCACTTTCCAAGTAAATTTTAAATCAACCTTAAATTCTTAAATCCATGGTATCTATACGCCCTGATGAAATCAGTTCAATCTTAAAACAACAAATAACTGATTATGACCAATCCGTAAGTGTTAGCAATGTAGGAACTGTTCTACAAATAGGTGATGGCATTGCAAGAATATATGGCTTAGATCAGGTCATGGCTGGTGAATTATTAGAATTTGAGGATGGTACTGAAGGTATAGCTTTAAATCTTGAAGATGATAATGTTGGAGCCGTTCTAATGGGAGAAGCTCTAGGAGTTCAAGAAGGAAGTAACGTAAAATCTACAGGTAAAATTGCTTCTGTTCCTGTTGGTGAGGCAATGCAGGGAAGAGTTGTTAATCCTTTAGGTCAACCAATAGATGGAAAAGGGGAAATTGTAACAAGTGATACTAGACTTATCGAAGAAATGGCGCCTGGAATAATTAAGAGAAGATCGGTACATGAACCAATGCAAACAGGTATTACATCTATAGATGCAATGATCCCTGTAGGAAGAGGCCAAAGAGAATTGATTATTGGTGATAGACAAACTGGAAAAACTGCTATTGCAATAGACACGATTATCAATCAAAAAGGTCAAGACGTAGTTTGTGTTTATGTCGCAGTAGGTCAGAAATCGGCATCTGTAGCAAATGTGGTTGAGGTTTTAAGAGAAAAAGGAGCTCTTGAATATACTATTGTTGTTAGTGCAGGAGCATCTGAAGCCGCAGCTTTACAATACTTGGCTCCATATACTGGTGCAGCAATAGCTGAGCATTTTATGTACCAAGGCAAAGCAACACTAGTGATTTATGATGATTTAACTAAGCAAGCTCAAGCTTATAGACAAATGTCTCTTCTTTTGAGAAGACCACCAGGAAGAGAAGCTTATCCTGGGGATGTTTTTTATTGTCATAGCAGATTACTTGAAAGGGCAGCAAAATTA
>Ga0208410_1000588_pt1 | contig 20604 bp, 20 predicted proteins | sample ETN02SmetaG_3_FD_185787 | JGI IMG/M metagenome (GOLD analysis project Ga0208410, IMG submission 185787) | Marine microbial and viral communities from oxygen minimum zone, Eastern Pacific Ocean - ETNP2014F10-02SV257 (SPAdes) (version 2) | ecosystem: Environmental > Aquatic > Marine > Oceanic ... | reverse complement strand
CAATACGCCGCTGAAATGCGGAAGCTATTTATCTGAATTACCGTTTTTTGATTGGTAACTGGCGATATTAAAGAAGATTTACTTAGCATGTTCTAAATGAGTTTCCATAATGTTCCTGGCTGATTCGGAGTCACGTCGACTTAGAGCATCCATCAAGTTACTGTGAACTGTCAAGATAATGGAGATATTACCTAATTGTATTTAATAGTCCTGCCTGAATGGCCTTTCAAGAGTCAGCATCTTTACAAACCGGCAGGTTGATGATATAAATAAAATGAATGATTCATATAAGAATTCTAACTTAACAGACTTCATAATTTTAGAACCAAGGAGAAAACATGATTCCGAACGACCACGCCTTCACTTTTGATCGAGTGATGCGCTTGGCTCTGTTTGCCGGACTCGCCTGGGGCCTGGTGCTCCTTCTGGATTATCTCTCCGACGTGCTCCTGCCGTTTGTCACTGCACTTGTTGTGGCCTACTTCCTTGACCCAGTCACCAATAGAGTTCAGAAGCTCATCAAGCCTCGTGTTCTAGCTGCACTCTTTACACTGTTCTCCATTACACTGGTTGTCTTTCTTGTTGTCAGGTACATGGTCCCAATGGTCGGCAACGAACTGACAGATATGGGACGTACCGTATCCAAAATGGCCGGCGATACCAAGGTGGCACAAGCTGCCAAAGAGCATTTGCCCGAAAATGTATGGGAGGAGGTTAACGAGATTCTAAAACGCGATGATGTCAAACGATACCTTACAAGTGACGGGATGTTACAGATGGGCAAGGACACGGCTAAAAAACTTTTACCTGGCGTCTGGGGCGTTCTTTCGGGAGCGGCCAATGTGCTTACGTTCATCACCGGCCTTCTAGTAATCATGCTCTATGTGGTCTTCCTACTTATCGATTACGATAACATATCAGCACGTTGGCGTAATTATATTCCCCCTAGCATGCGTGATGATGTATCCGGATTCTTGGGGGAATTCATTAAGGCGAATAACCGTTATTTCCGTTCACAGGCACTGGTGGCCAGTTTTGTGGCTGTGCTTTTCTCGATCGGCTTTTCGATCATCGGCCTACCGCTCGCTATTCTCATGGGTATATTTATCGGACTTCTGAATATGGTTCCCTATCTTCAGATCGTGGGCACCATCCCCTGCCTACTTCTGGCTGGGCTGAAGGCGCTGGAGCAAGGTGAAAGTTTTCTCGGTTCACTGGGTCTTGTCCTATTCGTTTTCGGCGTGGTGCAACTCATTCAGGAAACCTTGTTGGTGCCACGAATCCAAGGCAAAGCCATGGGACTTTCACCATCCATAATCTTGTTGTCTCTTTCAGTCTGGGGTAAGCTACTAGGCTTTCTCGGTCTTATTCTGGCTTTGCCACTCACCTGCCTTGGCCTGACATATTATCGCCGTTATATCTTGAAATATGATCAGCCCTGATATTGTGCTCATAATTAACGACTTATTTAGGACTGCATGAGCGGTATTTGAGCTAATTTTGTTCCAAATTTAGAATCAATACGACTGCCTTAAAGTCCATAACCTGATTCGTTGCACTAATTTGGATATTGAATGGGAATCCTCAACAGTAACTTCTATTAATTCAGATGCAAGATTTTTTAACAATAGACGCTCTATCAAAATATTATGCAAATGGGTTTGAAGCTTTAAAGTCTATAAACCTACGGGTAAAAGAGTCTGAAATTTTGGCACTCTTAGGGCCAAATGGAGCTGGTAAAACCACATTAATCTCAACCATCTGTGGTATTTCAAAGTTCACAAGTGGGAAGATCACTTTGGCAGGTCATGATATTGTAAAAAATTATCGTGCAGCACGTAAAATGATTGGTATGGTACCGCAAGAGTTGTCACTAGAATCTTTTGAGACTGTAATGAACACACTACGCTTTTCTCGCGGGCTTTTTGGCAAAGCCCCTAATGATTCTTATCTCGAAGAACTTTTAGAACAACTTTCTCTGCTCGATAAGAGGAATTCACAAATTCTTGAATTATCCGGGGGTATGAAACGCCGACTATCGATTGCAAAGGCATTGAGTCATGAACCCCAGTTATTATTTTTGGATGAGCCGACTGCTGGAGTAGATGTTGAATTACGTAAAGACATGTGGTTATTGGTTCGCCGTCTCCGGAACGAAGGGGTTACAGTTATTTTAACCACTCATTATATAGAGGAGGCAGAGGAAATCGCTGATCGTGTTGGTATTATAGACAAAGGCCAATTGCTATTGGTTGAAGAAAAGGAATCACTCATGCAGCGTCTGGGGCAAAAACAATTGACCATTGAACTGCAGAATCGACTCGAAGAGCTGCCTACAAAACTTTCTGACTACGATATTGTCTTGGCAGCTGATCGGCAGTCATTGAACTACACTTATAATATGCGTAGTGGTCGCACAGGGATTAACCAAATTTTGTCTAGTTTAACTCAAAGTGGGATCATTATTAAGGATTTGCAAACAAAACAGTCTTCGCTGGAGGATATATTTATGAGTTTGGTCAACGAGACGGCAAAATGAATTACTATGGTATAAAAGCAATTTATAAATTTGAAATAGCAAGGTTTTTCAGGACTCTTTTTCAAAGTTTTGTTTCACCTGTTATCGCAACCTCGTTGTATTTTGTGGTTTTTGGTGCTGCTATTGGAAGCCGCATCCAAGAGGTAGATGGAGTGAGCTATGGATCTTTCATAGTACCCGGTCTGATTATGCTCACTGTCATCACCCAATCTATTTCAAACGGCTCCTTTGGTATTTTTTTCCCAAAATTTATTGGAACCATTTATGAATTACTCTCTGCACCAGTAAATTTTTTTGAAATTGTTCTGGGCTATGTGGGTGCGGCTGCAACAAAGTCACTTTTTATAGGACTGGTCATCCTGGGGACATCCACTCTTTTTGTAGAGTTTAACGTGATATATCCAGGTTTGATGATATTGTTTTTGATCTTGACTTGCGTTAGCTTTGCCTTATTGGGCTTTATACTCGGCATTTGGGCTAAAAACTTTGAACAATTACAATTAGTGCCCTTGCTGATAGTAACACCTATGGTTTTTTTGGGAGGCTCTTTTTATTCAATTTCGATGTTGTCTCCTTTCTGGCAAACCGTATCACTGTTTAATCCAGTCGTATATTTGATTTCTGGCTTTCGTTGGTGTTTTTTTGGTATTTCAGATGTCTCGATTACTACTAGTCTGCTGGCAGTTTTTAGTTTTATGACACTGTGTTTGGCCATTATCGCATGGATATTCAAAAGCGGTTGGCAACTGCGTACATAAAATAGGGAAATTGATCAAATCAGGTGTCCAATTAGGCGACTATTTGCGATGATATTCTGTACAATTCAGTAAAACTTGGGATAAGTGGTAAGGTGAGTTAAGATATATAATCTATTGAATTCAGCTAAAAATCTTTAAGTAATGATATATATATTAAACGAATTAAATTAAGAAAAAAACTAATTGTTCTTTGAATTTTCAAGATAAGAGTCAAATTAAGAAAGATGAAATTTTCGTTCCTATTGTTATTTGCATTTTTAAGCCTTTCCCTTTTCTCTTGTAACAAGGGAGATTCTACATCTACATCTGCATCCACAGCAGATAATTCATCTGCCGGTTCAAACAATCAATCCCAATGTACATCGTTGAGGATTTTCCAAAAAAATATTTTTGGAAAACAGGCCAAACAAACTAATGACTGTGGATACATTGTAGCTTACGACGGTAAACTAACTAAATTAAATGAACTTGGTGAAACAAAATGGGAGTCTGAGATTTCTCTTAAACAGAGGAAACATAGTAATTTAGGGAAGCCATCAGTTATCCAGACAAGTGATGGCGGATATCTTTATTCGGATAATTATGGAATTGCGAAAGTTAGTTCTAGTGGTGAAATTGCATGGACAAACAAACAATATGGAGACTTTGAAGATGCCATTGAACACAGTAATGGATACTTTTACGTTGTTAGTGATGACCTGGTTGCACATAAATCATTAGCCAAGGTATATAAGTTTAGCTCTAATGGGAATAAAGTATGGATAAAACGATTTGGAGGAGGATGTTCATGGGAAAAATTAAGATCAATTCTTGAGACTTCTGATGGGGAACTAATCATCGTTGGAGGGAAAAGTCATGGTAATAATAGATTTGCCTGTACATTTGAATTTTACGATGATGCATGGATTATAAAAGTGGATGCTGATAGTGGAGTTAAAATCTGGGAGAAAACTTATGGTGGGAAAAATTTTGAGCGCTTTGAAGATATAGTAAAGAATCCAAATGGTGGTTATTATGCAATAGGGACTGCATGCAACAAGAAAAACCCACCTGAGGCAGGAGATCTTTGTGCAAGCAACATGTCAGCCCTTTGGATGAAAATTGATGATAGTGGTAATTCGTTAGGTAAAAAACACTATACAATTGGCCCTAATCAAACAGGTTTTTCAATTACTAATACTTCTTCAGGAGGAACTGCTTGGGTAGGTCTAAACAAAAAAAAGGTGGGTTCCACCACCTTATACCAAGCTGTTTTTGCCAAACTAACAAGTACCCCGACTGTTAACTATTCAAAAGTTGTTGATCTTGGTAGCGGTAATGCCACATCTATTGAATTAACTAAAGATGGCGGGTTCATAATTGTTGCAGGTAAAAATGTTTTTAAAACTGACTCTGATATGAAAATACCTACACTTGAAACCAACTGCAATCGATCTAACAAAAATCACTGTCCTTAAATCCCTATTATAATCAAATTCAGTTAAAAACTGATTACAGCCTTTTTCTGTTAAAGCACTCCCATTATCTCCTTAGAGAACCACCTAAAAACTTTTCACAGAGTTAGAGAACATCCAAATAAATCCACTACTCATTCTTTGCTGAATTAGCCAATTCAGCTGAGAAAGGTTTGCTTTTCACTGATCCTGTGCTAAACTCCACTAATAAGCAAAAATGAATATTCTTAGTTGCTGAACATTTTTTTATTTCAGGTGATTGGTCCCAACTATGGCTAAAGTTATTACATTTGCCAGTCAAAAAGGCGGAGTTGGTAAAACAACCTCCGCGGTTCATTTAGCAACAGCCTTTGCACTCGGTGGATATAAGACACTACTAGTAGATCTTGATCCTCAAGGTTCAGTTCACCACTCTCTTGGTACAGAAAAAAACTCGAGTTTAGGAATCCGTGAAGTTTTTTGTACCCCAGAGATCTCACTTCAGGAAATTATAACTACCGGTAAACATCAAAATCTTGATTTACTACTCTCAAATATTCAAGAACTGCTGACTGAACAAACAGTCAACAAAATAGCCCAGGATTATTATCATGTTTCACAATGGATTGAGAAAAACACCTCTGATCTATATGAATTTATAATCATGGACGCACCTGCTTCAACAAGTTCTCTAAGCATTAACGCTATGATCGCGGCTGACTTCATTATTGTTCCTCTGGAATGCGAAACATTGGCTATTAAATCACTTAAACGTTTTTTGCAGGCTTTTAAGGTATTACAGATAACTATAGAACCCAGACTCCGCCTTGCAGGGATCTTATTGACTATGTATGATGAGAATATTATATCTCACCGACAGGTTTGCAAACAAATTTGCAAGACCTTAGGCGAATCTGTTTTTGAAACGGTTATTCCAAATTGTCCACATATACTGGAGGCCAGTAATTTAGGAATTGATGTTATTCAGCGACACCTGAATTCGGCTGGTGCGACAGGTTATATTCGTCTTGCAAATGAACTGTTGGATCGCTTCCTTTTACCAAAATCAGAAAAGACGAATTAGTTTCAACCAAGAACATAGTTGTTTTAAATCCCAACCCAGATTAGAAACATTAATCGGAGTTAGAGTGCAGTCTTTTGAAATGGGAGTTTTTGCTGTGCTTGGTGTTATTTCGGGTAGTTTCGTCAATGTTTGCCTTGCCCGCCTACCGCTGCAGTTTGCGGATGGTGAAAAGAGATCATGTTTGTTGACATCCCCTAAATTGTCAACTTGTCTGAAAAATCATCTCCGGGAAAAGACAATCAGTCTATATAATCCAGCGCGATCTTTTTGCTTTTCATGTGGTCATCAACTGAGCTGGGTTGAAAATATTCCAGTATTGTCATATTTTCTGAACAGTGGACATTGCAGAAAATGCAATGAGCCAATTGGGACTGGAACGATCGTGACTGAAATAGTACATGGTCTGGTTTACTTAGGCTTTGGTTGGTTTTTAAATGGCTGGATCTGGCCTTTGACATTCAGTATTAACTTTTCATTTTTGTGGATTCTGGTTCATTGTTGGAATTGCCAAAAAGCACGAATGACATTGTTTATTACAGGAGTGATAATATTATTATTTAATTTAGGTATTTATTTGATCCACAAATGAAAAAAATACTGATAATTTTGCTTAAAATGTTATTTGTAGGTTCCATTTTGGTTTATCTTATCCAAAGTGATCGTCTTAATTTTGAAAAATTAATGCTCTTTCGGGATGCCCCTGAAATACTTGCCGGTATGATAACAGTCTTTGTACTAATGGTGGTACCAATGGCGACTATTCGTTGGTGGTTTTTGTTGCGTGCGATAGGTCTACATGTTGAACTGAAGCAGGCTTTTATCCTTACCTGGATCGGTAATTTTTTTAACACTAGTCTTCCGGGGGCTGTAACTGGGGACGTGGTTAAGGGTTATTACGTTATCAAGGCACAGCAAGAAGAAGGGCGAACAAGAGCATTTATGACCTTGATTATTGATAGATTTGTTGGAGTGTTCGGCCTGATAGTGATGGCTTTTTTGTCGCTTGTTCTAAATCACGAGCTGATTTTGTCTCAGGAACGGTTACACTCTCTTGCTTGGATGATTACCGCTCTTTTTGGATGTACAGTTCTTTTTTATATGATCGTAATGTATCCGTTCAAAGATGGGCACGACCCTTTCATCAAGTTATTTCATTTTTTGCCAGGGAAAAAGTTGAGTCTCAAAGTTTACTCATCTTTCAAAAGTTTTCAGCACCAACAAACAACTTTGTTACTGACGCTTTTTCTGTCAATTGTCCTCCATACCTTAATCGCATTGATTTTTTTCTATCTATCTCATTTGATGGGTATCAAAGAAATGGAATTGGCAACTCAGTTTTTCTTGATGCCAGTCGGATTGATTACTGTTGCTATTCCATTAGCACCAGGAGGCATCGGAATAGGTCATGCTGCTTTTGAATCACTTTATCAACTGGCTGGATTTTCCGGTGGTGCGGACATATTTAATCTTTTTATTATTGTGCAACTTGGAGTTTTTCTTTTGGGTGGCATCCCATATTTTCTCTACAGCAGCAAGTACAAAATCCCTCTGGAGCAGCAGAATATTATGGAAAAAAATTAGAACAATAAATTGCAAGGACCTTATTCGTCTGATGCTAAAATCTGTAAATGCTCACTTACACACGATGAAAGAGCGTTCAAGTCATAACCGCCTTCCAGCATACTTAGCATCCGTCCTCCAGCAGTCTGCTCGGCCAAGCGTTTTAATTCAAAGCTTAATTTTTTGAAAGTTGATTCTGTTAAATTTAAAGAGGCTAAAGGATCGTCACGATGCGCATCAAATCCTGCAGAGATCAAAACAAAGTCCGGATTGTATTCCTCCAATTTAGGTTTTACATCTGTGGAAAAGATTTGCAGATATTCCGCATCTTCTATTCCGGGAGGAACAGGGATATTCAGTGTGTAACCAGTACCGACTCCTCTTCCATTTTCTTTCGCGAAACCTGTTCCAGGGTAACATGTACGTGGATCCTGATGCATACTGACGAAAAAGATGTCGGACCGTTCCTCAAAAAAATGCTGTGTCCCGTTTCCATGATGTACATCAAAATCTATGATCAGTATACGTTGAAAACCCATCTCCCTGCTTAAGAACTCTGCTGCAAGTGCGATGTTGTTGAAAAAACAAAAACCCATTGCTGTGTCGAATTCTGCATGATGTCCTGGTGGACGTACTGCGCAAAATGCGTTATCAAGCCTGCGTTCTGCAACCTCAAGTGCTGCATCCAATACCGACCCTACCGCATGCAAAGACGCTTTATAAGTTTGCGCAGAAATTACACAATCCCTTGTGTGGAGAGTTTGAGCCCCACTTTCAGAGGCAGTCTCTACTTCTGAAATTAGTTTTTCTGTATGCAACATTTTTATTTCTGCAGAGGTTGCAGTGCGACCAGCTTCTACTTTAAATTTTCCCATCAATTTATCAGATTCAAGTTTATCCAGAATTGCCCTCAAGCGGTTTGCGTTTTCTGGATGCTGACCTGTATTGTGTTCCAAGAAAATAGGATTTGTATATAATCCAGTTTTCATTACTCTCCATTCAAATATTAAGAAAGATAATTTGCTTAATGATGGCTTATTCTAACTCAGTGAAACACCTTCCTTCAAGAGAAAGCTTTTATCTATGACGTTTTTTGTACTTCACGGATTGTGTTTGAGCATCAATTTGGTTAAAATCTAAATTGCAGAAATATATAACTCTGGCATTTACAAGGAAATATTCGAAAAAATGGTTAATGGCAATTTTAGAAATATATACTTTCCCTGATCAAATATTAAGAAAGAAGGCAGAAACTGTTACAGTTTTTGATCAGGAACTAGAGAGAACTGTTCAGTCCATGTTGGAAACAATGTACGTTTCCAGCGGGATTGGATTGGCAGCTATTCAGGCAGGTATTCTCAAACAAATAATTGTTATTGATTTAAAAAGCGGTGAGGAAGATAAGAGCTTGCGTGAACCTCATGTTTTCATAAATCCTAAAATTGTGACACAATCTGGAACTACTGTCTCGGAAGAAGGTTGTTTGAGTGTTATTGATTTTAGGGGGGAAATTCAACGTGCTGAAAAAATAACAGTCGAATATCAGGATGTCACAGGGGAGATACAAAAAATGGAAGCAGAAGAGATGATGTCGATTTGTCTTCAGCACGAAATTGACCATTTAAATGGTGTCTTGTTCATAGATCATTTGCCGCTACTAAAACAGAAAATGGTAAAAAAACGTCTGAAGAAACTTGCAAAGGTGGAAGCATGATTTTGCGTAATATTTTTTTTTACGCTTTTTTCTTTTCTCTTTGCTCAATGGTCTTTTTTGTTAGCAGAATTGGATTTGCCAAGCAGATAAAATATGAGCATGCTTATGTGAAAACATCATCGGGGATTGAAATTCCTGTAGAAGTTGCCGACACTTCACGAAAAAGGAGTTTGGGATTGGGAAAGCGTACCGAACTCAAAAAAGACTGGGGTATGCTTTTTGTCTTTGAGAATAGTAAAAAGCATCGTTTCTGGATGAAAGACATGCAGTTTGACTTGGACATCATTTGGTTAGACAATTATCGGATTGTACACATCCTCAGAAATGTACAACCAGCAATTTCAGGAGAGAAGCCAACTATTATGGAACCTCCGAAGCCAGCTAATTTTGTGTTGGAAATTGCCTCAGGACGTGCCTCTGAACTGGGACTCAAACAGGGGGATTTTCTCAAATATTTTTTTCAAAATTAAAGAACCGTTTAACAGCATCAACAAAATCGCTACCATGGCAAAATCACAAACTATCTGCATAGTTGATGACGAGGCAGCAATACGTGAAACACTTGAGAATGTTTTGACGGATGAGGGATATTCCGTAATGTCATGTCATGACTCAATTATTTTTTTTAAAAAGTTGGAGCAGCAAATACCAGATTTAGTTCTGCTCGATATCTGGCTTCCTGGTGTAGACGGAATGGCGATCCTCAGTAAAATTCGTGAAACTCATCCAGATCTGCCGGTTATTATGATGAGTGGACACGCCGGAATTGACGCAGCCGTAAACGCGATTAAACTTGGTGCGGTCGATTTTATGGAAAAGCCATTGCGATTAGAAATATTACTCGACAAAATAGCAGTTGTATTTTCAAACAAACCATCGGAGAGAGTAAAAGATGTGGCCTCAGATACGGGGATGGAGGTTGCTAAAATTATTAATCCAATCATACCTTCTGGAGCAGTAAGGCTCAAGGACTCTGAACGCCAGCAACGAACATTGAAAGGCAATGTTGTCTTGAATGGGAAAGGTCTCTTAACAGGACGCAACACAGGTGTAATTTTAAGCCCACTAGATCCGAATTCAGGTGTTGTTTTCCAAACTCTGGATGACACGTCCTTACCTGCACACATCACGAATATAGAAAATTTTTCTCAATCAGTGAAAAATCAGTCTTTCAGTGCCAATTCTACTGTTTTAGCCCGTGATAATCGTCGTGTATGTACGGTCGAGCATTTGATGGCTTCATTGCATATGGCTGGTATTACCAATGTTTTAGCAAAAGTGGATGAAGAAATTCCGAATGTCGATGGATCTGCTAAAGATTTCAGTGAACTTATTAAAGAGGCAGGGGTGCAGGATCAAGGTGTTTCGGCAAAAGAGGCTGTTGTTTTAGCGCCGATACAGGTGGGGCGAAAAAAATTGGCAGAAAAACATCTTTATGTTGAACCATTTGAAGGATTTGAAGTCAAGATGCGCATTGATTATTCTGCTCCCATTGGTGAGCAAGAACTTACCTATAATTTTGCTCATGATTCATTTGATATTGATATTGCACCCGCACGTTCTTTCAACACTTTCGAAAATATTGATTTGGCTCAAAAAACGGGTACAGTCGGCAGTGGTTATCTTGATTCACATATTATTTTGCATGATGGGAAGGTGATCAATACGGACCTGCGTTTTCCAGACGAATTTATTCGGCACAAAATCTTAGACTTAATTGGGGATCTTTATTTGTTGGGTTACCCTTTAAGGGGGAGGGTTGTAGCAAATATGACTTCACACGGCTACAACCAGGCTCTTGTCCAGAAACTTCATGTTGCGCTTACTACCTAAAAAAATTATTGTATCATGCTTAAAGTAGCATTTGAGGAGAAACATTCTAAACCTCTCAGCACCTTAAATAGTGTTACAAATGAGTATCAATGAACAATCCTTGTACATTTTAAATGCTCAGTAAAACAAAAAAAATATAAGATGCGTCACCAAGGCAGATCATACGCATTGCAAGCTTTGTATCAAGCAGAAATGCTGGAAAGTAAAGCCATGAAACACGTTGACCGTTTTCTGGATCAGCTTGATACAAACCGAGAAGTAAAATTGTTTGCGCGGGAATTAGTGGAAGGAACTCTACGGAACCGCAAACATATAGATCGTTATTTACGGAGAAATCTCGAACACTGGAAGCTGAGCCGACTTTCTTCAATTGTCAGGAATATTTTAAGATTGGCTGTTTTCGAACTTTATCACCATCCTGAACTCTCGCACAGCGTTATAATCAATGAGGCTGTGGAACTCTGCAAAGATTTTGTAGATAATAGTTCACACGCGCTTACCAATAGTGTCCTGCAAAGAGTTTACGACCAGATAACAGAAGAAAGGAAAATGAAAGTGCATACGAAGCCAGAAGTTGCTTCAAAGGATGAGAATTCAAAAAAAAATAGTAAATAAGTCGGAAAATTAACAGCAAAACCTGGCAAAGAAATGAAATAGTCAGAATCAAAAAATAAAAATTAATAGATTTTGCACAATCAGTATTCTGCAAGTTCCAGTAATTTTTCCCCAGTTACCCTGTAAGTTGTCCATTCTTCCAATGGTAGTGCTCCCATTTTCTGATAAAATCCAATGGCAGATTCATTCCAGTTTAACACTGCCCATTCTAAACGACCTCCTCCTATTTCCAGGGTTCTTTGTGCGAGTTGACAAAGCAATGCTTTTCCTACGCCTAACCCTCTAGCACTTTCACGCACATACAAATCCTCCAGATATATTCCTGGACGTCCTAAAAAAGTTGAAAATGTGCGGAAATACAACGAAAACCCGAGAATTGAATCCTCTGAGCAAGCGAGCTGAACTTCTGCTGGTGAGTTGATCCCAAACAGTGTTTCTTTGAGAAGTTCTTCTGTAGCGATAACTTCATCCAAAAGATGCTCATAAAAAGCAAGTTCTTTAATTAATGCCAAAACCTCTGACACATCCTCTTCAGTGGCTTGCCTTATATAAAAATCTGATTTGATTTCTTTCATGCCTTTTTAATTCGAATATTTTGTGATCTGTAATTTTCAAATGAAATAATTTTTAGTTTTATTATGTAACATTTAATATTTATTTATTAATTTTTCATATTTTTCAACCTCTTTCAATTTACCACGTTTGCGTAAACCATTAATTAAAATTTCACATTTCTTTCGGAGGACCGCTATTGCAGCAGAACGATTTTCCGGACTAATCTTTTCAGTATTTAATATTTTTATTATTGATTGTACTCGATAGCGATCAATCGCCCATTCACTTCGAGAAAGCTGATCTGCGTGACCACCGTGACGGGTCATCAATTTTTCATTCAGCAGTGCAACCGGGTGTCGAGCGGTTAAACGCAGCCAAAGATCATAGTCTTCGCAAATAGGTAGGTTTTCGTCAAACATACCATGAACTTCAAAAAGCTCAAGTCGCATCAAAACTGTTGAAGGAGACATCAAACAAAGTTCAAGACTTGGTTTAAAAATCCAACCCTCGCGCTTTTGATGTTTTTTTTTTGGATTAACCCTGATCCCGTTCCTGATCCATATTTCATCGGTGAAATGAATTGGGTATTCCGCTCGAATTGCGGTTTGCGCTATTTGTTTCTCTAATTTGTCTGGATGCCAGAAATCATCAGAGTCCAAAAATGCAACCCATTCACTGTTACAGTTTGAAATAGCTATGTTCCTTGCCGCACTGACTCCCATATTTTTTGCAAAAGTAATACTCCGAAGTTTTCCGGAATAGCTCTCGAGAATTTTTGCAGTAGCATCGTCTGAAGCGTCATCTACTACTATTAGTTCAAAATCGAGGAAACTTTGTCCAAGGACAGATTGAATAGATTGTTCAAGCCAGTCAGCTCGATTCCAAGTTGGCAGGATTACACTTACTTTCGGCATAACAGAATTTTTGTTCGACGATCCATACCGAGAAATATTACATCTAATTTTTCTTGATTCTTTATAGATACCCCCATAAGGTATATGAAGATCCTAAAAATTATCACTTTTGTTATCACATACTAGATCTGGACGTCGGTTGGCAAATTAGCTTTAGAATATTAATTATAGGTACATCTCTTGATTTATTTTCTATGCAATTTTCTGTCAAATTAGAGTAATCAAAAACATATCTTTGAAGTCAAATTGCAGGTTGTGGATCTCCATTAAGGGCTATTGAATTAATTTTTTAAGCTGGAGTTTAATACCTTCAACTTGACTTTCCAGCGCCAGATTATTTTATTTGCATTTAATTTAATATCATTTATCAACAACACACTAATTAATATTCTGTTTTTTAATAGGAGTCAGCAATGCACCCAAGTCATGAAAATCAACTTGTCCGCCTGAAAAAGGTTGAGGGGCAGGTTCGCGGAATTCAAACCATGATTAAGGAACGGCGCTATTGCATGGATCTCTTGTCACAAATTAGGGCAGTGACAGGAGCAATGCGTAAAATTGAGTCTGGAATTCTCGAAAGCCACTTGGAACACTGCGTCAATGATGCGATATCATCTAAAAGTTCAGAAGATTCTTCTGTTAAAATCAAGGAAATTATACGTCTCTTTGAAAAAATGAATTAACAGTTAAATCAAAATATTTTGTTTTCTATAAATTTTTTTCGAGAATAAATACCACATTAGCCCTGCTGCCTGCAAAATAACCAGAAAACCAAACGCGGATTGATAACTTTCCGGATCATAACCATTGTCAGTTGGAGGCCACAACTCAATGATAGCTCCAATTCCCCATTGTAAAATAAAAGCTCCAATAAAAACCAGTAAATTTAAGAAAGTACTTACACGTCCGGAAAGATTTTTGGGGAATATTTTCGCATATCCGGCATAAACTAGAACACTTGCAGTTCCAAAAAAACCGAGCAAAATAACGAGGATCAAAGGACTACCGATACCACCGTAAATCATTGTGCCCTGAATAAATAAAAATATCGTCATTCCAAAAACAGAAATTGACATCAGATGGACATCAAAAAGTTGAGAGAGCCTTTCGGCAATTATTCCAAGAGTCAAAAATCCGCCGATAAAAGTCAGCGTCATTGCAAACAAAAGTTGAGCCGCATTGTCTGCACTTAAACCTGTTACATCCCTCAGCCAGGGTTTCATCCAGAGTCCGTGAATCGCCATATTTGCTCCCGACGAAATTGCTGCTAGAGGTGCAATTCCCCAGAAAATACGGCTCCGTAAAACCTGCCCAATTTCTTTAAGATGTAACTTAAGGGAGGGCAGTTTATCATCAGTTCTTTGATTTTCCGGTAAAAACATCCATAAGGAGACTGAAGCAAAAACTGTGATGATTGCTAGGCCTGTGAAAACACCACGCCAATCAGTATATGAAAGTGCATTTTGCAGAGGAATTGTAGCTAAGAGAGCACCCAGTCCACCGGCAACCATCTGCAAGCCGTTTATCATAGCCAGACGTTGGCTGGAAAACCAGAGCACATAGGCCTTGAATGCCGCCATCAAACATGCGGATACTCCCAAGCCAATCAGTAATCTGCCCACAATCAATCCGGAAAGAGATTCTGCCTGCGCAAAAAGTATAGAACCAAGTGCGGCGAATAAAAGAAGTATAGACTCTGTCCGGCGGGGACCGTAACGGTCAAGCAAGACTCCAAGCGGTAACTGGAATGCCGCGAAAGAGATAAAATAAACGCTGGTTAAAAGACCTAAATCTGCTGGCCCGAGTCCTAGATCCCTTACCAGATCAACTTCAATAATAGCATTGGCGTTTCGGTAAAAATAGGAAATGGCATAACCTAATGCCAAAGGTAAATATATGCGGGCAAAGAGCATTTTGTTGAAATAATTAAATAAAGCAAAGGTGTGGGATTAGAACTCAATACCGATTCTGGCACGTATTCCCTGATCAAAGTGATGTTTAATTTTTTTCATTTCAGTAACCAGATCCGCTCGAGCAACCAGTTCAGGATGTGCATGACGACCGGTGAAAACCAATTCCACATTTTTAGGTCGATCATCCACAATTTGAATTGCTTTTTTCAGTGGCAAAAGTCCTCTGAAAATGCAGTAATTAATTTCATCCGCAATTATCATATCGTACTTTCCGGACTTAACTTTTTGTTGCAGATCCTCCATTTCAGGTTTCATTTTTACTGTCATTGTTTCCACATCTTCAGGAATTGTTTTGCTTACACACAACGCCCAATAATGTGGCACATTGCGGAAAGTTAAGTTTGGATGAAAGTTTTCTGGGCAGAGTTTCAATTCGCCAGTTTTCCAACGTGGTTTTAGCATCCGTACGTAGTAAACATGCATTCCCGAACCAAGCGCCCTGAGCATTAAACCCAGCGAAGCAGTACTTTTACCTTTACCTTCACCGGTATAAATTTGGAAAGCCCCCTGTTTTATTTTCGGCCGTTTTGGAATATGGATTCCATTTACGGTTTTCTCAGTGGATAAATCTTTTATTATATCAGTCATATCAGATTTTAATTTGAGTTCTTAATAAATATGAAATCGTCTATTTGTATTTTCGAATTACTTAGATAGAGTGTCGAGAGGATTTTAAGTTAATAGCTGGAACCTCAATTCCGCAGAATTTTTTCAACTTCGCAATGCTTTTCCAGAAATTGCGCCAACTCATCCATTTCACGTTCTTTAGATTCCTGAAAAGAAAATGGAATATCAAAAGTTTCCTCGGATAATAAAGCTAATATTTTTTGAGTCACCTCAGGGCTTTCTAGCCATCCGTGTATATATGTTCCGATTACTTTTTGGTTACGATCAATAACCGCAAGCTCTGGGTCATTCTTAACCAGCTCTTCGTGCTGAGAACTTTTAAATGTTGTACGTCCCAGATGAATTTCGTAACCTGCCCAGTTTAAACCAGCCAACCAGTTTTTTCCTTGATATTCGCGGCGCACGAGTTTTTTATCACCCTCCATAACGGTAGTCATCTGCAGTAGTCCCAATCCTGATTCACTGTTAGCTACAGAGGAATTTGCTGACGCAGTGTATCTCCCTGCCGTGCTGCTTTTTCCAGAATTGCTTGTCTCAGGGGGCTCTCTAGTTGTACCGGAGGATTCCATATTTAGTGGGTCATCAACTTTTTCTCCGAGCATTTGAAATCCGCCGCAAATTCCCAAAATCCAGATGTGCCCATGGAGCTGTTTCAATTTTTTCGCAAATCCACTTTCATGCAGGTAACGCAAATCAAAAAGTGTATTTTTGCTTCCTGGTAGAATTATTAAACCGGCATTGCCCAGTTCTGAAGGACTATTGACGAAGTTTACAGAAATTCCGGAAATCTGTTTTAGAGGATCGAAATCGGTGAAATTCGACATGTGAGGTAGACGAATTACCGTAACTTCAAGTCTTTCTTCCGAATCTATTTTGGATTGTAAATTTTGTGAATCTTCATCCTCAAGTTTCATTTCTCGCCACGGAATTACACCCATAACAGGTACAGGAACTATTTGGTCGAACTGTTCAATCCCCGGCTGCAGTAATGAAACATCACCGCGAAATTTATTGATCAGCATTCCATGCAGTAACGGGCGATGCCGGGCCTGAATCAAATCATAAGTGCCTTTGAGCCAGGCAAAAACACCACCACGGTCAATGTCACCAATCAGCATTACTTTTGCCTCAGCATATTCTGCCATACGCATATTCACAATATCGGTTGTCTGTAGATTAATTTCCGCGGGACTGCCCGCACCTTCCATCACGATCCAGTCTGCATCATTTTTCAGTGAATCAAAGGCTTGTTTAGCGATCTGGAAATTTTCTTCCGCCAATGTGTAATATTCACGCGCTGAGCAGTTGCGTACGACCTTACCCATACGAATCAGTTGAGATTCGCCGGGACCTTGGGGTTTGAGCAAAACAGGATTCATCCGTACATCCGGAAAAACGCCGCAGGCTTCCGCATGTACTATTTGGGCCCGTCCCATTTCCAAGCCTTCAGGAGTTACACCAGAATTGAGTGCCATATTTTGTGCTTTAAATGGCAGTACTCTAAACCCACGATTTTTCAGCAAACGACAAAATCCGGCGGCCAAAACACTTTTACCAACTCCGGAACCGGTGCCTTGAAACATTAATATCTCAGGCATTATAAAATCTCAATTATTCCAGCCATTCCGGAACCGGTAAGTTTTTTTTGCGTAAAAAGTCCGGATTGAAAAGCTTGGTTTGATATCTGACCCCGGAGTCGCAGAGGATGGTGACAATGGTTTTTCCGGGGCCAATTTCTTTTGCTAGGCGAATTGCTCCTGCGACATTTATTCCCGAGGAACCGCCAAGACAAAGTCCTTCTTCCTTCAAAAGATCAAAGCAAGTCGGTAGGGCTTCTTCATCTGAAATTTGAAAAGAGAGGTCAACCGGAGCATCTTCTAGATTTGCTGTTATGCGTCCCTGTCCGATACCTTCTGTAATTGATTCACCCCAACTTGAGAATTCGCCTGTTGTGTAAAATGAATGCAGTGAAGCGCCCAGTGGATCTGCAAGTGCGATGATGATATCTGAATTGCATTCTTTGAGTGACATCCCCGTTCCAGCTAGTGTTCCACCAGTACCTACTGCACAGATGAAAGCATCAACTTTTCCATCTGTCTGCTCAAATATTTCGGGACCGGTATTTTCGTAATGTGCTTGACGGTTTGCGACATTGTCAAACTGATTGGCCCAGATGGCACCGTTTTCTTCTGTTTTCGCAAATTCTTCGGCAAGACGTCCGGAGACTTTTACATAATTATTTGGATCACGATAAGGCACTGCCGGAACTTCGCGCAAATCCGCCCCGCAAAGTCTTAGCATATCTTTTTTCTCCTGACTTTGAGTTTCTGGGATCACAATCACCGTGCGGTAACCTAAAGAATTTCCTACTAGCGCAAGGCCAATTCCAGTGTTACCCGCGCTTCCTTCAACGACCATTCCGCCGGGTTTTAAAAGCCCTCGTTTTTCAGCGTCAACTACAATCGCCTTTGCTGCTCGGTCTTTGACTGAACCACCAGGGTTCAGGAATTCTGCTTTAGCTAATATATTACAGCCTGTAGTTTCAGAGGCTTTACGTAGTTTTATCAGTGGAGTATTTCCGACAGCTTCTAGAAAATTATTGCGCAGCATGTTAACTATTTAAATAGAGAGTAAATAATCAGGAAATGAGATTTTATCATAGAGAAAAATTAGAACACAGTTAAAAATGAGTTCAAAGAGTTTTCTAAATAATTTACACTTTGTTTAATATTAATCCTGTCAGCCTCGTATAATTAAAATCGTTGGGTTTCTAACTTGATGGTCTAGGAAAAAAGACAAAAACAAGAGAGTATCAGATTACAAAGTGAAAAAAATAATGGGAAACTACCCTCCGATTCATTTGTGAATCAGTGCCAATATTTATTCATCATTTCGAGCTTTTCATTAAACCTCGATGAAAATATCTTTTTATCCATTAACTATTGCTCATGCCGTGCAAGAAAACGATCACGCAGGAGGCGTAAACCAACTCCCCAGCGAAGAAATGGTTGTGGAGGAAGCAGCATTGGAGCTGAGTTAGTTTGAATTAACCGGATTTCATCAGTCATTTTACCGCTAGCAAAGTTGGCAATTTCGGTTCCAAATAGAATGCCCAGTCCAATGCCGCTGGCATTATAGCATCCCGCTGCGAACATTCCGTTTTCCAGCTCTGAAAATACGTTTGCACTGTTGCCACTGAGGCAGATTGTTCCTGACCAGGTGCTTTCAATTATATCGTCTCCAAGCTGGGGAAAACGTCTTTTAATTCCTTTTAAATGTATTGATTTGCGTAACTCTATGTCAGCTACACTCATATTTTGTTGGGGCCATACTTCGGCAGTATTGCGTATTAGAATCCGTCTGTCTTTTGTCAAACGCACGGTAGCTCCCATAGATTGTGCGGATAAAACTCCCCAGGATTCCGGACGACTGATAGACTCATCTTCTTCTGTAGTCAAAGGTCTCGTCATACTTGCGGTCAGAGTCAGCGAAAATGAACGGTTCAGCTTAACACCGCAGTTTGTCATAAATCCATTCACCGCTACGATCAGTTTTTCACAGCTTAGTTGGCCCTCAGGTGTTGACAATTGATATCCTCCGGAATTGCCCATTTTTTGCCAGTTTATGACAGGTGAATTCTCATACAACTCAACTTGTTGCGGAAGTTTTTCGAGCATTCCTCGTGCCAACATTGCGGGCTGTAGCATCACTCCGCCTTCTGTCCACAAACCCAAACGATAATAGGAACTTCCAAGACGCCGCTGCAATTCTTCGCCTTCAAGAATTTTGTGACTCAGTTCCATCTTAGTAAGCAAATTACTGAAATTTAAAATCTTTTTTTCATGTGACTTAACTGCCGTACAATGTAATTTACCTTTTGCCTCTAAATCACAGTTGATTTCAAGATCATTGACCAGACGCTGGACAGCTAAAACACCGGCACGTTTTATTTCGTATTTTTGCCGATATTTCTCAACGTCTGTAGCAGAATAATGCCCTTCGTTGAGAGTTGAATCCACCAGGAACCCGGAGTTTCTTGCGCTCGAACCTTCTGCGGCTCTTTCTGCTTCGAGCAAAATAATTCTGGCTTGCGGATGTAAAAGAGCCAGTTGCCTCGCAGCAGAAAGCCCTGTGAAACCGGCTCCGATAACTACCCAGTCAGCATGTTGTTCCCCTGAAAGATCTGGCTGAGCCCTGCGCATTGGAAGTTGTCTAATCCAACCGCAACCTTCATCGTTTTTTGGTAGAGTTGAAATGATCTTAGCAGTCATTGTGAATTATTAATTATTTTACTCAGTTCTGAAAAGAAAATGATTGGTGAAAGTTAATCTTGATTTGAAATGACACGTTCGCAGAAATTATCAGGCTCAATTCATCAAGAATTTAAACCGGAGTTATTTCGCACCATCGACTGAAAATAGATTAGGTATTCAAAGTTTGACGAATAGATTTGATTTAGACTGATTCATCTAATCCATGAATGTTACGGGCTTCCGGACCATAAAAGGTTCCACCTGTTCGGTTATAAAAATGAAATACACGGAAACCGGTGGTACGTGTGGAAAGAAAATGTTTCTTATTTGTTCCAGTCAGGTGATGGTAAGGAGAAATTCATCTTAACTGCTCCTTGGCCGCAGGTGGACGTACCAGTGCTTCTCTACCCACCTGAAAAACCAGATGATACAAAAAGTACAACATAGATAAAAAAATCCTGCAGTGATAAACGATTCAAAAGGGACAAAATATCTTGAATTCACTATTTTTGCCGCGCCAAACAAATCAACAATTGTAATCACACCGGCGAGTGCACTCCCGTGAAGCATAAAAATAACTTCGTTGCCATATGCTGGTAAAGCCCGACGGAATGAACCGGGAAGGATAATGCGGCGGTACAGCGTGTATTTGGACATTCCGCTGGCATTGGCCGCTTCGATTTCACCGAATGGAGTTTGCTCAATCGCACCTCGAAGGATTTCCGCTGTGTATCCTGCTGTGTTCA
>Ga0208410_1000581_pt1 | contig 20674 bp, 20 predicted proteins | sample ETN02SmetaG_3_FD_185787 | JGI IMG/M metagenome (GOLD analysis project Ga0208410, IMG submission 185787) | Marine microbial and viral communities from oxygen minimum zone, Eastern Pacific Ocean - ETNP2014F10-02SV257 (SPAdes) (version 2) | ecosystem: Environmental > Aquatic > Marine > Oceanic ... | reverse complement strand
TCCATCCTTGGTTAAAATAAGAGGATTTATCTCCAGCATTTCACAGTCCGTTTCTAGAAATATTTTATAGAGGGTTGAGACTAGTGATACACATTGCTTTATTTGTTTGCCTTTTAGGTTTAGTGAAAAGGCGATCGCTCTTCCATGAAAGCTAGAAAGCCCAGATGCCGGATCTATTGTGAATGTTTTAATTTTTTCGGGCGTGTTTTTAGCTACTTCCTCGATGTCCATTCCGCCTTCTGTGGAGCTTACAAATGCGATCCGTGATGTGTTGCGATCTACTAAGGCGGCCAAATAAAATTCCGAACTTATATCAGCACCCTGCTCAATATAAACTCTACCGACTGGCTTACCTTTGGCCCCAGTTTGATGGGTAACCAGTGTTCTACCAAGCATTTTTTGAGCCTCCTCTGCTGCGCTGCTAGCTGACTTAGCAATTCTGACGCCGCCTTTAGTGCCAGCCTCAGGCTCCAAAAATTTACCTTTTCCACGCCCGCCTGCATGGATTTGAGCCTTAACAACCCATATAGGGCCTTCAAGTTCTCCAGCTGCAGTTTTAGCATCTTCAGCTCTCAAAACGATACGCCCCTCTGAAACAGGGGCTCCATAGTCTTTTAATATTTGTTTGGCTTGATATTCGTGAATATTCATTGCTTACTCTCGTAGGTGAACTCATAGCATATTTTGAGCAAATTATATTCCAAACCTATATAGACTAGAAGTCAAACACAAGCATTTTTTATAATGTGATCACAAAAAGTATTTTTGTGATCACATTATAACTAAGGTTGGTTTTTTCACGCAAGGGATGGATCTATCTCCGTGCAGGCGGTTATTAAATTATTAACTGCGTCTGTAGATTTCTTAAACTGTGCAGCTTCCTCCTCGGATAGGTCTATTTCAATGATCTTTTCTATGCCGGTTTTTCCAATTACTGCAGGTACCCCTACATATATCCCATCTAATTTATATTCTCCAAAGCAGCAGGCTGCACATGGAAGGATTCTTTTCTGGTCTTTTAAGTAAGCTTCGGCCATTGAAATTGCAGATGCGGCCGGCGCATAGAATGCTGAGCCGGTTTTAAGAAGACTAACTATTTCTGCTCCGCCATCACGAGTTCTCTGTACAATAGCTTCTAATTTCTCTTGACTGATCCATCCCATGCTCACTAGGTCAGGCAAAGGTATGCCTCCTACTGTCGAGTAGCGTGTGAGGGGAACCATTGTATCGCCATGACCACCTAGGACAAATGCTGAGACATCCTTAATTGAAACATTCAACTCCTCAGAGATGAAGTAGCAAAATCGTGAACTATCGAGCACCCCTGCCATGCCAACTACCTTCTCGGTAGAAAATCCAGTATATTTTTGAAGTGCCCATACCATTGCATCCAAAGGGTTTGTGATGCAGATAACAAAGGAATTAGGCGCATTTTGTTTTATGCCATTTCCCACGTCTTTCATTACTTTGAGATTAATTCCAAGTAAATCATCTCTGCTCATACCTGGTTTTCGGGGAACACCAGCCGTGATAATACAAACATCCGCATCTTTTATTTTAGAGTAATCATTAGCACCACTAAGATTAATATCTAATCCGTCTACGCTCGTACTTTCGGCTATATCTAAGGCTTTGCCATGCGGAATACCTTCAGCAATATCGAAGAGAACAATGTCTCCTATTTCTTTTAATGAAATTAAATGAGCCAACGTTCCGCCTATTTGACCGGCGCCAATTAGTGCAATCTTAGGTCTTTTCATGTTCTCCCCTTTTTTGTGTGAAAGTATTTGATACTTTCGGTTTAAGATTTAACGAACTTCAATACTAAATATAATAAAATGAATTGAAAAGCATCTAATTACATATAAATTTATGCTAATTAGCCATTTTCATTTCTAAACAATCAATAGAGGTGTTTTATTGGAGATAGAAATTTTATTTCTGCTTTTTGCTGCTCCTGCAATCCTTTTTGCTGGCATTTCAAAGGGAGGTTTCGGATCAGGGGCTGCGTTTGCAGCAGCACCCTTCCTGGCAACCATTATAGACCCTAAAATTGCAATTGGCTTGATGCTGCCTTTACTAATGTTGATGGACCTGACAGGGCTTTATTTTTACTGGAAAAAATGGCTAAAAAGCTTAGCAATTGTATTAATTCTGGGAGGTATACCAGGGGTAGGCCTCGGCGCACTTTTTTTTTCATATGCCAATCCATATCTGCTAAAGGTCATGATAGGGTTCATAGCTATTTTATTTATTATTCATAGGTTGACGGCCAAAAATACTTATCTTAGATTCTCGAACAGGTTGCTCTCTGGTAATGTAGGTTATTTTTGGGCAATTTTATCAGGATTTACGAGCTGCATTAGTCATGCTGGTGGCCCGCCCGCAGCTATTTATCTTTTGTCAAAAAACATTTCGAAAACAGAATATCAGGCAACAACGATAATAGTGTTCTGGGTCATTAATATATTTAAACTTTGTCCCTTTCTGTATTTTGGTTTTATAACCCTTGATACAATGAAAATCTCTCTTTTATTAGCCCCAGTTGCTTTCTTTGGAACATGGTTGGGTTACAGAATGCATTATCTTCTAAGTGAGGAAAAGTTTTACTTTATTATAAACCTATTATTATTTATGACTGGTTTAAAGCTAATATATGATGGATGCATAGGGCTATTTGCTTTTTGACAAGCCTTCCAGTAAACAGGGTATATAACTGTTAAACTTTAGAAAAAAAATAAGTGAAAATATGTTGTTGAGGAAAATTGGCTACTGCAGAACTTTATAGAAGTATTTTATACATGCCTGGTTCTAACGAACGAGCCTTAGAAAAGGCCAAGGGACTTGAATGTGATGGTGTGATTTTTGATCTAGAGGATGCTGTTACTCCTGATAAAAAAAGCCATGCAAGGAAGTTAGTAAGGGATTTTGTATCTTCAAATAAAGATGCTTATGGTACAAAAAAGATCTTTATTAGAGTTAACGCTTGGGATACTTCTTGGGGCAAAGATGATTTTTGTTTTGCTTCTCAAGCTGAACCTGACGTAATATTGCTCCCAAAAATTAATACGGGCAATGATTTCAAAAAATATTTTGAAATGCTAAATGAGCCGTTAAATCCAAAAATACAAATTTGGGCTATGGTCGAAACACCTTCTGCAATAATTAATCTCAACGAAATAGCAGGTGCAACGGAAAATTTGGGAGGGTTTGTCCTTGGCACCAACGATTTAGCTAAGGATTTAAATATTACTAATGAAAACTCTAGGCAGGCCTTATTAGCTGCTCTTAGTATGACAAATATGGTTGCTAAGGCAAATAACATAGTTTGCTTGGATGGGGTGTATAATGCCTTTAGGGATATTGATGGGCTCAGATTAGAGTGTGAACAGGGCAAGATTTTTGGGTTTGATGGAAAGACATTAATTCACCCGTGCCAGATAGATACTACTAACGCTATTTTTTCACCAAGTGAGCAGGATATCGAAACTGCTAAAAGCTATGTGGAAGCATTCTTGACAGCTCAGAATTCAGGATCAGGAGTTGCTGTTGTTAATGGAAAGATTGTGGAAAATCTTCACGTGGAAATGGCGAAAAATATTTTGCATAAGGTAGAACTTATTGAGAAAAAAAAGGTGTAACGGTGTTGGGAACTCTAAGTAAAAATATTTAGGGTGACTAAGGAGTAAGGAAGAGTTGGATAATTGAAAAAAGAAAAAAGCAGCGTTGGGCGGTTTTTTGAAGATTATGAGCTAGGAGAAACTATTAGACATGCTACGCCTAGAACATTAACCGAAGGAGATAGGTCATTATACATAGGTATTTATTCTAGCCGCTACACTACTTATTGTTCATCAGAATTTGCAAAAGAAATTGGCTTTAAAGGGTTCCCGTTAGAAGATCTTCTGGTTTTTCACACTGTTTTTGGAAAAACAGTTCCAGACATTTCGTTGAATGCTATTGCTAATCTTGGTTATGCAGAAGTAAAATTTCTTAAACCAGTTTTTCCTAACGATACAATATTTTCGGAATCTGAAGTAATTGGGCTAAAGGAAAATTCAAATAAGAAAACAGGGATAGTTTATGTTCGGACTAGAGGGTTTAACCAAAATAGAGAGTTAGTTCTAGAGTTCATTAGATGGGTAATGCTGAAGAAAAAAGTCACGAAAATGGTGAACATAAAACCAATAATACCAGATTACAAACATTGGTTAGAGGGAAGTGAGGTTCCAATTTTTGACGGCCTTTCATTTGAGAGCTTTAATTATAATTTTTCGGGAGAGAAATATACTTTAAAAGATTATGTTATCGGGGAGAGAATAGTCCATGCTGGAAGTGTGACCCTAGATGAAACGGAGCATATTTTGGCAACTAGGTTGTGGCAAAACACTTCAAAGGTACATTTTGATATTAATCAGAGGGAAGATAAAAGAAGGTTAATATATGGAGGACATATAATTTCCATGGCTAGAGCATTTAGTTTCAATGGTTTGGCAAATGCCCAAGTTATAATGGCAATAAATTCTGGAAGCCATACCAACCCTAGTTTTGCCGGAGACACATTGTCTTTTTGGAGTGAAATTTTAGATAAGTATGAGACAAAAATTCCTGGTTATGGTTTAATTCGGTTAAGACTAATTGGGTGCAAGGGTGTGGTTGAATCTTTTGACATTAAGGATCATAATGGAATTTATAATGAAAATATCGTTTTAGATTTAGATTACTGGGCGGCAATACCAACTTAAACTCTCCGGGATAAAAATGAATAAGCAAGAAGCTGATACAAGGCCCTTATCACCTCACCTGACTATATATAGGCCACAAAATACATCTATTTTATCTATTCTGCATCGCTTGACAGGAATAGGTTTAATGGTTCCGTCTATGGCCATGGTAGCCTGGGTTCTAACAATTCCCATGGGTCCAAAATATTTCGAATTAATGGTTTATTTCTTCTCTACTAATTTTGGGAAGTTTTTGTTAGCTCTTTCGCTTTGGGGAATAATTTATCATACATTAACCGGAATAAGGCATCTTGTTTGGGACTTGGGTCGAGGTATTGACCTGAAATGGGTAAATCTATCAAGTTGGTTTATTATAATTGTATCAATTCTTTTAAGTAGTTTAATAATCTTTTTTTTGGAGAGTTTATGAAAAAATTGTCTTTTTTTATTAATGCTCTTTTTAATGGAGATCATCAGAAGGGGACCGACCATTGGTTAGGTCAAAGAATTACCTCCGTTGCTATGTTGCCTTTTGTGGCGTTGTTTTTTATTTTCTTTCTAATGAATTATGGATCTGGTTATGAGGAGGTAAAAAATTATTTCTTAAACCCGATTATTAATAGCCTTACAATTTTATTTTTCATATTAATATTTCTTCACCTTAAGCAGGGCCTTGAAGTTGTTATAGAAGATTATATATCTGAAAAACTTACGCGCGAAATATTCTTAAAAGCTAATACTGTTTTATGCAGTTGTATGGGGCTTTTGGGGGTACTAGCATTATTGTCTATTTATTTTATAAGTTAGCGGGAGAGAGCATGGCAGCTTACAATTATATTGATCACACTTATGATGTAGTTGTTGTAGGGGCTGGAGGTTCAGGTCTGCGTGCTACTTTAGGAATGGCAGAGCAAGGACTTAAGACGGCCTGTATTTCGAAAGTTTTTCCAACAAGAAGCCATACTGTTGCAGCTCAGGGCGGAATTGCTGCTTCATTATCCAACATGGGACCTGATAATTGGCAGTGGCATATGTATGATACGGTAAAGGGGTCTGACTGGCTTGGAGATGTTGATGCTATGGAATATTTGGCTCGTGAAGCCCCGAAAGCTGTTTATGAATTGGAACATTATGGAGTTCCATTTTCTAGGACAGAAGGAGGTAAAATATATCAAAGACCATTTGGAGGTCATACAACTGAATTTGGTGAAGGGCCTCCTGTTCAAAGGACCTGTGCAGCTGCAGATAGAACAGGCCACGCTATTCTTCATACCTTATATGGTCAATCACTAAAAAATAATGCTGAATTTTTTATAGAATATTTTGCTACAGATTTAATAATGTCAAAAGATGGAATTTGTCAGGGAATCATAGCTTGGAAGTTAGATGATGGGACCATTCATAGGTTTAATGCAAAGATGGTGGTTTTAGCAACTGGAGGATATGGGCGTGCTTATTTTTCTGCTACATCTGCTCATACTTGTACTGGAGATGGTTCAGGAATGGTGGCAAGACAAGGTCTGGCTCTTCAGGATATGGAATTTGTTCAATTTCATCCTACAGGAATTTATGGGGCAGGGTGCCTAATTACAGAAGGTGCCCGAGGAGAGGGAGGATACTTAACTAATTCTGATGGTGAAAGGTTCATGGAAAGATATGCTCCAACCTACAAGGATCTGGCTTCCAGGGATGTTGTATCTAGATGTATGACTATGGAAATAAAAGAAGGTAGAGGTGTAGGGCCCTCCAAGGATCATATCTTTCTCCACTTAGATCATTTACCGCCTGATACATTAGCTTCCAGACTACCAGGGATATCTGAAAGTGCTAGAATTTTTGCAGGTGTTGATCTTTCAATAGATCCGATACCTGTACTGCCTACAGTTCATTATAATATGGGAGGTATTCCAACAAATTATTGGGGGGAGGTCCTTGACCCTAAAGAAAATGACGAAGACGCCATTTTACCTGGTTTGATGGCTGTTGGAGAGGCTGGTTGTGCAAGTGTTCATGGAGCAAATAGACTAGGTTCTAATTCATTGATTGATCTTGTCGTTTTTGGAAGGGCTGCAGCTATTAAAGCTGGAAAAGTAATAGACCCGAAAGAAAAGAATAGAGAAATAAATATGAATTCTGTAGAAGAATCAATGGATAGGTTTGATCAAATCAGAAATTCTAAAGGTAACATTCCTACAGCTCAATTAAGATTAGAAATGCAACAAACCATGCAGGCTGATGCTGCCGTCTTTAGGTCAGATAAGACCCTTGCTGAAGGTTGTAAAAAAATGAACAAGATAGCTTCAGATTTTTCTGATGTAAGTGTTACGGATAAAACATTAATTTGGAATTCAGATCTAATGGAGACTTTAGAACTTGATAATCTAATGCCGAATGCTCTTACTACAATTTTTTCGGCTGAAGCAAGAAAAGAGAGCAGAGGTGCCCATGCACATGAAGATTATCCAGATAGGGATGATAAGAATTGGAGAAAACACACATTAGCAAGAATAAATCATAATGGATCTGTGAGTTTGACTTATAGGTCGGTTCATACAGAAACACTTTCAAATATTGAGGATGGAGGAATTGATCCAAAAAAAATTGCACCGAAGGCTCGAGTTTATTGAAGAAATATATTTTATTGTGTAGTTTTTTTGTCTTAATTATTGGGTGCGTAGGTGGTCAAGAGAAGACATTAACTTCTGCCGAAGTAAAGGAAATTTGCTTAAATAAGAAAAGATCGGCTGAAGGGCCTACTGGTGTTTTGTCTTTTTCCACGGGGACAAAAGGGTCTTCAGCAGGAGCCATTCTTAATTTCCATAGCGATTATTTAATTGGAAAAGACCCAAATATTGTTTATGTAGACTGCATGTTTAAGATGAACTCCAAGATAAACAAAATATAGAAGGATTAATGTATTGGCAGAATTTAGGCTACCAAAAAATTCAAAAATAACTCAGGGAAGGGTTTGGCCCAAGTCTAACGTTTCGGACAATATAAAAATATTTCATATTTATAGATACAACCCTGAGAGTGAGGCTAATCCTAGTAGAGACACTTATCATGTTGATATGGATACATGTGGTCCTATGGTATTAGATGCTCTTATAAAAATTAAAAATGAGATTGATCCTTCTCTAACTTTTAGGCGCTCTTGTAGAGAAGGTATATGTGGTTCTTGTGCAATGAATATCGATGGTATTAATAAGCTCGCTTGCACATATGGTCTAGACGAAATAAAAGGTGATGTTAAAATATATCCTCTACCACATTGCAGGGTAATAAAAGATCTAGTCCCAGACCTTAGCCAATTTTATAAACAACATGCCAGTATTATGCCTTGGTTAGAAACTAAAACCAAGACTCCAGAAACAGAATGGAAGCAATCAATCGAAGATCGAAAGAAACTTGATGGTCTTTACGAATGTGTTATGTGTGCCGCTTGCTCAACATCCTGCCCTAGTTATTGGTGGAATGGTGAAGAATATCTGGGGCCTGCTGCTTTGCTGCATGCTTATCGCTGGCTGATTGATAGCAGAGATCAGGATAGAGATGAAAGATTAAATTCTCTGGAAGATTCTTTTAAACTATATAGGTGCCATACTATAATGAATTGTACTAAAACGTGTCCTAAGGATCTAAATCCGGCAAAAGCTATAGCTGAAATAAAAAAAATGATGGTTGAGCGAAAACGGGCTTAAGGTTTGGTAATTAATTCTTCAGCAACCTTAATGATATCAAGCATGATTTGATTAATGTCGTAATCTTTGGGCGTATATATTCTTGAAACTCCAAGTCTTTTAAGTTTTTTTACATCGTCTTCTGGAACTATTCCACCAATAATTATTGGGATATTTTTTAATTCAGAAATTTTCATTTCATTAATGAGTTCTGATACTAATGGTATATGGCTTCCAGAAAGGATGGATAGACCAATGACATGAACATCTTCAGATTTTGCTTTCTCAGCAATGTTTTTTGGCTCGAATCTTATACCATCATAAACAATCTCCATTCCACAATCTCTTGCTCTTACGGCTATTTGTTCCGCCCCATTCGAATGTCCGTCAAGGCCAGGCTTACCGATCATAAGTTTAAGCCTGCGGCCCAATTTACGACTTACTTTGTCCACCTCTTCCTTTATACTTTCCAGCCCCGTTGTATTATTTGAAATGGCAGATGATATTCCTGTGGGGGCTCTATATTCGCCGTGTATTGACCTCATTAAACTTCCCCATTCTCCTGTTGTAACTCCGGCCTTCGCAGCTTCAATCGATGGTCGTATAATATTTTTCCCTTTTCTAGCAGCCTTTTCTAAGGTGCTGAGGGCAGTTTTGACCTCTTTTTCATCTCGATTTTTTTTCCAACTTTGCAAAATGTTAATTTGTTTTTTTTGAGTCTCTGGGTTAATAAATAAAAAATTATTTGTAGAATTGGTTAAAGGACTTGCATCAGTCTCCTTAAACTTATTGACACCTACAATTGTTTTATTGCCATTTTCAATAGATCTTAAACGTTCTGTATTTGCCTTTACGAGCTCTGTTTTCATAAATTCAATGGCTGAGAGAGCTCCTCCCATCTTGTCAATTTGAGCAATGGTTTTCTTTGCGCCATTTTTTAGTTCATTAACCTTTTTATCAATATTTTTATTTCCGTCAAAGATATCATCAAACTCTAATAAATCTGTTTCATAAGCTAAAATTTGTTGCATACGTAGAGACCATTGTTGATCCCAAGGTCTTGGCAGTCCCATCGCTTCATTCCAGGCTGGCAACTGTATTGCCCTAGCTCGAGAATTTTTTGATAATGTTACGGCTAACATCTCAATTAAAATTCGAAAAACATTATTTTCAGGTTGTTGCTCTGTAAGACCAAGGCTATTTACCTGTACACCATATCGAAAACGTCTGGCTTTTTTATCTTTAACTTTATAACGATCTCTGCAAATTTCATCCCACAGGTCGGCAAAAGCTCGCATTTTGCAAACCTCTGTTACAAAGCGAATTCCTGCATTAACAAAGAAAGATATTCTTCCCACAACGGTCTCAAAATCTTCGTTTGGTATTTGATCCTTTATTTGATCTAAGACAGCAATTCCTGTTGAAAGAGCAAAAGCTAATTCTTGTTCGGGAGTACAGCCGGCTTCCTGTAGATGGTAAGAACAAATATTAATGGGATTCCATTTTGGGATATTTAGAAGGCAATATTCTGTTACATCACCTATTAATTTCATACTTGCTTTGGGTGGGAATATATAAGTCCCACGACTTAAATATTCTTTTATTATATCATTTTGTACGGTACCTTTAAGGTCAGATATATCTATTTCACGTTCTTCCGCAATTGCAATATACAATGCTAACAACCATGGTGCAGTTGCATTTATAGTCATTGAAGTGTTCATTTTTTCAATTGGAATCTTGTCAAATAAACGCCGCATATCACCAAGATGGCAGATTGGAACACCTACCTTACCTACTTCTCCATTGGCTAGCGGGTGATCACTGTCATAACCGGTTTGGGTAGGCAAATCGAAAGCTACTGAAAGCCCTGTTTGCCCTTTTGCTAGATTATTTCGAAATAAATTATTTGACTCTTCAGCAGATGAATGCCCAGCATAGGTTCTGAACAACCAAGGTGCATCTTTTATCTCAGAATTTTTAGACATTTTTTTATACTAATACCCTAACAAATCCTTATATTTATCTTATGGAGAATGTCTAGAAAATATAACCTGACTAATTCTCCTCTAAAGGTAATTAATTACTTGATGAAGCACAAATAAAATGCAACAAGTTTTATGAATTAGGCTCATAAGTAACCCACCTTTTGTAAGTTGTTGAATATGATTACACAACAGGAAAGTAACGCGACAGATCATGCTAAGAAGGATTTGTATGAAATAGGAGAGATTCCGCCTCTCGGTCATATTCCAAAAAAAATGTATGCTTGGGCAATTCGGAGAGACCGACATGGGGATCCTGAAAAAAGCTTTCAGATAGAAGTTGTTGAAACACCTGTTATTGATAGTAATGAAGTATTAGTTTTGGTAATGGCAGCAGGTGTAAACTATAATGGTATTTGGGCTGGGTTAGGTATACCAGTATCACCTTTTGATATTCATAAGTCTGATTTTCATGTTGCTGGCTCTGATGCTTCAGGGATAGTTTGGGCAGTGGGTGAAAAAGTTAACCGGTGGAAGATTGGTGACGAAGTTGTCGTGCATTGCAATCAAGATGATGGAGATGATGAACAATGTAATGGTGGAGATCCCATGTTCTCGCCTACTCAAAGAATTTGGGGTTATGAAACACCGGATGGATCATTCGCACAATTTACTAGAGTTCAAAGTCAGCAGTTAATGCCAAGGCCAAAACATTTAACTTGGGAGGAGAGTGCTTGTTATACTCTTACTCTTGCTACTGCATATCGAATGCTTTTTGGACATTCTCCTCATGAATTGCGTCCTGGGCAGAATGTTTTAGTTTGGGGTGCATCGGGAGGCTTAGGCTCCTTTGCAATTCAGTTAGTTAATACTGCAGGTGCAAATGCTATAGCCGTAATATCGGATGAGAATAAAAGAGACTTCGTTTTGGGTCTAGGAGCAAAGGGTGTAATTAATCGAAAAGATTTTAATTGCTGGGGTGAAATGCCTAAGGTCAATTCAGATGAGTATAAGGTATGGATGAAGGAAGCAAGAAATTTTGGAAAAGCCATTTGGGAAACGACGGGGAAGGGAGTGAACGTTGACGTTGTATTTGAGCATCCTGGGGAGTCAACTTTTCCTATATCTGTTTTTGTAGTGAAAAAAGGAGGTATGGTTGTTATTTGTGCTGGAACTACAGGATATAACCTAACACTGGATGCCCGCTATCTTTGGATGAACCAAAAGCGGGTACAAGGAAGCCATTTTGCAAACCTTTTACAGGCTAGTGCGGCGAACCAACTCATGGTAGAAAGAAGGCTAGATCCTTGCATGTCGGAGGTTTTCTCTTGGAATCAAATTCCAGATGCGCACATTAAGATGCAAAAGAATCAGCACAAGCCAGGAAATATGGCTGTTCTGGTATGCGCGCAGCGGACAGGTCTACGCTCGTTTGAAGATGTTTTGGAATTAAGTAATTAGATGGAATTATCCTCTAAGCCTTCTAAAGGTCTCAGAAGCTGCCCAGCCTGCGAATAAAGCCACTAGTATTGAAAATATTCCGTAAATTAATGGAGTTTTGTGAGCCATTTCAAATAGGAAGTTTCCCAAACCTATTTTTTTTACTACTAATAACTGCTTATCTACACTTGTAACATTTGTGCCATCTGTAAGATGAGTTTTAATTACATAAAATCCTTCTCCAATATTATTAGGTAAGTTAACTTTAGTGGAAAAAAGGATATCATTCTTAAATTCTAATTCACCCTCCTTAAATTGATATAGGTTCTTTCTTTTCTTAATCCTAATCAAAGCATTAATAAAATCTGAATTTACATCATTATTATTCTTTGTTAGATGGTTAATTATTCCAATGTCGTTATTATTTATTTCATCTTCTGATAATAGTTCCTCAATATTTTCAGAGCTGTTAATGTAATAAAAGTCTGGAACTCCTTCTAAAACTTTTTCGCCATCATTAACCCAGATACCAAATTTTCGTTCTTTTTTTCTAATTTTTCTAGTTTTTGCAGTGGCAATGACTTCTATTATTATACCGCTCTTAATACCTTCGGTTATATTGTCATTCATTTCACGTGAACCAAAAATAAAGAGTTCAGAGCCGTTGAAGTTTGAAGTAATTTCTACAACTTTATCTTCTATATCTGAAACAAGAGCATCGTTATTTTCTTCGGCATAAATAAACTTGCTGGCCATGAATAAAACTAGAAATGTAAGCAACAAAATTTTCTTCATTTTGTTATCTCTTGCAAAGAAAAAAGTTCCGTAGGTTCGATTAACAGCTCTAAACCAAGCTTGATACAAACGGCCAAAACTAAAATAGCCAACAAAATTCTAAGCTGCTCTGCCTTTAAATAAACTCCGAGCCGAGTACCTATCTGGGCGCCAACAACCCCTCCTATTAATAATATAAGGGCTAAAAGAGCATCTACACTATAGTTTTGTGTAGAGTGTAACAGTGTGGTGAACCCAGTTACAAAAATAATTTGAAAAAGTGATGTTCCAATTACGACTTTAGTAGGCATACCGATGATGTAAATCATAACAGGCACTAATATAAAGCCTCCTCCAACTCCCATTATAGCAGCCAAAAAACCTACCAATGCTCCAATAATAAAAGGAGGTATACAACTTATATATAGGTTAGATGTTCTAAATCTTATTTTGAGAGGAAGTCTATGGACCCAATTATGCCTCTTTATTTTAACAGGCCGAATATTATTATTACTTCTAATTAATGCTCGGATACTTTCCCACAGCATTAGAGAGCCAATAATTCCGAGAAAAAATACATAGCACAATGTTACTAAGAGCTCTACTTGCCCCAAATCTCTTAAGACTTTAAATATTTGTACGCCTATACCAGAACCTATTAATCCTCCAGAAACAAGAATCCAGCCCATTTTTAGGTCAACAGTCTTCCTACGTAGATGGGCAAGTGCACCTGAAAAAGAAGAAGCAACGATTTGGTTTGCTTCTGTTGCAACTGCTATTGCTGGTGGGATTCCTATAAAAAATAATAGTGGCGTCATTAAAAAGCCACCTCCGACGCCAAAAAGTCCTGAGAGAATTCCAACAATCCCTCCCAAGCCAATTAACAAAAATATACTCACGGAGACTTCGGCTATTGGAAGGTATACTTGCATATTAATGGCGCAAATTTCTATTTATTTTAATTATAATCCCATAGGCCCTTATTTGATATTCAGCAAGTATATTTTTATATTTTTGTTTAATTTTGTGCTTGATATTGATAATTTATTCTTTGATGTAAGGTTTTCCAATTGCATTAGGTGCTCTAGCTCGACCGATAAGACCTGCAACAAGAACAATAGTAGCAATATAAGGTGCCATAGCTAGAAATTCTGATGGAATAGGTGTTTTTAATATGGCTAACTTTTGTTGTAGTGAGTCGGCAAAACCAAAAACTAGTGCTGCCATTAGAGCACCTACAGGATGCCATCTTCCAAAGATCATAGCTGCTAAGCCAATGAAGCCACGGCCTCCAGTCATTGCTTCGTCAAATCTTCCCACACTTCCCAAAGTAAACCATGCTCCCCCAAAGCCTGCAACCATGCCTGCCAGGGTAACATTTAAATATCTCAATCTCAGTACATTTACACCTAGCGTGTCTGCGGCTTTTGGATGTTCGCCCACAGCCCTAAGCCTAAGACCGATTCCAGTTTTAAAAAGATAAAAAGTTGATGCGATAATTAGCAATAAAGCTCCATAGACGAAAAAATTGTGTTGAAAAAATGTTGGCCCAATAACAGGGAGATCACTTAAGAAAGGTATTTTTATTGGTCTAAAAATGGGTGCATCATTTAATTCAGGGTGAGATTTTAAAAGGTGTGATGTTAGAAAGCTGGTAGTTCCTAAAGCTAAAATATTTATAGCAACACCTGCGATAATTTGATCCACACGATATGTTATTACAAGTACAGCCAATAATAGACCGAATAGTGCTCCTACAAAAACTGCAAGTAGAAGTCCTAGGACTCCACCAAATAATGATCCAAAGACTGCTCCAGCAAACGCTCCAACAAGTAACATGCCTTCGATACCAATATTTATAACAGCAACTCTCTCAGAAAGAACTCCAGCGAGTCCCGCAAGAGCTATCGGCACTGCTCTTACAACTGTTGCTTGCAGCATTCCTGTTAGAGAAAAGGATTTACCCGCAGTTGCCCATACCAAGAAGCATGTAATCAAAAGGAAAAAGCCAAAACCCAAATAAAGTGAGGAAAATTTACTCATACGCCTTACTAGAAGGCGTACACCCATAAAAACTAAAATAAATGAAACTAAAAAATTGTAGGGACCAGCTGGTACAATGAGGTTAGGTAATGCAAAAGGGTCCCTGGGTCTGGAAAGTCTAAAAATAGCTTCACCATCCAAACCAACGCTAAACACCAAAGTTGTAAAAATTCCCAAAATTATAAGAATATAGCCAACCAATTGGGTTTGCTTTATATCAGCGTATGAATTTGACGTTTTTTCTGTCATTTAAATGTTTTGTCCTATTTGAAAAACCATGGAAGGGATTTTTTTACTAGTAAAGGTGCTGCAATGAACACTATAATAAGAGCTTGAATTATTGTAATTAAGTCAACACTTACACCGGCTTTCACTTGCATTAACCTGCCTCCAGCTATTAGAGCTCCAAAAAGTAATCCTGCAAATAAAACCCCTATAGGGTGTGATCGTCCTAAAAGTGCTACTGCTATAGCATCAAAGCCAATGCTAGCGGAAAATCCTGGCGATGCTCTGCCGAGAACACCTGTTATTTGGTTGGCTCCTGCCAGACCAGCTAATGCCCCAGCTATAGCCATGACCAAGACAATCGTAAGTCCTGCTTTAATTCCAGCATACTTTGCTGCATTTGGGTTTGCTCCTGTAGCGCGGAATTCGTAGCCAATAGTGGTATGAAAAAGCAGCCAGTAAATAAAAAAGACGGCAACAAGCATAAGTAAAAACCCTCCATGAAGTCGAAGCTGAGGGTCAATAAAGGCTAAAATTTGAGGGAGCTCGGCGCTGTCAAGAATGGACTTTGAAATAGGATCATTTCTACCTTCCTTTTGAATGATTGGACTTCTTAAAACGTAGTCTAATAGCCTTAACGCTATTAGGTTTAGCATTATTGTTGAAATAACTTCGTGTGCGCCTGTATATGCTTTTAGCCAACCTGCTATTGCAGCATATAAAGCCCCAAATAATGCCCCTATTGAAAGAGCAAGTGGCAGATGAATCCAGATTGGTAGAAAGTCTATTGAAAATCCAACAATAACTGTTGCAAGGCCGCCAATAATCATTTGACCTTCAGCTCCAATATTAAATAAACCTGCTCGAAATGCTAAGGCTATTCCCAACGCTGCAAATACGAGAGGAGTAGCAGCGGTAAATGTTTCTGAAATAGCATTTAATGAACCAAGAGAACCTATGAATAAACTGGAGTATGCTACAAAAATGTTGGCAAAGCTCTCGCCGGTAGCCAGAAGAAAGAAACATCCAATAAGTAATGCAAGTACAGTTGCAAAAACTGGAACCAATAAAATTTCTTGTAGGTCAAAACGTTCCTTTACAAACTTATTTCTTAGAGATTCAATCATTTCCTAGGATGTCCTGCCATTGCTAATCCTATTTCTTCAGGTGTCGGGTTAGTGTCAAACTCATCAATTATTTCACCTCTAAAGAGAACAATAATACGATCTGATAGCGTTAAAATTTCCTCTAACTCTGTGGATACCAATAAGATACCTTTTCCGTGATTTCGTGACTCAATTAATTGCTCGTGGATATATTCAATCGAACCAACATCAATGCCTCTAGTAGGCTGTGATGCTATTAAGAAGTCAACATCATCTGACATTTCTCTACCTACCACTAATTTTTGCTGGTTTCCTCCAGATAAATTTTCGGCAAGTGTGTTGGCTGATGGGGTTCTTATATCAAATTTATGTATAATTCTTTCTGATTCATCATTAACTTTAGACCAGTCCATCGCATAATTATTTGAATAGGGCGAAGCATAATAATTATTAAGAATTAAATTTTCACTTACGGTAAAGTTACCAATTATACCGGATTTCTGTCTATCTTCTGGTATGTGGCGAATTCCAATCTGATGAATCTTACGAGGTGAAATTGTATTCATATTTTCTCCAAAATATAATATTTCACCTGAAAGTTTGGGTCGTAAACCTGTAATTGCATCTACTAATTCTGTTTGACCATTTCCCTGAACACCAGCTACACCTAGGATCTCACCCTCTTTAACATTAAAACTGATATTAGATACGGCAGTATCTTGTTTTTCGTTTAAGACACTAAGGCCTCTAACCTCAAGTAAAGTATTTCCCGGTTTTGAAGTTGTTCTATCCAAACTTAGGTTAACTGGTCTACCTACCATCATACTGGCAAGTTCCTTATTTGAGGCGGTTTTAGGGTCTGCGTCTCCGACAATTTCACCCGCCCTTAAAATACTAATTCGATCACAAATTTCTAATACTTCATGAAGTTTATGTGTAATAAAAATTATAGCCTTTCCAGATTCTCTTAATGAATTCATTATGTTAAACAGCTCGGTAACCTCTTGTGGCGTCAGCACCGCTGTAGGTTCATCAAAGATTAATACTTGTGCAGATCTGAAGAGAACTTTGATGATTTCAACTCGCTGTTGAGTGCCAACCGGAAGTCGTTCAGTTATTTCCTTTGGGTCCACCAGTAGCGAATATTTTTCGCTTATTTCTTTTACTTTTTGTTCTGCTTCCGAAAGTTTCAGGTAGTTGGCTAACCCTGTTTCTTCATTTCCTAGAATCACATTTTCTGTAACTGAGAATATGGGGACAAGCATAAAGTGTTGGTGCACCATACCTATGCCTGCAGAAATGGCATCTCCAGGGTTATCAAATTTAACAGGTTTATCGTTTATTAGAATTTCACCGTAGTCAGGTAGGTACAGACCACTTAAAATGTTCATCAGAGTAGTTTTTCCTGCTCCGTTTTCCCCCAGTAAGCCTAGGATCTCACCTCCCTTGGCTTTAAGATTAATATTTTGGTTGGCTTTTACCGGCCCAAATGATTTGCTAATTTTGTTTAGCTCAATGCTTATCATTTTAGGCCGGTAAGATTTCTATTTCTAATTAAGGGATACAGATCCATCTATGATGCCAGCTCTTAAGGCATCAATTTCAGCAGCTAAATCAGAAGATACAGCGCCTGATAGATCATGGTAAGGAGCAATTCCAACACCATTATTTGCCAAAGTACCTACTGCAAGTCCTCCGGTAAAAGATCCATCCAAGGCAGACTCAATAACGGCTAGAACTGTTGCATCCATTCTTTTTAGAACTGTCGTTAGGTATACAGACTTGTTCTTTGGATCAAGGTTGTATTGGTCAGCATCAACTCCGATTATTTTTAGGTTATCTGTACCAAGCTCAGATGCTAACGCGGCAGAACCAAGTCCCACTGGACCCGCTACAGGCATCACTATGTCAGCCCCTTCATCATAGAGATTTTGAGCAAATGCTCTTCCATCATCTAGTGATGAAAAGTTATTTGTGAATAAGCCTTCTCTTGAATCTGCATCCCAGCCTAAAACTTGTACGTTCGTTCCTTTGACTGAGTTATGAAAATTCACACCCCATACAAAACCATCCATGAAACCAGTTACTGGTGGGATGTTAATGCCGCCAAAAGTACCGACGATTCCCGTTTTTGAAACTCCAGCTGCCAAATAACCTGCCAAAAAAGCAGCTTGATCTGTAGCAAATACTTGCCCTACTACATTTGGTATTGTTGGATCGTAAGCAAAGTCAACAATAGAAAATTTTGACCCAGGATTTTCATTTGCCGCATTAGCTGTAGCTTCACCCATTAAGAATCCCACAGAAATTATCATATCGCATCCTTCAGATACGAAAGAGCTCAGATGAGGGACGTAATCGGTTTCTGATTTTGATTCAAGTAATTTAGTATCGATCCCATGCTTAGAAGCAGCGTCCTGAACGCCTTTCCAAGCAGTGGCGTTGAAGCCCTTATCGTCTACACCACCAATATCCGTAACCTGGCAGGCTGTAAAGGCATGCGCCGCTGAAGATAATCCCAATAGGGAAGCAGCAATAGCAGCACCAATAGTTTGTTTTGTTCTTGTTTTCATCATTCTTCCTTTGAAAAAAAAATTATTTACTGGGGAAGCCCCCCGAAGTGAAACTATGTAACTTTTCTAAATTATGTGCAACCACAAGAAGGCCAAAACATACAATTACGTACCAACAATAAAGTACGATTCCGTTAGATTTATAAAAGCTTAATAAAAACAATAGCATCCAAACGATCCTGTTTGTTTGAAAAATAATTCTTCCGCCTATGCAGAGATTGGAAATTAAACTTTCTGTAGAGATTAATGGCTGGAGTATTATTCTCTGCCACTTCTAGGGTGAATTGATTCGCTCCAAGAATTTTTATCTTTTCAATTAACTCACATAAAAGCTTATTTGCAATGCCACTTCGTCTAAATTCTGGAACCACTGCTAGAGTTATTAACTCTGATACATTTCCAATTACTCTAGCTAGAGCAAATCCCTTTTCTTCCTCCTTAACCAAATGGTAATTTTTGTCTTTTAGGAAACCCTGAATCGTATTCTCTGAATATGGGGGAGGGTGCTTTTCAAAACACAAGCTATGTATTAACGCTAGTTTTTTACTTTCACTTTCTAAATTGTTGATTGTCATTTAGCTTTCGGAATTGAAACTCTTGGTGGAACAAAATAAAACGGCTTAGCTCTAGTTGGGGAGGAACCCTCATTTTTTATCGCCCAAGCAGTTATTTTTTCGATATCTAAGATATCTACTTTTTCAAAAAGATTAAATGTTCTTAAAGCTTCTTGGAATTGAAACCCAACAATAGGTTCTTTCTTATTCTGAAGTAGCCGCGTAACTTCGACTTCATCAATTTCTTGAACTTTCGTTATTTCTTTACCATTATAAAACCTCTGAATAAGAAATTTTCCAAATTTGTTATTAAAAATTACTGAGCATTTTTTTTGAGATAACGCTAATGCTTCGAATAGAGTGACACCGATTAATTCTATACCTAGACCAAAAGCTAAACCCTTAGCCGCAGAGTACCCGGTCCTTATTCCGGTAAAATTTCCAGGTCCGGTGCATACAACAATCTTTTTTAGGTCAGAAAGTTTTTTTTTTCTTTTAAAAACAGAGAGTCAATTAATTCAAATATCACTTCTGATGTGGATTGATTGAATTCTCCAATTTCTTTACATAACAAATTTTGTCCATTGAATAAACCAACTGACAAATGACTATTTGAAGAATCTATTGCAAGTATGCCATTTTCCATTAAATATTTTCAGCGATTGGCCGAACTTCGGAAACTTCTGGAATATAATGCCTAAGCAAATTTTCAATTCCCATTTTTAAGGTCATTGTAGACGATGGGCAGCCTGCACATGCTCCTTGCATATGCAAATAAACAACTCCATCTTCATAGTTATGAAAAGTTATATCTCCACCATCTTGTGCAACGGCTGGTCTAATTCGTGTATCCAGAAGCTCCGTTATTTTATCAACAATTTCTCCATTAGGGCCATCATGCTTAGCATGGGCTACCTCGTCGGTTGAATTTTCATGAAGAACTGGCTCTCCTGACTGAAAGTGATCCATTATTGATCCCAGAACCCCTGGTTTTAAATGCTCCCACTCATGATCTTTGCTTTTTGTGACAGTAATAAAGTCAGCGCCAAGAAACACAGCGTCCACACCGTCTGTTTCAAAAATTCTTTTTGCCAAAGGAGACGCTTTTGCTTTTTCAGGATTAGTGAAATCCGCATTACCTTCTCCTAAAACCTTTTCACCAGGTAGGAACTTTAAAGTAGCAGGATTTGGGGTAATTTCAGTTTGTATGTACATAAAAACATTATGCTATTTGTTGCCCGAGCTGTCAAGACAATCTAGAATTATTCTAAACTGTTTGTAATTAAGAAACAGCCTCTATGGCCTCCTTCGTCATAGAACCTGGCACAATAGTGACCGGGACTGGGAGATCCCCTCCTTGTCTGGAAACAAGCTGGGTGACCAATGGGCCAGGGCCTTCACCTGAGGTCCCTGCACCTAAAACCAAAATTCCAACTTCTTTATCGGCTTTTATCTGTTCAATGACTTCGTTTGCACGCTCCCCTTCTCTAATTACAAGTTCAGGTTCTATTCCCTCTTTTTCAATCATCCAGTCAGAAAATTCTTTAAAACGAGCTTCTATTCTTTGCTT
>Ga0208410_1000580_pt1 | contig 20715 bp, 20 predicted proteins | sample ETN02SmetaG_3_FD_185787 | JGI IMG/M metagenome (GOLD analysis project Ga0208410, IMG submission 185787) | Marine microbial and viral communities from oxygen minimum zone, Eastern Pacific Ocean - ETNP2014F10-02SV257 (SPAdes) (version 2) | ecosystem: Environmental > Aquatic > Marine > Oceanic ... | reverse complement strand
AATGGGCTTATAATCCAGGTACTCAAGGTGGTGGAGACGACGCTAAAATAGGTACGCTAGGACAAAGAACTGAAATCCAAGGCGTAGAATAATTCGTAAATCTTTCATAGTTAAAAACACAGTCTCGACGGGCGACCTATTAAATGGTTGCCCGTTTACGTTTAAAATAGAAAGAAACAGTGTCATCAAACTTTACACAGTGTAACAAAAATGGACATTCAGATTGTTACAGTTCAACATTGAAAAATTAGTAATTATTTATTTTCAGAGGGTTTTAAATAAAAATTAAATAAATATTATAGTTTGGCACAGTAATTGATACAGTAGTTTGTTATTTAAAAATTTAACAGTACTTGAGAAATTTCTCGACGAGAACTATCTCAAGAATAGAAAAAATAAAACAAATTAGTATTTGTTAAAATTCTAATTTAAAAAAAGGAAATATCATGAAACATACTAAATCACGTAACGGTTTTACTTTAATAGAATTAATCATTGTAATGGTTATTCTAGGAATCATGGCTGCGGTTGCAGTACCAAGATACCTAGATAGCATCTCTAATGCAGAAGAATCTGCTGAGGATGCTGTGATCTCAGCAATTAGATCTGGACTTAAGGCAGCGGCTAATGATTCTTTATACACGAATGGTAGAGCTTCATGGCCAACGAATCCTTTTGACGCTTTGTCTGAGAAACCAGCTGGTTACTCAACAGACCTAACAGACGCCGATGTTGATGGAGAATGGACGTTCAGTAATGATAGAATTACTCACCAAAGAGCAGATAATAGCAGATTTGAATGGGCTTATGATCCAGGTACTCAAGGCGGTGGAGACGACGCTAAAATAGGTACACTAGGTCAAAGAACTGAAATAGTTCAATAATATTAAATATTCGTATTAGGAGTTAATGATGAGAAAAATAAATAGAAATGGTTTTACACTAATTGAGCTAATAATGGTAATTATTATTGTTGGAATTCTAGCAGCTGTTTCGATACCTAGATTTGCTGTAGTGATAAGGCAAGGAGAGGCAGCATCTGAACAAGGCGTTATAACTCAAATGGTTGATGGCCTAGAAACTTGGGGAATGGAAGAGTTTATGGACAATGGAATTAAAGCCTGGCCAGATAATCCGTTTGAGGTTTTAACCACAATATCATTTGATTATGACTCAGAAAATACGGATATGACAAGTTTAGTTGGTGGCGAATGGATTTTTACAGGAAATACTGAGCTAAACTATGAAAATATTTCTCTAGCAAACGCTATTGTACATAGAAGAGTTGAGGATTCTCTGTCTGTGTGGATTTACAATCCTGCTGATGGGACCATCAGTCACGGGGACACCCCATATCTACCTTTCACTAAAATATTTAAAGGCGATTTAGCCCAGTAGTTCAGGGTAAATAATTAAAATAGGAATTAATACTATGAGAAAAACAATAAACAAAGGTTTCACATTAATAGAATTAATCATTGTAATGGTTATTCTAGGAATCATGGCTGCGGTTGCAGTTCCAAGGTATCTAGATAGCATCTCCAATGCAGAAAAATCTGCTGAAGATGCAGTGATCAATAGCATTAGAGCAGGATTAAAACAGTATGCTAACAACAAGCTTTATTCTGAAGGTAGAGCAATATGGCCAAATAACCCATTCGATGCGCTTTCAGAACCTCCAACTGGCTATGACCCTAATGATAATGGTAATGAAAATGGAATTGATCAGCTAGATGGTGTTGCTGATTCAGATGGTGAATGGACTTTTGATTTTAATAATTCAAGGATTACTCATCAGCGTGCAGACAATTCTAGATATTACTGGGTATACGATAAAGGTGTACAACTTGGTGATGAAGCTAAAATTGGTTCATTAGGCAATAGACAAGATTTATAAATAAAAATAAAATAAGGCAAAATCATGAAGAAAAATTTTAATAAAGGTTTTACACTAATTGAACTGGTTATCATTATGGTTATCTTAGGAGTACTGGCTGCGGTTGCAGTTCCAAGATTAGGTAATACAATTGACACTTCTGAGGCTTCTGCTGAGCAAGCAGTAATTGGAAACTTGAGATCAGCTTTAGAGGTTTACGCAATGGACCAAGTAGTAGCAAACTCTACAAAGAGTTATCCAACGAATCCGTTTGATGCGTTAGATAATAAAAGTAAGGATGAGCTTCTAAATACTAACTGGTCCTATTCTGGCAGTACTATTGAATACACCAGGAATGATGGCAGTGTCACAACCTGGATGTACACTATGACAAATGGCGAAATAAACTAATGAAAAAAATATTTAACGAAGGCTTTACTCTAATTGAGTTAGTTATCATTATGGTAATTCTTGGAGTTTTAGCAGCAATAGCAGTGCCAAGAATGGGTAATACCATTGCTTCTTCAGAGGAAGCAGCGGAAGATGCAGTTCTAGCATCATTAAAATCTGCTGTTGAGGTGTATGCAATGGACCAAGTAGTAAACAATTCTACTAAGAGCTACCCCCCTAATCCTTTTGATGAACTTGACAAAGTTCCTGATGGTTATACTGGTCTTGGAAGCCCAGATCAAGATGGTGAGTGGGTATTCACTGGAGACAGTCATGTTGCGCACCAAAGAAATGACAACACAAGGCACAAGTGGTACTACAACTCAAGCAATGGTGAATTCGGAGCAAGAGTTGCTTACTAATAGCAAAAAAGATTTATATGGATTTAACACTACAAACAGAAAGTTTAACAATGTACGCATCTCGTAAACTACGCGAAGGTTTTACCCTAGTAGAGCTAATCATTGTGATGGTAATACTAGGCATTATGGCCGCAGTGGCAGTACCCAGAATGGGGAATATCATATCACAATCAGCTGAAGCTGCTGAAGAAGCTATTTTAGCTCAACTTGAATCAGCTGCTGAAATTTATGCTTTGGACCAGGTTTTATTATCTGGATCAAAAACATATCCTAGTAACCCATTCAATGAATTAGAAAAAAAACCTGATGGATATACCAACGGAAGTGACTCAGGCCAAGATGACGCTTGGTGGTTCGCAAGTAACAAAGTGTATCACAGGAGAAATGGCTCTAGCTATTATTGGACTTACAATTCTAGTACCGGAGAAATAAATTAATTTTTTAATGAAAAAATAAATGAGGCAATAAAATGCAACATATGAAGAATAAAAACGGTTTTACAATTATTGAGCTAATTATGGTGATGATCATCATCGGCGTTCTCGCTGCTGTGGCTATCCCAAGATTCCAAGACATCGTAATAGAAAGTGAAGTTGCAGTTGAGCAGCGCATACTCAATACTATATATGATGGTTTAGAGACATATGCTCGTGAAATGTATATTTCAAATGGTGTTCGGTCATGGCCAGATAATCCATTTGTTTCTCTATCTAAACTGCCTCCTGACTATGATGCAGACCTTTTTGTACTTTCACAAATGAAAGATAGGGATTGGATTTTTACAGGTGATGGACAAAATAATAGCTATAATAACACTATAGCCCATTTACGTAAATCTGATAGCATAGCTACATGGATATATGATCCAACTACTGGAAAAATTCAGCATAATGGGGCTCCATTTGGTCCAGTTAATGTACTTCATAGAGTAAATGAAACTGGTGGTAATTAAAACATTTACAAATAAGGATATATTATGAGAAAAAATAATAAAAATGGTTTTACTCTAATTGAACTTATCATGGTAATGATAATATTAGGTATCCTATCAGCCGTTGCGATACCTAGATATTTAGAAACAATCCAAAAATCTGAAATTTCAGCAGAAGATGCAGTGGTAGATAAACTTTGCTCTGCACTAGAGAACTATGCACAACATAAAATGCTTACAGAAGGCAGGCGTTATTGGCCAGAAAACCCATTCGAAGCATTAGAGACTGTTCCTCAAACTTATACAACTGATGGTGATAATGCAGACACTGATAATGAATGGACTTTTGTAAATTTTTATAGTGGCGATGAAAACTCAGGAGGTATATCAGGTAGGATCACACATCAAAGAGCAGATAATACTAGATGGCAATGGACTTACAATGCTGGTATTAATCATGGCACTGATGGTGATGTAACTGGGACGGTATACAAAAGAACCGCATTAGGCACTGAAGGGTCTGAAGTACGTTTTCAATAATCATTTGGTAATAATTAATTTGATTTTACGATTAAAGGCTTCGCTGATAATGGCGGAGCCTTTGTAATTTTAGGAGTATATGTTGTTTAAAAAATTAAAATCACAATCTGGTGTAACCATGGTCGAGCTAGTTATCGTACTTGCAATCATGGGTATTCTTGCAGTAACAGTAATCCCCATGTACAGTAAACTGCAACACAAATCACAATACACCAGAAACGAGTCAAATATGACAATTATTCAAGAAGCTTTTATCAATTATTTTTATTATACATACTCGATTGGGACTCCTCACTACCCTCCTCCTCCTGATAGTTTAATGACCGATGAGTGGTGCAATGCCCCGATGGATTCATCCATAAACTATCAAACCCCAAATGAGTTATTTGGGACAGGGGAAGTACCGAAAAACTCAAATAATAATCCATTTTTATATCGGAGTTGGATTGAAAATGTAGGTGACGGTAGGCAAAAAAGAAACATTGTGATTAAAGATACGGACCCAGATAGCCCATCTTTTGGGTTAGAAGTTAAATTTACAATCTAGCTACCTTTTTTTTATATCAAGCCTTAGATTGCATCAGGCGATGACAAAAAATAAAAAATACTTAATTAACATTAATCAATTAAGGAATGGATTCTCATTGATTGAATTGATTATAGTCATAATAATCCTAGGAATCATAATTGCCGCATCTTCCTCAAGATTAAGAGATATTACTGTAAATGCTAGAGTTAGTGCTGCTGTTAACCAGGTTACTTCTGACATTGACCAAGCAAAAACAATATCCATGGGAATGCGCAGACAAATAAAAATAATTTTTAATCAAAATAATGAGACATACACAATCTATAAAAATGGTGATGTATTTAGTGATTTCCCTGGAAGTAATAATGGCGTTGTCAATCTTTCTGAGGATAATAATTCAGGTGTAGATATAACAAGCGTAAGCCTTAGTGGATCGAATGTCTTGACCTTTACAAAATGGGGAAATTGCCTGCAAAGTGGGACTATCATTTTAAATGATACTCGGCAAATACATATTAAAAACCTCACTGGGCATTGGGAGGTAATAAACTCATGATAAAAAAAATATCTGCTAAAGGTTTTGCTCTCGTTGAGATTGTTATCGTTACTCTACTACTTGGAGGTGCCTTTATTGTTTTTATTGAAGCACTTAATCAAACAAAGTTGATGCAAGTAAAATCTGAGATAAGGACAACTCAAACTGTGCTTTTAAATAGTAAAATCAATCAACTACGAAGTACTTCTTTCTCTTCTATTTTCCCTGTAAATAATTTCATAGAATTTGATAATAGTCCAGGTTATTTCTATAAAATAAATATAAAACACACAGATCAAAGTTTTACAACTATATATGAAAATACAACAACAGATTTTAAACTAATTACCATAGAAATAAGACATGGGCCAAGTGAGAACATAGCTAAAATCCTCAAAGATACTTTCGTTATTTCAAATATCATTTAATATAATGAAACATATTAAAATCATAAAAAAACCTCTAAAAATAAGCTCACAGGGGTTTACACTAATTGAACTGATTTTAACAGTAATTGCTATAGGTGTTTTTGGAGGCATAACAGCCAATATACTAGGGAATGCCTCAAAAATTTATAAAGAAACACTAAACAAACAAAAGTTTGTGTCAGAAGCACGCCACTCGTTTTTTCGCTTAAATAGGGATTTAAATCTACAAACATGGCCAGCTAATGATGATGTAAGTAGTTCTAAATCTATAAATATTAAAAGCGCCAGTGACTGGGAATTGCAATACAATATCGAAAGCAATAATAATCTGCGACTAAACCTGATCCAGCATCCAGATCTAGATCCAACTTCCCAAATACTTTCTAATATAATACACTACCCATCATCTAATGTGTACTACTATAACAATCAAAATAATATTGTGAGTGATAATTCCATTGCGAATAGTGTGAGCCTAGCAAAAATTAAAGTTCTTTATGATAACCAAGAACATGGTTACTCATTAAACCTTGAGAGCTATGCTTTCCCACATAATTTCAAGTTTGGAAAGCCCATGGACTATCATGAATAAAACAAAGCTTACGCTACTAAATAAACATATATCTTCATCTAATGATGGTGTTATATTGATTTCAATGTCTATTGGTATATTCTTAATTATCAGTATTTTTACTTTTTTTCTGATGAAGCTTGTGGTAAAAGAACACAATATGTCAATGCTACACACTCTTGATGTAAAAACTCGCAACCTCTCCCACTCTGCTCTTGGCCGAGGAATATTTCAATTTAGTGATTTTAGAAATATAACCCCGCAAACTGGTGAATTGAACAATGGTGAATATGAAATATCTTTTGATGGTATAAATGATGAAAATGATGAATCTCTGCCCTATTCTCACTATACAATGTTAGAATCAACAGCAGAGATTAATGATGCTAACCGAAAAACTAGAATTTTTTTATCCTCATTCCCAACTGGATTTAATCCAGCATTCTATGGGGAAAACTCAAACAATAATAATTTCAATAATGGTAATAATATTAGTGGAGGTCGTCTTATAAAGAAGGATGGGAATTTATATTATGATGGGACAATAATATCTAATGATGGCATTGTTGAGAAAATGCCTATTTTTAATAATTTTTATGATGATGAAATTATTTGGACTCAAAATAATGTTGAAATTAATTCATCAAATGCTGGCAATAATCCAAATAATAGATATTTAAATTTTGATGGAAATGATTATGCAAAAATCATTTACTCAAATACCACTACCACAACTACTTATGAAACCACAACCACCACTGTCCCTGGCACAACAACAGAGTACAACGCTACCCTTGAAGGTCGAGGAGGGTCACTAGGTGGCAGCGGATATATGAGTATGAATTGGCATAACAGGTTTTACGTACTGAACGGATCAACCTATTCTGGCTCAGGATACCAAACAGCCGTTACATCAGGTACTCAGGTTGCTTATAATGCATGGAATCAACAAAATGTATATTTCGAATCAAGCAACGGTTCAGAATTTGATTTTAAAGATTTTTATTGTGCATCTGCATGGTATAACAGTCAAACTCTCTATGTTAAAGGATACAAAAATGGTACTCAAAAATATTCAAAGTCTTTTACTATATATAGATACAATAGACAAAAACTAACCTGCAATTTTAATGATGTAGATAAAATAGTATTCTCAAACAGTGGTAACCATGTAGCTTTCGATAATTTCCGATGGACTAAAACCAGTCCCTCCACGACAACGACCACAACAACTCCTGTAACGACAACGACCACAACCACAAGCCTCCCAAAAAGTAATGAAACAAGAACTTTCACAGCTTGGGTAAAACCATCTGATGATCATAATACTGGAGGAGGGATTATTACCACCGGTACGGGTGATTGTACTGCTAAAATGTTTGGCATTGGTAGAAGCGGAGGAAGATTATTTTTCTGGGGTGGGTGCAAAGACTGGCATTCAACCTTAAATGTCCCAAAAGATCAATGGTCATTTATTGCTGTAAGGTATAATGGCAGCAAAATTAGAGCTTATGTAAATGGAGAATGGGAAGAAACAACATTGAATGGTTTCAATACTCAAATAAGTGAGTTTTATATTGGAGGAGAAACGACAAACAACGGTTCTTCATTTAGGAATTACTTTCGAGGAGGCATAGATGAAGTAGCAGTTTGGAATGAAGCGCTTTCAGACAATGAAATCATAGCAATTTACAATAATGGTGCAGGATTAGATGTGTCTTCAAACTCAGGTAATTACACATCTAAATCAAATCTCAGAGGGTATTGGAAATTTAATGAGGGTAGTGGTTCAGCTTTCTCTGATGCGAGTGGAAATGGAAAAAACGGGTCAAAATATGGATCAACTTGGCAAACTGGAAGTCATTCACAACCTCAAATTGGCCCTCTGGTATTTGACTCAGGGAGTCAATTAAATCTTAATTCACCGAACTGTGGATCAGATCATACTTCTTTGTGTATAAATAATAAAATAGCAGTTAATCAAAATATTATTTTCACTGATACTGATATCATTGGATCTGGTATAATTGTTGCAACAAATAAAATTACAATAAATCAAAATAGTACTGTAAGTGGTGATATCATATTTATAGCAAAAAACATAGAAATAAATAATTCATCATTAGGCAACTCTTCATTGTTTAATAGCTCTAGCGGGCCAGTGATTATATACACTGAAGATGGGGGTCTAATATCTAATTCAAATAATGTCTCAGGTTTAATAATTAATAATGATTCAAATAATTCAGGGGTATTTACAATAAATAATTCCAGTATTAATGGAGCAATATTAAATTACGGCTCAAGCTTTGTTATCAATAGCAACTCTAATGTCACAGGGTCAGTTGTTTCAAATTATTTAGTGTCAATTGATAATAGCTCAAGCATAACCAAAGGGGATTTGCCATCATTTTATGGGAAAAATATTGGCTTAGGTACCTCAGTAATCCCAGGAAGCTACCTAGAATATTAAGGATATATTATGAACCACATTAAAAAAGTAATATCACTATCAATAATTAGTATAATCTTTGCCCAATCACCAACTGAAACAGTAGAGGGCAGCCACACACTAACAAAAATTGATGGAGTAGGGATTTATGAAGCAATTGATCTTTGTTTAAAACAAGCAATTATTAATGGAGTTTTTGATTATTTAAATTCAAAAAATGATTTTTCTGATGAAAAAAAATCTGAAATATTATCAAAATTAGCACCAGTTGTAGAAATGTGTGTAATGGAACCTTCAATTATGAATCAAACTATAGATGGGAATACAATTTTCATTCGCGCTAAAGGCCAAGTTGACCCCATGATATTAAACTCAATCCTTGGGTTAGAATAAATAAAAAGTTATTGAAATCCTCAAATGTGGACCAGACTATTTTCGCTAACTTATTTTGATTAATTATAACTAAATTATTTCATGATATATATACTTAGTATAGGAGGAATTTCAGTTTTTTTTGGACTTTTACTTTTATTAGCTCCAAATACCATTCTATCCATTGAAAGAAGAGCTAATAAAATTTATATGACAGACCCAACTTTTATGCAATACCGAGTGCCGTTTGGAATAGGTCTTTTTTTCGCAGCAATTTTTATTATTTATTCTTTAATAAATGAATCTACTGAATACCTAATTATCATTGGTGTATTAGCTCTAATTTTTAGCTTAATGCTGCTCTTAACTCCTAAAGCTATTTTTTCTTTAGAGAGACAAGCAAACAGAGTATATATGACAGACCCAACTTTTATGAAATATCGCGTTCCCTTCGGTATGTTTTTACTTTTATCAGGCGCGTTTATGATATATTCGAGCATTGGTTACTTTTAAAATAAAGGATTACGTCTACTTTGGAATTATTTGAATCAATTGGCCTAAAAGCTGATCCTTTTACCACCTCTCCAAACCCTGATTTATTTTTCCCTGCAAAAGAGCACAAACAATGCCTCGAGGGTCTTGAGCTTGCTATTAGAATGCGCCGAGGATTATCAGTTGTTCGTGGGGGGATTGGGACTGGAAAAACTACAATCAGCAGAAAGCTAATACAAAATTTCTCCTCTGATGAGGATATTAAATTTGAGTTCTACCCTGTTCTAGACCCAAAATTTGAATCTGAGCTAGTTCTTCTTCAGCACCTAGTAGATTTATTTGGGATTGAAGAAGATGCAGGAAAGTCAGTTATTGACTGTAGAAATCAAATTGAACATCATTTGATTAAAGCTGGGGTTGAAGATGGCCGGGTACTTGTTCTTGTTATTGATGAGGGACAAAATTTAAAAGGCGAATTTCTAGATGTTTTTAGAACATTATTGAATTTTGAAACCGATGATTTCAAACTCCTACAGCTAGTTATTTTTGGTCAACCTGAAATGACATCCATAATACATGAATATCCAAACTTTGAAGATAGAATTACATTTAATTTTGAATTAGGCCCTCTTGATTTTGAATCTGTTGAAGGTATAATAAAACATCGCTTGGCAGAGAAAGGTGGTGGAGAGCGTGAATACTTTAGCATTGATGCAATAAAAGCAATTCATAATCAAACTCAAGGCTACCCTAGGAAAATAAATAAACTATGTCATCAGCTCTTGCTTAATATGATGAGTGAGAAAGAAGAGATTGTATCTTTAAACATTGTTGAAAATACAATTGGCGGTAAAGTCCCCGATGGGTTAATTGAATCAGAAGATCCTGTTGCTGATGAACCAGTTGAAGAGATAAAAGAAGATGAGCCAGAGGAGAAAAAAGATGTAGCTGTAAATAAGCTTTTTGATATACTCCGAAAAGGTGGGAAAAAAGATAGTGGCAGTGGTAAAATAGGTGAAACTGTATCTGAAGATGATATCATTGGCGATCTTTATGGAGAAACTGATGAGGAAGATGAGGAAGATGAACTAGAAGAAGAGATCATTGAAGAAGATGAGCCAAGCAAGTGGTATCAAAGAAGACAAAAAAGAAAAAAAAGAAGTGTCGGGACATATCCATCGAATATTACTTCTCCCCCTTTAAAAAAAGAAAAATTACTTCTAGGGCTAGCTATGGATCAGGGTCATATTTATTCTGCTTTAATACAAGATAAAAGTGGAATCAAATCAATTATAGGTGCAGATATATTTTCAGCAACTAAAGCGAAATTAGACCCAAAAAGAAATCCAACTGGTTTTTCAGTTGCTATTGGTAAAGCTTATGAGCAATTAACCTCAAAGCTTGAAAAAAAGGGGAGCAAAATACCAAAAAGTATCATAAAAAAGCTTCATTCAGGAGTGCCAATTTCTTTTACTATTAATAATACCTCGAGCTTGCTTAAAACAGTCTTGGTTCCCTTGGAAAATAAAAAAGAACGAAAAATGATAATAGAGTATGATGCGAAGAAGAACCTTCCCTTCAATTCGGATGATATCATTTTTGATTCAATAGAACTTGAGCAAGGTAAAAATGTAATTGGTGTTGCAAATGCTGATTATATGGACTCTCCTGCGCAAACACTGTCAGATAAAAAATGGGATATACGATTATGGCCTCCAGCAGCTCAAACCGTCCTTAATTCATTTCGCTGGAATTACCCTGGTAAAAAACATGATATAATATTGGTTATCCATATTGGTGAAATTGAGAGCTTTTTACTTGGTTATAATCAAGGATCCCCAGATGCAATTATACCACTTGATTTAGGAATACAAAATCTTACTGATGCATGGAAATATAGATCCACCGCCTCAAAAGCAAAATGGGATAAAAGGGACTATTGTAGAGTCCCTCCCTCTATTTTGAAATCTGACATAAAAGGTGATTCTACAAATAAACAAAAAAAACCACAAGATGATGCAATGCGACCAGTAATTGAAGGATGGGATCAAGAATTAGAACGCGCATTGAATAGCATGGCTCAATCCTTCCCTGTTGATAACATTTCTGAGATTTTCTTAAGTGGTTGCGCTGAAGAAGTTTTATTTTTAGATGAATACCTTCATAACCAGCTTGAAGTTGAAGTCCAATATTTAGACCCTTTTAAAAACATAGCTTTTTTCCCTGATGATGAAGAAAGAGAAAATTTCGACTTTTCAAAATCTGCACTGACCACCGCTGTTGGAGCTGCCTTGAACCTAGATAAATCAATTAGTCTTCTTCCTGAGGCTTTTAAAGAATCTGAAAAATTTAGGCTAGGAAATAAATTTAGTATTCCCGCAGCTGCAGCAATACTATTTGGTATCGTATCACTTTCTGGATGGACTAGTGTTAACCATGAAGAGATGCAAACAAAGCTAAATACAATGAAAACTCAAGCATCAAGTATTGCACCAATAAAAAGCAAATATGAAAAAGTGTCTTTAGAGAAGAATACTATTGTTAACCAACTAGATGTTTTATTAGAAGAGTCTAAAATGTCAAACCTATCAATAAGCATAATGAGATTTTTCAGCTACAATACTCCCAAAGAAATAACTCTAGATATGATTTCGTTTCAAAAAGGATGGGAACGTGGAGATTGGATTCATATTGGGAATTCCCTCGAGAAAGTTATTACAATCATTGATGAAGAAAAAGATTTTGCAAAAGTGTCAGGAGCTATAACCGCAAATCCGGCCCTTAAAGAGAGGTATTTTTCTAATTTCATAACACAAGTTGAGAACGCTGGTTTATTTAAAAAAATAGATGTAATTAATAAAAAGACTACTAGTGGAATGGATATAGACAATATGACATTCGAATTAAAATGTGAGCTATAATACAAATGGATAAACAGAAAAATTTATTTATTGGTACAATAGCACTAGTCGTTCTCACTTGCGGCGGTTGGTATTTTATGTATTTTAGCGAACTAAATAAATCGCTTGAAAAAATGAGCGCGAATTATAATCAATTAAAAAATGAAAAAAATAAATACACGCAAATCAAGAATAAATTCCCTGCTATTGAGAAAGAATGGATAGAGCTTAAAAATGACCTTTCATCTTTAATTCAAAAAATCCCTACAGATAAACAGTTTGATAACGTTACTAAGATGCTTTTCAGCTTAATGGAAAAAAATAAATTAGCCGTTGATAACTTCAACCCTTCCCTCGCACCGCTTGATGAAAAACAAATAATGAATCCAGAAACTAAAGAAACAATCTTAGTAGAGAAATATCCCATAGATGTTGAACTCAGAGGAAACTTTATCGACTTTGGTAATTTTTTGGATCAGTTAGCTTTTTCAAATTATTATCTTACTATAAGTAATATTCAAATATCTCAAAATCCATACACTGAAGGTGAGCAGAAGATATCTTTTATCTCTTACGTTTACACAAAAAATAGTTCAACCACAGCAGGTATAGTTCAAAATAATCAAAATTTTGCTAGTGCTGCTACAAGTAACAAAAAAAATTCTGATTCAGGAGATATTACTTTAGAGAAATCTGACGAGGATATTATTACAGAAGCTATCCAAACTACTGGAGCAACTAGCTTGATTGATATTGTAAAAATAATAAAACATATAAAAGAAAAAACTGGTAAAGAGGTTGATGAAAATCTTGCTATTTCACTTTTACAGAAAAGGCTTAAAAATCTTTAATTAATTTAATTTTTTATATTTCAGTTTTTAAAATATTTTCCGTTAGTTAAAGCTTGTTTTAGTTTAAATTAATGGTCGACATGACCCCTAGACTTAGAAATCTTTTAATTGGATTAGGAATTTCAGTGGCAATCATGATTTTTGATCAATTTAGTAAGTCATCTGGATCCAGCAGTTCCAAACCTACAAGAAAGGCCAAAATTCAACGGCCCAAGAAAGACACTACTCCAAGTACTACATTGGCTAGTAATACGCCAAAACCTAAAAAAACAAATTCAATATCTAGCTCTAGAAGAAGAGCTTCTATATCTTCACAGCTAGTTGGTTGGCAAAGAAACCCTTTTAATACTGTCGCTAAATCAAGTGAAGCAGATATAGATGGAACATCCATCAGTACGGAAGAAGAAAAAGATATAGAAAAGTCTATTCTTTTAAAGAACTTAGAAAGATATAACGTAGAGATTGTCGCTGAGTTCAATAATGAAAAAATTGTTCTAATAGACAATCGAAGATTTAGGCAAGGTGAATATCTAAATAGCGATATACTAATAGATAGGATTGAAAATGATCAAATTACTTTTAGAAATGGTAGCACAACCGTTACTAGGAATGTAGGTAATTAGATGAAACGAAATCATTTTATATTTATTCTTTTATTATTTCAGGTCCTGTCTTTTGCACAGTGGAATGACCCCGCTTATTCAAAAATAACACAAAGTGACCAAGAGAATGAGCGCTATAAGCTCATGGATAAAATGTCTATCAATTTAAAAGAGTCTGATATTAGAAATGTTTTGACAATGATTGGTGAGCTGACAGGTCTTAATATTGTAATAAGTCCAAATATTGAAGATACCATTACCGCAAATCTTGAGAACGTCACAGTAAAAGCAGCACTAGATGCAATTTTAAAACCAAATAATTACAGTTATTTTGTCCAAGATAATATCATAATAGTTAAAGATCTAGATACTCAGCTAATAGGTGAGTTAGAGTCTGTTGTCATCAGACTAAAATATATTAATTCAAATGACCTTCAAGCACCACTATCTACTATTCTGACATCTAGAGGGACTGTTCAATCGTTCCTCCCTGTTGCCTCGATGGCGGGTCAAACAGGGCCTCCAAATATGGCGATCGTGTCAGATGTCCAAGAAAATATACCTAGAGTTTTAAATATGGTAAAACAGCTTGATAAGCCAATAAAGAATATAAATATTGCGGTTAAGTTTATAGAAACCCAGCTTGACACTACAAAATCATATGGAGTTGATTGGACAAACAGTCCTGTGCAGTTAGGTGGCAGTCCTAATGACACGGTCAATTTCCCAATAAATTTAAATAATATTACTATTGCAACGTTAAACCCCACACAGCTTACTTCAGCACTAAAGATAATGCAAGCCAGAGGGCGTAGTAAATTATTATCTAGTCCACAGGTTACAACGCTTGACAATCATCAAGCTATTACTGAAGTCTCAACAACAGTCTACATAGAAGGATTAAATTCTGGGGGTAATAATTCTGGGGGTAATAATCAAGGGAGTTCAACCTCTGGTATTCCAGGGATTGGAATTATTAACACTGCAAGTACTGTACAAGAAAAAGATATCGGCATCAAATTACAAGTTACACCAAGAATTAATGAAAATAACATTATTACTCTTTTAGTAGATGCAACAGTTGAGGCTTTGCTTTCAGCAGCAGAAATTTCAACAGATAAACCTAGGTCAACAAAAAGAACCGTCACAACTCAAGTTTCTGTTTATAATGGTGAGACAGTTATCATAGGAGGCCTTATTGCTGATAATATTATTAGAAACAAAAAGTATGTTCCAATATTAAGTGCTATTCCTATTGTTGGTTATTTTTTTAAAACCACATCTATTCAAAAAGAACAAAGAGAGTTACTTATGTTTATTACTCCCACTGTTTACGATTAATTAACTTTGTAATGCAAAAAGACTATCCATATATATTTATCTCTTTTGGTGTAGCTACTGTCTTCATTTTATTAACATGGTTTGAACTTTATGAAGGCATGGAAAATAAATTACTTGATTTGAGGTTTTTAAATCGTGGTAAAATTGAAACAAGAAAAGATATTGCTACCCTTGATATGGATGCAAAAAGTTTACAGCTAATTGGTAGGTGGCCTTGGAGTAGAGAGAAACACATACCTTCAATATTAGCTGCTAAAGAACACGGGATGGATGCCTTGGCTTTTGATATATTTTTCATTGAAAGGCAGGAGCGCAAACTAGAATATGAAAATGTTTCAACTATTAATGATAGTGTTTTATCTCTTAAAGAAATCAAAAATCTCTTTCCTGATCCCGATATTGATTTAGCTAATGCTGCAAAAGATGCAGGTAATATTTATTTTGGATATACTTTTTTCCCACAACCATCTAAAAAAATGGATGTTAAAAAGCGTACTCAGGAAAAAGAAGTTCGCTTAAAGCTCCTTGAAGATAAGAAATTTTTTAGAAAAATTGTCCCTTCAGAATATGAATCAATAAATGATTTCTATGATATAGACCCACCTGTTGATGAACTAATCCAATCAAGCAAGGGAACATACTTCTTCCAAACAGTAGCTGAGCCTGATGGAATTAGTAGAAGATACCCTCTAATAGGTAAATACGAAAACAAGCTCTTCCCTAATGCTGGTTTAGCATTAGCCCTTGACCACTATGGTGTTAGTTTTAGCGACGTTGAAATTGTACCTGGAAAATATTTATCCATACCTCTTCCCTTTCAGGATGAACATGGTAGAACCGCTATAGAAATACCCATAGATAAAAGAGGACTAATGCAAGTTAACTGGGCGGGACAGTGGGAAGATAATGAAGGAAATTTCGATTTTACGCACTACCCCTATTGGGCTTTAAAAAAATTCAGAGAAAATGAATATGATAATTATGTTCTTTCAAAGCTAAAAGAGCTTGCAAATTCAGATTCCACTTTAAAAGGTCAGAAGAATCTAAAGGCTTTGATGAGAGCTGCTCTTAAAGCAAAGTTTGCAACAAAAAAGGATGTAATTAAATCATGGAGAGCGATTGCTTTATCAGGACAAATGGAATCATATATTTTAAAAACAAATGGTGTCAATACAGCCGAGCAATTTTTTGAGAGCGTTGGGAGAAAAGCAAAGTCTCCTCAATTAAAGATGTTCAATCAACTGAAAAATGCAAATATCATTGCTAAGGAAGTACAGTTAAATAATAAAACTAAACTTGATGAACTTTTAATAGCTAAAAAACTCGTTTATACCCCTCCGATAAAAGATTATTCAATAAGCAGTTTTAATAAGTTAAGAAAAGATATCAATGAGCTTATAAAAACAACCAAAGATAGTAATTACAAAAAATTATTAAAAAAGTCAGTAGCTGAACTATCTATATTAGAAAGAACTTTTTTAATTGTTCATAATTTGAATACTCACAAAATTACGGATCAACAAAGACCATTAGTCTTCTTTCCTAGTAAGGATAGAATTATGGTTGGCAATATCAAAAAAAATACAGCTCGAAGTATAGTCCCCTTTGAGTTTTATAATAAAAAATTACTTTATGGACTAACAGCTCCTGGGACATCTGATCTTGGATCACAACCATTTAATGGTAGCTATCCAATGGTTGGTCTTCACGCAAATGCTTTGAATACTATTCTATCTGATATATTTATAGTAAGAACATCTAAAATTATAATATCTTTCATCCTTTTGATTTTAGCAGCCCTTTTAGCATTTGGTATACAAAAACTTAGTCCTGCAATTGGTGGAATTGCTGTTGGGGTACTTATTTTAGTATATACCTTTACAGCATTTTGGGTATTTACAAATTATTATATTTGGTTAGATTTATTTGCTCCGGTAGCTACTGTTGGTTTAGGATATTTAGGCATAACTGTCTATAATTATATTCAAGAAGAAAAGAATAAACAGTTTTTAAAGTCATCATTTGGCACATATATCTCCCCTGAACTGATTGATGAAATGTACGAAAGTGGACAAGAGCCAGAGCTTGGAGGAGAAGAAGGTTATCACACCGCATTTTTTACAGATATTCAAAGTTTTTCTGCATTTTCAGAAAAATTATCTGCAAGTGATTTAGTTAGTTTACTAAACGATTATCTTACAGAAATGACTGATATACTCATGGAAAATAATGGGACATTGGATAAGTATATTGGTGATGCAATTGTCGCTTTTTATGGTGCCCCACTAGATCTAAAAAATCATGAGCTAATGGCCTGTAGAACAGCAATTAAAATGCAAGAACGCTTAGCTGTTCTAAGAGGGCAATGGCAAAAAGAAGGCGATCGCTGGCCAGAAATTGTGCACCATATGCAAAATAGAATTGGAATAAATACAGGTAAGATGGTAACTGGTAATATGGGCTCAGAATCTAGAATGAACTATACTATGATGGGCGATACTGTTAATCTTGCTGCAAGGTTAGAAAGCTCAGCAAAACAATACGGCGTTTACATCCAAATATCAGATAGTACATATGAGGCGGTAAAGGATCAGATTGTTGTTAGGGCGCTTGATTTTGTGAGGGTCATGGGTAAAACTGAACCTGTAAAAGTTTTTGAATTAATATCTGAAAAAGGACAGGAGTCTGAAACGTATAAAAAAATACTCCCTGTATTTCACGAAGGCTTAGAATATTATTTTAAGCAAGATTGGGATAAAGCTATTGAAGCATTTAAAACAGCTGATGAATTAGAAGAAATGTTCCCAGGAAGAAAAACAAATCCTAGTAGAGTATATATCCCCCGCTGTGAGAATTTCAAAGAAAATCCCCCTGGAGATGACTGGGATGGTGTATGGACTCAAACCTCTAAATAGGTCTATGACCATCATTAAAAATCTTTTTTTAAAGATATTTTTTTTAATATCAATTTTTTGTCAAAATATTATTGGACAGGACCTATTCCAATTAAATATAGAGCATAGTTCGGTCTTACAAAATATTATAACATCAGATATTGGAATTGCGGACCTCAACAATGATGGCACTAACGATATCATCCTCTATGGCTATAATAAAATAGGGAACCGAGAGGGCCTATTTTTAAACACATATAGTATATCTACATCTGGCAGTATTGATACTCTGCAGATGGGTCTCCTAGATAACTACTTCACCTATATACCTGAAAATCATTCTTCAAGATACATTGGTGGAGATGGAAAACTAGCTCTTGGAGATTACGACCTTGATGGTAAGATAGATCTATTAGCTCATGGTGCAGAGTTTATGTTTTTAACAAAAAACCTAGGTGATAATCTTTCATCAAATAATTATTTACCTATTGAATTCATTGAAAATATTGGTGAAAGTTCTTTACAATGGGGTGACGTAGATCTAGATGGAGACTTGGATATTTTTTGGATGGGATTAAAAAATAATAGATCTACAATAACAAATAAACTGCTTTTAAATCAATCAGATTTTGGCGGGAATATAAATTGGGGCTTTGATAATTCAATTGTGATGCCTGACCTAAGAAACGGATCTATTGCTTGGAATGATATTGATCTAGATGGTGACCTTGATCTTTTAACAAGTGGACAACAGCTTACAGTAGAATCTGGAGTTACAAAATTATATCTAAATGATCCAATCGGCCGCTTAGGTGAAGATACAAATCAAGAAATTGCTGCACTAAAAGGAACAGCAATTTGTTTTTCAGACTTAGATAATGATGCTGACTCAGACTTGATCATCTCCGGCTATAGCCCTCTAGACTCATCCTTAAAAACATTGATATATGTTAATGAGCCAACTGGGAATTTTAGATTAGCTGAAGAACAACTGGATTTTGGAACAATCTTTGGATCCATAAAGGCTGTCGATATAAATATGGATGGTTACAAGGATATCGCAATTAGTGGTGCCGTTGAACACGCTATTAATTATGATAGTTTTTATATAATTGATACACTTGAAATAAGCGACCAGGGTGATGTTTTAGCAGCAGATACTACTATTCTTTTGTTAAATCCCAGAGATAGTGTTTGGGCTTTAGAGGGTAAAATATTTTTAAATAATGGTACAGGAGAACTAGAATTCACTGAGCTACAAACAATTGAGGGCGCAAGAACAATCGCCTTTGTAGATGTAGATCAAAATAATAAACCTGACATCATTGCTTCTGGTTCAAAAGAAATTGGGAATAGTGATAGTTCTTTTGTTGCAGTCTTTCTCAATAGTTCTGAAGAATCAAATGATAAGCCAACTCCGCCAACTGTACTTGAATCATTTGCAATAAGCAATAGAGTGATATTTAATTGGGCTAATGGTTTAGATGATATTAGTCCAGCGCAATCTCTTGAATACAATATTTCTATTTCAAGATTATTGCCTGATAATGATTCTAAACTTCTTATTTCAGATAAAGTCCCATTCAACAGCTCTAATGTTGGCACAAAGCTGATACGTGAGTTTACCAATATACCCTGGGGGAATTATACCTGGAAAGTTCAATCAATTGATCCGTCTGGAGTTATTTCTGAATGGTCAGATGAAAAAGAACTATTTATACCAAGGCTAGTAAAATCTTTCCAATCCATTCCAGGGTACTCCTATGGTATTTCTAGATGGAGTGATATTAATAATGACAGTCAACTAGACCTTGCTATTACCGGAAACCTTTATACAGGTTCAAGTAAAACTCAAATATATATGAACGATGATGGAATTTTAAATGTAGATAGCTTCCAACCTCAAATGGCAAATGTTTATGGTGGACATTTAAGTTTTGTTGATTACAATAATGACGGTTTCTTAGATATTTCAATGACCGGTATTGCTACAGTAAACTTTTCAACCTTCACTGCAATTCTATTATATAAATATGAAAATGGTAATTATGTATTAGATGAAAATGAGGGTCAATTATCTATGACAAGTGGTTACTGGGGCGGACAGTACAATCATGATTGGGCTGATTATGATAACGATGGAGACCTTGATCTAGTTAGTGGCGGAATAAATATTTTTGATAATACCAACTATCTGAATATTTTTAAAAATGAACAAGGGATATTATCAATTGATACAATACAAACTGACCTTGTCCCATTATTCCCATGTGCTGTTGTTTGGATTGATATAAATAGAGATAATTATACAGATCTATTATCGCTTGGAAGATTAGAGACCGCTGGTATTTCTCACATGTATATAAATGATGGAGCTGGGAAATTACTAAAATCTTCATCGCAACCATTTGATATTCCTTCCACCCTCCATGCTCTTTCAATTGGGGATTATAATAATGATGGTTACGATGACATAGCCATTGCCCATCTAAATGGATCAGAGATGCATACAAATATCTATTCTAATAACTATGGTACTACATTATCAAACGAGTTCAGCTTGCACCAAGAGTTACAAGGCGCTACTTA
>Ga0208410_1000579_pt1 | contig 20730 bp, 20 predicted proteins | sample ETN02SmetaG_3_FD_185787 | JGI IMG/M metagenome (GOLD analysis project Ga0208410, IMG submission 185787) | Marine microbial and viral communities from oxygen minimum zone, Eastern Pacific Ocean - ETNP2014F10-02SV257 (SPAdes) (version 2) | ecosystem: Environmental > Aquatic > Marine > Oceanic ... | reverse complement strand
TTAATTTATTCTCAGGAGGGGCCTTATCTAGATTTGGAATTTTTGCTCTTGGAATAATGCCTTACATATCCTCATCAATCATAATGCAAATGTCCAGCATGATAGTTCCCTCTATGCAGCAATTACGAAAAGAGGGTGAATCAGGGAAAAGAAAAATTACTCAATACACAAGATACGGAACAGTTTTTTTATCTCTATTTCAGTCGATAGCGGCAGCTTCTTGGCTTCAGAGTCAACCTGGGGTGGTAGTCAATCCTGGATTATTTTTCTTAATTACAGCCTGTATTACCCTTGTCACAGGAACGATGTTTCTGATGTGGCTGGGTGAGCAAATTACTGAACGTGGAATTGGTAATGGAATATCAATGATCATCCTTGCTGGAATAATTGCTGGGTTACCAGCAGCAATTGCAGGAACAGCTGAATTAGTCAGGAATGGTGAGATGTCATCAGCTACTGCAATACTATTATTAATAGTGTTTGTTGCCGCAATATTATTTGTGGTTTATATGGAAAGAGCACAAAGAAGAATTGCTGTGAACTATGCGAGAAGACAGCAAGGCAGAAAAATGTTCCAAGGTCAAAATACACATCTTCCATTCAAAATAAATATGTCTGGAGTTATCCCGGCTATATTCGCATCAAGTATTCTTCTTTTTCCAGCGACAATTGCTCAGTTTTTCGGTCAATCATCAAACCCCAATGCAGTTCAGGAGGCGCTTCAAACGGTTGGAGCTAATCTTGGTCCAGGTCAACCAATATACGTTCTTCTTTATGCGGTAATGATAATATTTTTCTGTTTTTTCTATACAGCTCTTGTATTTAACTCAAAAGAAACTGCAGATAATCTTAAGCGGTCAGGGGCTTTTGTTCCTGGTATCAGACCTGGAGCTCAAACTGCGGATTATATTGATAAAGTTTTGACAAGAATTACTTTTTGGGGAGCTATGTACGTGGCATCTGTTTGTTTGCTCCCTGAAATATTCCGAATGTTTTATCCGAGCATGCCTTTTAATTTCGGAGGAACATCTCTACTAATTTTGGTTGTTGTAACAATGGATTTTATGTCTCAATTGCAGGCTCATGCGATGAGTCATCAATATGATGGCATGATGAAAAAAGCTAATTTAAGGAATTATCGAAGATAATTCGGGGCAGAATAAAATGAAAGTTAGAGCATCTGTAAAAAAAATGTGTAGAAATTGTAAGATTATTCGTCGCAAAGGTGTAGTCAGAGTAATTTGTTCCTCTGATCCACGGCATAAACAAAGACAAGGTTAAAAATAAAAAAGGTAGAAATCTAGTGGCTAGAATAGCAGGTATAAATATCCCCTCACATAAGCATATAGTCATTGCTTTGACAGCAATCTATGGTGTAGGTCAGTCAAGAGCGAAGTTAATTTGTGATACTGCTGGAGTAAAACCAGACATGAAAGTTAAAGATTTAGCCGAATCTGAAGTTTCTTCATTAAGAGAAGCTGTTGCTAAATATACGGTAGAAGGTGATTTAAGAAGAGAGTCTTCAATGAATATCAAAAGATTAATGGATCTAGGTTGTTTTAGAGGAATCAGGCACAGAAAGGGTTTACCTTTGAGAGGTCAGAGAACCAAAACTAATGCTCGAACACGAAAAGGACCAAGAAGACCTATAAAAAGATAAATCTATTAGGAAAAATAATGGCAGAAAAAAGTAAAAAGAAAGGAAAAAAGCATGTTATTGACGCGATTGCTCATATTCATGCCTCATTCAATAACACGATCATCACTATAACTGATCGACAAGGAAATGCTCTATCTTGGGCAACCTCAGGAGGTTGTGGATTTAGAGGGTCGAGGAAATCTACACCTTTCGCTGCTCAGGTAGCTTCAGACAAAGCAGGTCGTGCTGCCCAAGAGTTTGGCGTGAAAAATGTAGATGTTCGTGTCAGAGGTCCTGGTCCAGGAAGAGAATCCGCTGTAAGAGCTCTGAATGCGCTTGGATTAAAAATACAAAATATAGAAGATGTGACCCCAATTCCACACAATGGATGTAGGCCACCAAAAAAGCGTCGAGTATAAGGAAAATAATATGGCAAGATATATTGGACCGAAATGTAAATTATCCAGAAGAGAAGGAACTGACTTGTTTCTCAAGAGTGGTATTAGGCCGCTTGAGTCCAAGTGTAAGCTTGAAACACCTCCTGGTGGGAACGCTCAGCGTCGTCCCAGAAGTTCAGATTATGGTCTTCAACTCAGAGAGAAGCAAAAATTGAGAAGAATGTACGGTGTTCTTGAACGTCAATTTAGAAATTACTACAAAAAAGCAGCACAGCAGAAAGGTTCTACTGGTGAGAATCTCCTGACTCTTCTTGAAGGAAGACTCGATAATGTTGTCTACCGGATGGGCTATGCTGCGACACGAGCAGAAGCAAGACAGCTAGTGAGTCACAAAAGTGTAGAGGTTAACGGATCGATTGTTAATGTCCCGTCTGCTCAAGTATCTGCAGGTGATGCAATTTCTATAAAAGAAAAATCGAAAAAGCAATTAAGAATAAAAAGTGCGATCGAAATTTCACAACAAATAGGTCTTCCTGATTGGGTTGAAGTCGACACAAAAAAAATGTCAGGAATTTTAAAGTCATTACCAGGTCGAGAAGATATTCTTCCCGATATAAACGAAAATTTAGTTGTCGAGTTGTACTCGAAATAGTTAGGAGGGGTATATCCCATGCATGAATCAGTTAATGAATTTTTAAAGCCACGAAACGTCAAAGTTGTATCATCTAATGAGTGGCAGGCAAAGGTAGTAATTGAGCCTTTTGAACGTGGATATGGACATACGCTCGGCAATGCAATGAGGCGCATACTATTATCTTCAATGCCAGGAACGGCAATAGTTGAAGCAGAAATAGACGGCGTTCTTCATGAGTACACCAGTATTGAAGGTGTTCAAGAAGATGTCGTCGAGATATTGCTAAATCTGAAAAAAGTTGCTGTCTGTCTTCATGGTAGAAACTCAGCAGAGCTCTCCATATCAAAGGAAGGACCTGGTGTAATAACAGGCGCAGATATCATACTTGATCATGATGTTGAAATAATGAACCCAGATATTGTTATTGCAAATCTTTCAAGTTCTGGAAGTATTTCGATGAAACTCCTTGTTGAAAAGGGGCGAGGATACCGTCCAGCCATTAGAGGTCCGGTTTTTGAAGAGGAAGCAGGACCAATTGGAAGGCTTCAGCTTGATGCATCATTCAGTCCAATTCACAGAGTTTCGTATGATGTTGAGGCAACTCGAGTTGAACAGAGAACCGATCTCGATAAGCTAATTTTTGATATTGAAACAAATGGCACAATAGATCCTGAGGAAGCTATTAGACATGCTGGGAGTATCCTCAAGGACCAACTATCCGTGTTTGTAGATCTTGAGACTGAAGAAGAAGCTGTCGAGGATGAGGAGGATCAAATTGATCCGGCTCTCCTTCGTCCTGTTGATGAGCTTGAACTGACTGTTCGCTCTGCTAACTGCCTAAAAGCTGAAGAAGTAATGTACATCGGTGATCTTGTTCAAAAAACTGAAGTTGAGTTATTGAGAACACCAAATCTTGGAAAAAAATCACTAACTGAAATTAAGGAGATATTGGAGAGTAATGGCCTATCACTTGGCATGAAGCTTGAAAATTGGCCTCCTTCAAACTTAGCCCAGTAAATTTTTGGGCAATTAACTTGAGAAAGTAATATGCGTCACAGAAAAATTGGTCGAAAATTAGGACGAACTAGTTCACACAGAAAAGCCATGTACAGAAACATGTCAGTTTCACTATTAATGAACGAAACTATCAAAACAACTGTTCCAAAAGCTAAAGAGCTAAGAAGGGTTGTTGAGCCAATCATAACTAGATCTAAAAAAGACAGTGTTGCCAATAGAAGAATCATTTTCAATCAACTTAGAGATAAAGTAGTGATTGGAAAATTATTCAATGAGATAGGACCTCGTTTTGAAAAAAGACCTGGAGGATATCTGCGAATTCTAAAGTTAGGTCCAAGGGCAGGAGACGCAGCACCTATGGCATTGGTCCAGTTACTCGATATTCCTGAAAACAACCAAGAGAATCAAGAGACAGATAAGTCAGAATCAAGTTGATCTCATTTTCCATGAATCAGATATAGATTCAAAACTTTGGATTTATTCATCATCGAGATGTGGATGTATTCATAATCATCTTAACTGAGTGATTTCTATGATTGATGAAAACATAACTATGATACATTTGATGAAAAAGCCGACTATAACTATGATGTACATTAAATCATAATAAAAAACATCATGAAAAAAGAAATATATCTCACAGGAATTACAACTACGGGAACCCCTCATATTGGTAACTATGTGGGTGCAATTCGTCCTGGAATACAGGCCAGTATGGACAGAACGAAAGATAATTTTTATTTTTTAGCAGATCTTCATGCTCTAGCAAAGTCAGGAGATCCTGAAAGAATAGCTAAATCCACATTGGAAATATCAGCTGCTTGGTTAGCACTTGGCTTGGACATAAACAATGCATATTTTTATCGTCAATCTGACATTCATGAAATTCCTGAGTTAACTTGGATTCTTACAAGTATGACGGCAAAGGGTTTAATGAATAGAGCTCATTCTTATAAAGCACAGGTGCAAAATAACATTGAATCAGGTGCACAAGATAATGATAAAGGAATCAATATGGCGCTATATAGTTATCCGATACTAATGGCTGCTGATATTCTCATGTTCAAATCAACGCATGTACCTGTCGGCAAAGACCAAAAACAACACATTGAAATGACGAGAGATATCGCACAAAGATTCAATCATAAGTACGGAAATATCTTAGTTGTGCCAGAGGCAGTAATAAGTGAGGATACAGCAACTTTATCTGGACTTGACGGAAGAAAAATGAGCAAAAGTTATGATAATGTAATTCCATTATTCTCAGACGAAAAAAAACTAAAAAAATTAATAATGAAAATCAAAACCAATAGTCTGGAACCAGGTATCCCAAAGGATACTGATGATTCTATTTTGTATGATATTTATCAGGCATTCTCAAGCTCCGAAGAAACCGAGAATGTTAAAAATCTTTATGCACAGGGTATAGCGTGGGGAGAGATGAAAAAAATATTATATGAATGTATAAATGATCAGTTGAAACCAGCCAGAGAAAGTTATCAAAGATTGATTGCTAATCCAAAAAAAATTGAAGATGAGCTCCAAAAAGGGGCAGAAAGAGCCAGAGAGATATCAGTACCCTATATGGAAGAAATAAGGAACGCGGTAGGTATTAGAAAATTGAACTAGAAATTATTTGTTTATGATCAAAATGAAAAGCAACCAAGAAAAAGACATTAGACCGGTAGTTAATCTTAATAAATACCCACTTAGTGATAGAAGTTTTATCAATTCTTGCAGGATGAACATCAATCGTAATGGAAGTGTGGTATTACCAGATTTCTTAACAGAAAGTGCAGTGAAAGATCTTATTGATGAAAGTGTCAAAAATCAGGAACATGCGTATTACTGCAGACAAGAGCACAGTGTTTATATTTTGCCAAATGATGAAGATCTTCCATCTGATCATCCCAGGAATCGTCTTGTGGTGTCATCAAAAGGATGTATTACTGATGACCAGATACCTAATGACTCTTCTTTAAAATTACTCTATCGCTCTGACATTTTTAAACAATTCGTTGCAAATGTTGTAGGCGAAAAGAATCTCTATGAATATGAGGATAAACTTTCATCCGTAAATATTCATTATGCATCAGAGGGTCAAGAGCTTGGTTGGCATTTTGATAATTCATCCTTCGCTGTCACCCTTCTAATACAACAGCCAGAATCTGGTGGAGAATTCCAATATATTAGAGATTTTCGTGATGTTGATAAAGAGGACATGAATTATGAAGGAGTGGATAAATTATTAAAAAACCAGATAAGCTATGACACATTAAATATGAATTCTGGGACACTTGTATTATTTAGAGGAAAAAATTCAATCCATAGGGTAACTCCAGTAGAGGGCGAAAAAACACGAATATTAGCAGTGCTAGCATATAACTCGGAGCCAAATATATCTTTATCCGAAACCTCTCGAATGACATTTTATGGAAGACTTGATTGAAAAATAATATGGCCTTACTCAAGGATAAAAAAGTCCTGGTAACAGGTGGTTCAAGAGGTATAGGAAGGTCAATTTCACAGACCTTTGCCGAAAATGGAGCTCAAGTAGTTTTTACCTATTACAAAGAGAGAGATATAGCAATAGAGACATTGAGCAAACTCAGCGGAGAAGGTCATCAATGTTTAGAGTTAGATCTCAAAAATGAAGAACATATAAAAAAAGCCGTTTTAGACGCTATAACCATAATGGATGGACTGGATATTTTGGTAAATAATGCGGGTATTTTTATTGATCATCCAATTAATAAAACAAGCTTCGGAGATTGGAAAAATAGTTGGCAATCGACAATTGATACTAATCTTATTGGACCAGCAAATGTATGTTTTTATTCTGCGAAACATTTCATAAAAGAAAAGAAGGGAAAAATAATAAATATTTCTTCACGTGGTGCATATCGAGGCGAGCCAAATGCTCCTGCTTATGGGGCCAGTAAGGCTGGGCTGAACTCATTAAGTCAATCATTGGCTGTGGCACTTGCTCCTTATAATATTTTTGTTGGTGCGGTAGCCCCAGGTTTCGTTGAAACAGACATGACCAACGAAATTTTGTCTAGTCCAGAAGGAAAATCAATAATAGATCAAAGCCCAATGAAGAGAGTTGGAAAGCCAGAAGAGATAGCAAATGCAGTTATGATGCTCTCAATGGATGGAATTGATTATGCATCTGGGACAGTGATAGATTTGAATGGCGCCTCATATTTGAGGTAGCAGAGATATCTCAATAATTAGAGAGGAGTTTTATGAACGATCTAAAATGGGAAGAATTTGAACGTGTTGATTTAAGGGTTGGAACAATTATAAATGCAGAGATTTTTGAAAAGGCTATTAAGCCTGCCCTAAAGTTAGAAATCGATTTTGGTGCAAGCATTGGGGTAAAGAAATCCTCGGCTCAGATAACTGATCATTACGACCCATCAGACATAATAGGAAAACAGGTTTGTGCGGTCATAAACTTTCCTAAAAAACAAATTGGCCCATTCTATTCAGAGTGTCTTGTTACAGGATTTATTCAAGATAATGGTACAGTGATTCTTGCTGTTCCTGACAAAAAAGTTAAAAATGGATTAAAACTCGCTTAAAATTTTAATTTATAAAAAAAAGGAAAAATCATGCATGTTGAAGTCAATCACCCCTGTATCCAACATAAACTTGCAGAATTAAGATCTGTTGATCAACCAATAAGCAAGTTTCGTGAATTGATTTCTGAGATAACACAGCTTCTCTCTTATAAAGCATTAGAAAATTTAGATCTGGTAGAGCTTGAGGTCCAAACACCAATTGCCAAGGCAGCATGTAAAAAAATTCGAGGAGAGATTATTGTCATACCAATCCTGAGGGCTGGGCTGGGAATGCTTGATGGCGTCTTATCCATTATGCCTTCTTCTCGTGTGGGTTTTTTAGGGATGTTCAGGGATGAAAAAACTGCAACACCACAGAGTTACTACGAAAATATACCAGATATTCCAGAGAACGGTTTGCATTTAATTATTGATCCAATGTTGGCAACAGGAGGATCAACCATAGCTGCTATCGACGCATTAAAAAAGAAACAAATTAAAGATATAGTAGTGATGTGCATTGTTTCTTGTCCTGAAGGAATAGCGGCAGTAGAGAGTAAACATCCAGATGTTATGATTTACACAGCCTCCATCGACAGTCATTTAAATGAAAATAATTATATTGTGCCTGGCTTAGGCGATGCTGGTGACAGGTTATTTGGAACGGACTAATTTTTTTCAGGAGATTCTTTAATGTCAGCCTTAAGTAAAATTAAACACATTATATTATTTGAAATGATTCTGATATTTTTTTCATCTGTCGTAATGTCGGAGACAGCTGAAAAGACAAACGTTGCACTTAGGACTTCACAGGGTGATATTATAATTGAATTATACAGTGATAAGGCGCCAATAACTGTTACCAATTTTCTTCGCCACCTTGATGAAGGTTTTTATGATGGAAGTTCATTCTACAGAACTGTGACAATAGAAAATGATAATGGATCTCCAAAAATAGAAGTCATTCAAGGCGGAATAGGTGACAGAATAAAACCATTTTCTGCGATAAAACATGAGTCGACAGATATCACTGGATTAAGTCATATAGATGGAACAATTTCAATGAGTAGGTATGAGGTTGACACTGCTACTTCAGATTTTTTCATATGTATTGGAGACCATGAAGGACTTGATTTTGGTGGTACAAGAAATAAGGATGGACTCGGATTTTCAGCTTTTGGTCGAGTTATCTCGGGTATGGATATTGTTAGAAAAATTAATTTGCTACCATCAGAAAAGAAAACGGAGAATATTTATGTTCAGGGGCAAATGCTTAATAACCCTGTTATGATTTATAAAGCCGAGAGATTATGATCATTTTCGCATCTATAGTAATGGTCTTAGATATTGACCTGTGAAGGAATGTTTGTTTTTCGCTAGATCTTCAGGCGTTCCGCTTCCAACAATTTTTCCGCCACCTTCACCACCCTCTGGACCTATATCAATTATCCAGTCTGCAGTTTTTATTACGTCAAGGTTATGTTCTATGACCACAATCGTATTACCCTTATCACGAAGTCTATGAAGTACATCAAGAAGAAGACTTATATCATGAAAGTGTAAACCGGTAGTCGGCTCATCTAGAATATATATAGTATTTCCACTGCTTCTCTTTGATAGCTCCCTAGCAAGCTTTATTCTCTGTGCTTCACCGCCCGAGAGTGTGGTAGCATTTTGACCGAGCTTAATGTAAGAGAGGCCTACAGCCATGAGCGTCTCAATTTTACTGTATATGGCAGGTATATTTTTAAAAAAATCAGATGCATCTTCTACTGTCATATTTAATATTTCGCTTATATTTTTTCCTTTATAAAGTATTTCTTGAGTTTCTCTGTTATATCTTTTTCCATTGCATGTATCGCAGGAAACATAAATATCTGGTAAGAAGTGCATCGCTACTTTAATAACTCCATCACCTTGACAGTTTTCACATCTTCCACCTTTTACATTAAAGCTAAATCTCCCAGGTAGATAACCTCTTGACCTTGACTCCTGCGTTCCAGCAAAAAGCTCTCTTATTGGGGTGAATAAGCCAGTATAGGTTGCTGGATTTGACCTAGGTGTTCTTCCAATAGGACTCTGACTAATATTTATTATTCTTTCAATATGTTTAATTCCAAGTAAATCATCATAGGGAGCTGCATTTCGATTGGATTTATTTAAAATATTTGCTACAGCTTTATACAAAGTTTCATTGATTAGTGTTGATTTACCAGAGCCAGATACACCGGTTACACAAGTCATTAGTCCGATTGGGATTGATACATCGATTGATTTCAGATTGTTTCCAGAGGCACCTTTTATTGTGATAGTTTTGTCAGGATCAATAACCTCTCTTTTTTTTGGTATTGCAATTTTTTTCCTTCCAGAGAGATAATCCCCAGTAATTGACTTCGGGTGGTTTTTAATTTCATTGGGAGTTCCAGAAGCAACAATATATCCTCCATGCACACCTGCACCTGGTCCAATATCAACAACATGATCTGACATCATAATTGCTTCTTGATCATGCTCAACAACTATAACCGTGTTACCCAGATCGCGCAGATAGGTTAATGTCTTCAATAGTTTTTGATTATCTCTTTGATGAAGACCAATCGATGGTTCATCAAGGACATATAATACGCCGACCAAACCAGATCCTATTTGACTGGCCAGTCTTATTCTTTGTGCTTCTCCTCCCGAGAGAGTATCCGCACTCCGATTAATGGTCAGATAATCCAGACCAACATCACTCAAGAAATTTAGCCTTGAACTAATTTCTTTTGTAATTTTTTTTGCTATTTCAGATCTCCATCCAGCAATTACAATATTTTTAAAGTACTCCTTTGCTTCCTGAACTGACATTGCACTGATTTCCGGAAGTGACATATCATTAATTAATACATTTCTTGCTGAGATATTTAATCTAGTGCCATCGCAACCTGGACATATTTGTGTGTTTAAATATTTACCCAATTCATCTCTGACCGAATTTGATTCAGTTTCATGATATCTTCTATCAAGATTTGGAATTATACCCTCAAAGGTGTGCGTTTTTTTTATGCTCATTTTTCTTCCTCTGAAGCTTGCATAAGAGAACCTTATCTTCTCGTTCCCGCTTCCAAATAGAAGAATTTCTTTAATTTTCTTGCTCAAGTCTTTGTATGGTTTCTCAACGTCAAATTTATAATGATTTGCGAGACTTTTGATCATGCTGAAATAGTAACCAGTGTTACGATCTCTTCCCCTGATTGCACCTCCTGCTAATGATAAGTTTTCATTCACCACGACTTTATCAGGATCAAAGAATTGTTTTACACCCAAGCCATCGCAATCTTGACAGGCGCCCACAGGATTATTAAATGAGAATAATCTCGGTTCAAGCTCAGTGAGACTGTAGCCACATATATTGCATGCAAATTTATCTGAGAAAACGATATCCTCAGTAGTATCGGGACAATCTACTGAGACATGAGCCACGCCATCTGAGAGTTTCAGAGCCGTCTCAAATGATTCCGCTAGCCTTTGTTTCATATCTTTTTTTACTCTGAATCTATCAACAATGATTTCTATGGTGTGTTTCTTATTGCGCTCAAGTGAGGGAGGATCACTCAATTCAATTATTTCCCCATTAATTCTCGCGCGAATAAAACCTTGGGTTAAATAATTCCTCATCAGCTGTAAATGTTCACCCTTTCTTTCTTTGATAACGGGAGCGAGCAACATCATTGCAGTTCCCTCAGTGAATGTCAGTGTTTTATCAACCATTTCACTTATAGATTGTGCTTCAAGTTTTGTTTTGTGTTCAGGACAGTGTGGAATACCGGTTCTCGCAAACAATAATCTCAAATAATCATACATTTCAGTAACTGTACCCACAGTAGATCTAGGATTATGTGATGTTGATTTCTGTTCTATTGAAATTGCTGGTGATAGACCATTAATGTAATCTACATCAGGTTTCTCCATTACAGATAAGAACTGTCTTGCATATGTGGACAATGATTCAACATAACGTCTTCTGCCCTCAGCATAAATGGTGTCAAAAGCGAGTGATGACTTTCCTGAGCCAGAAAGCCCAGTAAAAACAATCAATTTTCCTCTTGGGAGACTGACTTCAACATTCTTTAAGTTATGTGTTCTCGCACCACGTATGTCTATCGATTTCATAATTTTTAGTATCAAATATAATGGCCAACCTGCTAATATACATCCTCAGAGTGATACAGATCAAAGACACAAAAAAAATAAAATTAAAGAATCTCAAAAAGAATACTTTTGATTTCAAGGTAATAAGAATAATTAAAATATTCTTAATTTTTTCAATATCTTACAAATACAAACAGTCTTTCTAATGGAAATGAATCAAGACAATAGCGCCTCCATGCAACCACGTGAAATACAACAAGTATTGTTAATCGCGCTTATTGCAATGTTGAGAATGTTTGGGTTGTTTTCTTTGCTCCCAGTAATTTCAATATATGCCAGTAATTTAGATGGTGCCACGCCAATATTGATTGGATTATCAGTAGGTGCATATGGTTTAACTCAGGCTTTACTTCAGATTCCGTTTGGTTTTTTTTCTGACAAGATTGGTAGAAAACCAGTAATATTTTTTGGGTTAGTAATTTTTATTTTTGGTTCTCTAATCTCTTTTTATAGCGAGACTATAATTGGCTTGATATCTGGTAGACTTTTGCAGGGTGCTGGCGCAATATCAGCCACATTGAGTGCACTGTTGAGTGATGTCACAAGAGATAGTGTCAGAACAAAATCCATGGCAATTTTCGGCGTTGGGATAGGTGCTTCTTTTCTGCTGTCTCTGGCGTTAGGGCCAATTATTTCATCACATTTTGGCGTCAAATCTCTCTTTATTATTGCCGTTTTTATGTCAACTTTATCCATTTTTATCTTGGTAGTTATGCCTAATGCTAAACGTCTCAATTATCATGCTCCTCTTGATATGTGTGAACTAGTAAAAAGACCTATTTTATTGTGTAACATTAATATATTTTTCCTGCATCTTGTGTTGACAGTAATTTTTGTTATTTTCCCGTTCATGATGATGAGTGAGTTTAATGTATCGACTGAAAATCAGTGGAAATTTTACATTTCATCTCTCATCGTATCATTGTTATTTTCGGGGCCATTGATAATGAGTGATGATAGGAATAAGAAAAAGATGAGTCTAGTTTATCCAATAGCATTTCTCTTATTCAGTCAGATTGTTTTAATTGTGGGAGAAGGTTCATCTTTGCTTCTTTTTTCAAGTTTATTAGTTTTTTTTATTTCATTTAACTACTTGGAGGCAACATTACCATCTAGGATTTCAATATTTTCAAAAAAAGAAATCAAGGGTGCCACATTAGGAGTATTCTCCAGTTGCCAATTTTTAGGTGCATTTTTTGGGGGATTAATTGGTGGAATTCTTATTGGATTATTTGAGCCTTCACAAGCACATTTCTTATTAACGATTATTATATTTGTCTGGTTTTTCATTATGTTCGCATTCCGTAAACATCTGTGAAGATAAAAACGGAAATAAAAACTTACAAAGTAAATAATTTGTGACGAATTTTTATAAAATATCTAGTATTATTATTTATTTATATATTTGGGTATAGATATGGCAAGAGGAGTAAACAAAGTAATTCTAGTGGGAACATTGGGGCAAGATCCTGATACTCGCTACACACCAAGTAATGCAGCAGTAGCAAATTTGAGTATTGCTACGAATGAAACTTGGAAAGATAAACAAACAGGCGAGCAAAAAGAAAAGACTGAATGGCACAGGGTGGTCATGTTCAATAGGCTTGCAGAAATTGCGACTGAATACTTAAGGAAAGGTTCTCAGGTCTACATTGAAGGTAAGATTCAAACACGAAAGTGGGAAGACAAGGAAGGTAATGACCGATATACAACCGAAGTTGTAGCAAATGAGATGCAAATGTTAGGCGGTCGATCAGTTGGCAATACGGAATCCTCTTCATACAGTAATAATGATAATCAGAGTGCACCAAAATCAGATAACGCAGATTCAAGTGACGATTTTGATGATGACATTCCTTTTTAATTAATATTATATCTCGTCATTAATGAGGCAAAGATTAGAACTCACTGCTCGCTCCTTAAATTGATCTAAAATCATGACCAACAAGTTATTTATTAAAACCATGGGTTGCCAGATGAATGTTTATGATTCTGACAAGATGGCTGATATTCTCAGGGAGTCTCATGGTTTCGAATTAACATCGAACGAAAAAGATGCTGACTTACTATTGGTCAATACCTGTTCAATAAGAGAAAAAGCTCAGGAAAAAGTTTTTTCCCAATTAGGAAGATGGAAGAGTCTCAAAAAAGAAAATCCAAACCTAGCAATAGGTGTTGGTGGTTGCGTTGCCAGTCAAGAAGGAGAAAAAATTTTGGATCGTGCACCATATGTAGATATGGTATTTGGCCCGCAAACGCTTCATCGTCTGCCAAAAATGTACAGCGATGCAGTTCAATCAGATAGGTCATCAATTGACATATCATTTCCAAAAATTGAGAAATTTAGCAAATTTCCAAAAGTTCGAGATGTAAAAGCCTCAGCATTCGTCTCTATAATGGAGGGGTGCAGTAAGATTTGTAGTTTTTGTGTTGTTCCAACAACAAGAGGCTATGAGGTTAGCAGGCCACCTGAGCAAATAATTGATGAAATTAAAGATCTTGCCTCAAAAGGTGTACGAGAGATCAATTTATTGGGACAAAATGTCAATGCATATCTAGCAAAAAATAAAAAGGAAATAAAAGTTAAATTAGCAGATCTACTGAAATTGGTTTGCGACATTGATGGTATTGATAGGATTAGATATACGACATCTCATCCTCTTCAATTTACTGATGATCTAATAGCAGCTTATGAAGATAAGAAATTAGCGAATTATCTTCACCTTCCCGTTCAAAGTGGATCCAATAGAATTCTCAAATTAATGAGAAGAAAGTATAAAGTTGATAGATATCTTGATCGGATAGAAAAATTGAGATTAATTAGACCTGATATAAGTATATCGTCAGATTTTATAGTAGGTTTTCCTGGAGAAACCCAGGAAGATTTTGACGCAACTTTGAATTTAGTAGACAAAGTAGGGTTTGATCAATCATTTAGCTTCATTTATAGTCCACGACCAAATACAAAAGCCTCAGAAATGGTTGATGATGTTGATCACGAAACAAAACTAAAAAGATTGCAACAGCTTCAATCTAAGATCACAGAGAATGCAAAAAAAATAAGTGAAGAAATGGTCGGATCATCACAAACAGTTCTTGTAGAAAAAAAATCAAAAAAAGATGAGAATCAACTGTCAGGAAGGACTGAAAATAATCGTTGGGTGAATTTTGATGGCCCTGGATCTTTAATTGGAGAATTTGTAGATATCGATATAACAGAAGCACTGGCTAACTCTTTACGTGGGCGTATTTCTAGATTAATTTAAAGCTAAGCAACCACTTCATCATGCAAGATATCAACAATTCCTCACTTGAGATTGAGCTATATCCTTTCGATAACAATAGATTTTCTAGCTTGTGTGGAAAATTAGATGAAAATATAAAGCGTATAGAGAAATATTTTCGAGTAGATATCTATTCCAAAGAAAATCTTCTCAAAATAAAGGGTGAACAGAGAGCTGTAAAAAGTGTTGGTATAATCCTAAAAGAACTTTATGAGATAACAGAAAATGAAGATATTAATCTAGAAACATTACATATTCTTCTAAGAGAGCATGACATAGAAAAAAATAAAGAAAAATCTGATACGAATACTAAAGAAATCGATCTCAAAAATGAGCATCAAATCCAAACAGCGCAGAAAGTCATTCGTGCAAGAGGAGAAAATCAGAGTACTTACCTTTCCAATATAAAAGAGAATGATCTCACCTTTGGGGTCGGTCCCGCTGGCACAGGAAAGACTTATCTAGCAGTTGCGAGTGCTATAGAAGCACTAGAGAATGATGACGTCAGAAGAATTATCCTTGTCAGGCCAGCTGTTGAAGCAGGTGAGAGGCTTGGATTTCTCCCTGGGGATATGTCTCAAAAGGTTGATCCATATTTAAGACCGATGTACGACGCACTCTATGATATGTTAGGCGCCAATCAAGTATCAAAACTTATTGAGCAGCATCTTATAGAGGTTGCTCCTTTAGCCTTTATGAGAGGCCGATCTCTTAACGAGTCATTTTTGATTCTCGATGAGGCGCAAAATACAACAATTGAACAAATGAAAATGTTTCTGACAAGAATAGGATTTGGTTCAAAAGCTGTTGTTACAGGTGATATTACTCAGATTGACCTTCCTAAAGGACAACAATCTGGTTTAAAACACTGTATTGATGTTTTGAAAAATATCGATCATATTTCTTTCACTCATTTTTCTGCCCAAGATGTTGTAAGACACCATTTAGTAAAACTTATCATTGAAGCTTATGACTCAAATTAATCAATCTTAGAATCATTATGAAAGAAAACCCAAACCTCAAAATAGATATAATCAATGAAATAAGCGAAGAGTTTGTGCCTTCAAAAAAAAATATAAAGGTGTGGTTAAGAAGGTCCATGGAATTCATCAATGATGATATTGATATAAGAAGAAAGTCATTTGAAGTGAGTTATAAAATAATTAGTTCAGATTGCATGCGAGATCTAAATAATAAATTTCGTAAAAAAAATACTGCTACAAATGTATTGTCATTCCCCTCAGGTTACGAAGAAATGATGCACCTAGAGGGAATAAAACGACACCATCTAGGTGATGTTATTGTTTGTGCAGAATTTGTTGGATCTGAGGCCGAAAGTTTGAATAGAGAGCAAATGTTTCATTGGTGCCATATCTGCGTCCATGGTTTTCTCCATTTGTTTGGCTATGACCATATAATTGAAAAACACGCAGCAAAAATGCAGTTAATGGAAACACAGATTTGTAAAAGTTTAGATTTTGCTGATCCCTATAAATAAAATTATATAGATAATGATTGATATTTTTATAACAAGGTTCAATACTAAAGAGAGGAAATGAAAGAAACCAAACAAACCTCAAAAAACTCTGGAATCATGGCGCTATTTCGTCGGGTTCTTAGGGCAATCAATCGAGAACCATTCAGTCGAGAAGAAATACAAGATTTATTTCAAGAAAATAATGGGGTGATTGATCCAGATGAGAGAGAGATGCTCACTGGTGTATTCGATGTTGCTGAAATGAAAGTTCGCGATGTTATGATCCCGAGATCTCAAATGATTGTCGTTAATGAGGACGACTCCTTAGAAGAAATATTAAGCACAATTGTGAAATCTGGTCACTCAAGATTTCCAATTATGAATAAAGACTCTGATGAGAGCATTGGTGTGCTTCTGGCAAAAGATTTACTCAGGCATTATATGAATGAAGATAATGATACTTTATCTTTGCAGAAATACATTCGACCATTATCAATCATTCCAGAGTCCAAGAGATTGAATACATTGTTAAAAGAATTTCGTGTCAGCAGAAATCACATGGCTGTTGTAGTTGATGAGTATGGCGGAATCTCTGGTTTATTGACAATCGAAGATGTTATTGAGGAAATTGTGGGAGAGATAGATGATGAACATGATCCTCACGAACAAGATCAAATTGAAATCTTAAAAAATACCAAAGGGTTAAAATCCTATAATGTTCCGGCTTTAACAAGATTGGAGGATTTTAATGAATATTTCAAATGCAATCTTGATGATAGTTCTTATGATACGATCGGCGGGCTTGTTGTAAATGAATTTGGTCGTTTACCGAGAAATGGCGAAAAACTAATATTTTCAGGATTTAAGTTTAAAGTTACGAAGACACATCGAAGACGAATTGAAGCATTAGAAGTAGAAAAAGATAGTAACTAATTTTTTTCAAATTTATGTTCAGCACGTTATACCAAGAAAAATATTCCAACAACTTTTCGTTTAAAGTTTGTATTTTATTTTTCATTTTAGGGTCTCTATTTACCCTCTGCTTTGCTCCATTTAATTTTTTTTTATTGGCCCCAATGGTTATGGTGCCGTTATTCTATCTCTGCTTAAAATATAAACCTAAACAAACGGCAATATATCTTTTTTTCTTCGGATTGGGGCACTTCCTCTCAGGACTCTATTGGGTATATATATCAGTACATATTTTCGGTGGTGCTCCAGTATGGGCTGCAATTCTTCTTATGTTTGCTTTAGTTATTCTTATGTCTTCTTATTTTCTAATTGCTGGTTTTATTATTAGTTATCTTTGTAGGCATAAAAAAAAATACATCATTATTATTGGGCCGTCAGTATGGATTTTGATTGAATGGATTAGAGGTTGGGCTTTTTCGGGATTCCCCTGGCTCACAAGTGGTTACAGTCAGATTGACTCGTTCTTAATTTCATTCGCTCCTTTATTAGGAGTCTACGGAGTTTCTTGGATATTGTTATTTTCATCTTCATCATTCTTATACTTCTTCATGAGAAAACAAAAATCTATTGCAAGCCTGTCTCTTATATTTCCTTATATTTTGGGCTATCTAATATTGCCGATTGATTGGACCAGTAGCTTTGGTAACTCAATGCCAGTAGAAATTATTCAAGGTGGTGTTGCGCAAGATCAAAAGTGGAGAAGAGAACAACTTCAAAAAACAATGGAAATATATAGGAAAGCCACATATGAATCGGAAGATAACACGCTCATCATTTGGCCAGAGGTCGCAATTCCAGCTTCAACAGTTTACTTGAAAGATTATTTTCAATCGATGCAAGAGCATTTATCAGATAATAACAAGACATTGGCGATAGGTGCGTTGGAGACGATTCATAACATGGAAGGATCTTACAATAGTTTTTTGTATTTTAATGGAACAGACACCCAGCATTACAGAAAAAGACACCTAGTTCCTTTTGGCGAGTACTTTCCCGTCCCAGATTTCCTAAGAGAGTGGATGGAGATGAATAATCTACCCAGCTTTGATCTAATGCACGGTGAGAAACATCAATCTCTTATAAAATATAACGATGAGATAAATATAGCAGCAGCAATTTGTTATGAAATCGCTTTCGGCTCTGAGCTGTTGCATGCTTTTCCTGAAGCTAATCTTCTTATTAATGTAAGTAATGATGCGTGGTTTGGTGATTCAATAGCTCCTCATCAGCACCTTCAGATAACCAGAATGAGAGCAATAGAAACTGGCCGGCCCATAATAAGAGCTACCAATAATGGTATTAGTGCATTTATTAATCACAAGGGTAAGGTCGTGAAAAAATCCGGTCAATTTAATTATGAAATATTGCAGCATTCAGTCTATCCTAGAAAAGGTTCTACACTTTATGTCGCTCTCGGAGATACACCAGTACTTCTGTTATCATCATTTCTGATTTTATACGTTATCCGAAAAAAATTATTAATCAGCAAATAATTCAACACCAGAGTGTGATCAATCAGAAGGTAGTTATATAATGTGCAATTGCATCAGGTGATTATATGAACTCAAAAAAATTACAAAAAGCAACAAACATATCATGGCATGAAGGTGAGATTTCACGATTTGATAGATACAAGATATTACCTCAGAAAGGAGCAACGATATGGTTTACAGGCTTATCTGGAAGTGGAAAAAGCACCATTGCAGTAGCGCTTGAGAAGGCGCTTTACAAAGATGGAATTCTCTCTTATAGGCTAGATGGTGATAATGTTAGAATGGGAATAAACAAGAATCTTGGATTTTCTGAGAAAGATCGCCAAGAAAATATTCGTCGAATTGGTGAGGTTTGCAAACTCTTTGGCGATGCTGGATTGATAGCAATCTCGAGTTTTATAAGTCCATATACTCATGATAGAGATGATGTAAGAAAGTTACACATTGAGTCAAATTTGGAGTTTATTGAAGTATTTGTTGATTGCCCTCTTGAAGTTGCTGAAAAAAGAGATCCAAAAGGACTATATAAAAAGGCTCGAGCAGGAAAAATACAAAATTTCACAGGAATCGATGATCCATATGAGCCTCCAGAATCACCAGAAATTCAGTTACGCAGCCATGAAATGTCACTGGAGTCAGAAGTTAATGCAATCATCAATTATTTAAATGAATGCGGCATCATAAAAGCAAAGAAAAATGAATAATTCATACAAACCTGCTGAAATAGAAAAAAAAGCTCAAGAATTATGGGCAACTGAAAAGTGCTTTGAGGTAACCGAAGACTCGAAGAAAGACAAGTTTTATTGTCTCACTATGTTTCCTTATCCAAGTGGCCAGTTACACATGGGACATGTAAGGGTTTTCACAATCAGTGATGTAATTGCAAGATATCAGAGAATGATTGGCAAACATGTTCTTCAGCCAATGGGTTGGGATGCTTTTGGGATGCCAGCAGAAAACGCGGCAATAAAGAGAAACATTCCTCCTGCAAAATGGACTTATAAGAATATTGACTACATGAGAACCCAATTAAAAAGGTTGGGTTATGCGTATGATTGGACAAGAGAGGTGACTACGTGCAGACCCGAATATTATAAATGGGAGCAGTGGCTTTTTGTTCGTCTTTTTAAAAAAGGAATCGTTTACAGAAAAAATGCGATAGTGAATTGGGATCCAGTTGATAAAACAGTATTGGCTAATGAGCAAGTGATTGATGGAAGAGGCTGGAGATCAGATGCAATAGTAGAGAGGAAAGAAATACCCCAGTGGTTCATGAAAATAACTGCCTATGCTGATGAGCTTCTCGATGGTCTTGACCAACTTGATGGTTGGCCAACCTCCGTTAAAACGATGCAAAAAAATTGGATAGGAAAATCAGAAGGACTCGAAATCTCTTTCGATATAGAGAATAGTAAGGATGCATTAAAAATATTCACAACCAGGCCAGACACACTCATGGGCGCGACATATATGGCGGTTGCGGCAGAGCATCCTCTTGCCTCTGATGCAGCTTCTGAAAATAGCGATATTGCAAGTTTTATTGAGGAGTGCAAAAGAAACAAAGCATCGGAAGCAGCCATGGAAACAATGGAAAAAAAAGGGATGCCTCTGAATGTTTTCGCCATTCACCCAATAACTGGTGAAAAAATTCCAATTTGGGTGGCAAATTTTGTCCTCATGACATATGGAAGTGGCGCAATAATGGCAGTGCCGGCACATGATCAACGTGATTGGGAGTTTGCAAAAAAATACGATCTAGAAATAAAGAAAGTGATTGAGCCTGCTGATAAAAACTTCGATACCGCAAAAGCTCCTTTTTTAGATCATGGAACTCTGATTAATTCGATGGACTATACTGGCATGAGTTCTGAAGAAGCATTTACCGAGATAGCAAAATTTTTTGAATCAACCAAGAAAGGAAGGCGAGTAACGAATTTTAGGCTAAGAGACTGGGGTGTATCGAGACAAAGATATTGGGGTACACCGATACCAATAATTTACTGTGAGGACTGCGGTTCGGTTCCTGTTCCAGAAGAACAATTACCAGTTGTATTGCCTG
>Ga0208410_1000576_pt1 | contig 20835 bp, 17 predicted proteins | sample ETN02SmetaG_3_FD_185787 | JGI IMG/M metagenome (GOLD analysis project Ga0208410, IMG submission 185787) | Marine microbial and viral communities from oxygen minimum zone, Eastern Pacific Ocean - ETNP2014F10-02SV257 (SPAdes) (version 2) | ecosystem: Environmental > Aquatic > Marine > Oceanic ... | reverse complement strand
GTATCGATGTTATCGATAGGCATATCTTTCTGTGCGCTGATCAAACCGAACCAAAATGTGCACCCAAAAGATAAACATTGGAATCTTGGGATTTTCTCAAATCCAGACTCGCAGAACTAGAGATTCATAATCGGGGCGGAATATATCGATCAAAAGTTAACTGCTTGAGAGTTTGTACAAATGGCCCAATCGCCGTTGTCTATCCGGATGCTGTTTGGTATCAAAATTGCACACCTGATGTTCTTGAGAAGATCATCCAAGAGCATTTAATAGGCGGAAGAGTTGTTGATCAATACGTTATTTCAAAGCCGAGTTAACGGTTTCAAATAAATAGGTCTCATTGGCTCTTTGAATGAGGTAAGAATGAATATCTTTTGCATCCTGCTCACTCAAACGACTCGCAAATCCAACCATACCTTTATCCGTATATAGACCACCGAGCGTGATCGCATTAAATTTTTCATGAGTTTCTTCTGACATATACCGAAGATCTGCCAAGACTCCACCTCCAACTGCCCCAGCTCCATGGCACATATGGCATTCCCAATGATATAGATCTTCACCCCTGGCTATACTGGCTTGATCCTCAATTGGTGAAGGGGGTTTTGGCATCTTAATATTTCTAGCTCTATCGGGCAGGCTTAAATCACCGTCAAGTGCAAATGTAACAATCCGTGCATTGATTGGTCCTCCAGAATTCTTAGGCGGTAGTCCAGCCTGGAGCGCAAACACTCCACCATATCCTACGAGTACTGTGACATATTGTATTTCATCAATACTGTATGTGATGGGAGCAGCAATAATTCCATTCGTTAGATCTTTGCTCCATTTTTTTTCGCCAGTTTCTGCATCATATGCAACGAGTTCACCCTCAGATGTACCCTGAAAGACGAGATTGCCATCGGTTGATAAAGTTCCACCATTCCATGGAAGGGTTAAATATTGTTTCCAAACTTCTTTTTGCTCAACTGGATCCCATGCGCTCAGTCTGCCCCTTATGCTCTTTGCTAATAACATTAACTGAAGCAGGTTCTTTGGCGGTGCCATGACCGTTAGGTCTCCTGCAGTATTCCATCCTTTATCATCGTATTCATATTCATCATCTTTCTTCATGGGCATATAAAGTTCTTGTGCTGGAATATAAACCAAACCTGTTTTGGGATTGTATGACATTGGCATCCAATTATGTCCACCAAGAGCACCAGGAAAGATTAATTTCTCTGCATCATCGTAATCAGCAAGATCTGTTTTAACAGGCCGTCCAGTTTCAAGGTCGATATGACTTGCCCAAGTTGCTTGGACATATTTTTCCGCTGATAAAAGCTCACCATTGGTTCGGTCAATGACATAAAAGAATCCATTTTTTGGAGCTTGCATGAGAACCTTTTTCGATTCACCTTTTATGGTTAAATCTGCGAGTACGATGTGTTGTGTTGCCGTATAATCCCAATTATCACCTGGAGTTGTTTGATAATGCCAAACGTATTCACCGGTGTCTGGTTTCAAAGCAACAATGGATGATACAAATAGATTGTCACCGCCCCCTGGGCTTCTGATCTTATAATTCCATGGTGAAGCATTTCCAGTTCCAATATAGAGCAAATCCAAGTCTGAATCATAAGCCATTGAGTCCCAAACTGTTCCGCCACCGCCATATTTCCACCATTTGGCTCCTTTCCATGTTTTTGAAGCCATTTCCATTGCTGAATTTTCAAATCCTTCGTCGGGATTTCCTGGGACTGTATAAAAGCGCCATGCCATTTCGCCACTATCTGTGTCATAGGCACTGACATAACCTCTAACCCCAAAGTCTGCTCCTCCATTTCCAATGATCACTTTGTCTTTAATAATTCTTGGGGCACCCGTAATGCTGTATGGCTTGCTGTCATTGACTGTCATTTTCTCCCAAATCAATGATCCACTTTTGGCATCAAGAGCGATGAGCCTTCCGTCTAGTGTCCCGAAAAATATTTTCCCTTCCCATATTGCCACCCCACGATTGACTACATCGCAACAAACGAAATAAGCTTTCTCTTTTGGCACCTTGGGGTCAAACTTCCATAGCAATTCACCTGAAAGGGCGTTATGCGCATAGACAACACTCCATGCACCAGTCGTGAACATTACACCATCAGAAACGATGGGCGTGGCCTCGTGTCCTCTATTGCTATCCAAATCAGCAAACCATTTAATGCCCAAGCGATCTATGTTCTCAGCATTGATTTGATTCAGTTCACTGAATCGTTGTTCGTCATAGGTTCTTCCGTGTGATAACCACTCTTGACTGTTATTTTTTGATGCGATGATTGAATTTTCATTGACCTGAAAATCACCTCCATAAACATGAGATAAAGACAAAGCACAGAATGCTAAGGTTAGTTTCTTGGATAAAAAATTCATAAAAAATATTCTACATAAAAAAAATTATATTTTTTTGCACAAAAAAACTATTTCGAGGTTGTTTGACTTTTGGTTCAATTTGTATTCATCTATTCCATCTAGAACATAAAGGGGAAATCATGATCCTTAATCCAAAATACTCATCCTTGATTACTGCTTTGGTGCTCATTCTCTTTGGAACGATCAGTGCTCAGTCACAAATTAATGAGAAAGAGTTAATCAACTATGCCTATGAATCCACTTATAAGCCTGAAGAGAGTGGCAAGGTCATCATAACCAATGCCAATATTCTTACCGGTAATGGCGATTCAATTTTAGATGCATCTATTTTAATGCACAAAAACAAGATTGTTGCCGTTGGGAAAGATTTGGATCAGTCCGATGCCATGGTAATCGATGCAGAAGGGAAATGGGTAACACCGGGTATCATCGATATACATTCCCACATGGGCGTCTATCCTGCGCCAAGTCTCAGATCAAATTCCGATGGAAATGAGGCAACCAGTCCAACTACTCCTCATGTTTGGGCAGAGCATTCAGTTTGGACTCAAGATCCGCAATATACACTTGCATTGAAAGGCGGGATCACCTCTTTTCATGTTTTAGTGGGATCTGCAAATCTAATTGGTGGCAGAGGGGTCACGCTCAAGAATATTCGAAGTCGAACGGTTCAAGGGATGAAATTTCCAAATGCACCCTACACACTCAAGATGGCATGTGGTGAGAACCCAAAAAGGGTTTATGGAGGCAGAAAATCAGAGCCATCGACACGCATGGGCAATGTTGCAGGCTATCGCAATGCTTGGATTGAGGCGCAAGCGTATCAGAGACGTTTAACCGAGTATGCAGAAAAATCCGATGAAGCAAAAGAAATGTCCTATAGTCCTTCCCGTGATTTGGGTTTAGAAACATTGGTTGGTGTCTTAGAGGGTGATATTTTGGTTCAGATGCATTGCTATCGCGGAGAGGAAATGGCAGTTATGCTGGATGTTGCTAAGGAATTTGATTACAAGATCACGACTTTTCATCATGCAATTGAAGCCTATAAAGTTGCTGATATATTGGCACAAAATTCTGTTTGTGCAGCCATGTGGGCAGATTGGTGGGGGTTTAAGAATGAGGCTTTTGATATGGTTTGGGAAAATACAGCGATTGTTGATCAGGCTGAAGAAAAAACAGGCTGTGCAATCGTCCACTCTGATTCTGCAGTTGATATCCAAAGACTGAATCAACAAGCAGCTAAAGCTTTGGCAGCCGGACAAAAGTCTGGTCTTGATATTGATAAGGGTAGAGCGATTCAGTGGATCACTTTAAATCCCGCCATAGCTCTAGGCATAGATGATCAGGTTGGCTCTATTGAACCGGGGAAGATGGCAGACATAGTGATCTGGTCACATGATCCGTTCAGCGTTTATTCAAAAGCAGAGAAAGTCTTTATTGATGGTCATTTGAAATTTGATATAGATGATCCTGCATCATTCAAGAGAACTGATTTTGACATTGGAATTATTGATCCTGAAGGAGATCGATTATGAGCCTTACTAGATCTATTTTACTCAGCCTGATTGGATTATTGTCTTTTTCAATCTTTGCTAAGACACAAGATATTCTGATTAAGAATGCGACAGTAATTACTTCGACTGAACTCGGAGTACTTGAGGAAACCGATGTCTTGATTCAAAACGGAGCAATTTCTTTAGTCTCAGAGAATATTGATATCGATACTGTTATAACTGGCACCACTGTTATTGAAGCAAATGGGAGAGTCCTTACTGCTGGGTTGCTAGCGCCTGTGACTAATCTAGGCTTGATTGAAATTGAATTGGAGGCTGAAACAAGGGATGATCGCACTGATCACTTCTCAGCCGGATTCAGTATTTCATCTGCATTTAACCCAAGCTCAACATTGATTCCTTATAATAGAGCCTCAGGTATAACATCTGCGATTGTTTTTCCATCGTCTGGGAGAGGGGACATATTCTCAGGTTTGGGCTCTGTTTTTAAAACTCATGGTGATATTGATACTCAGTCAATTTCCACTGATATTGCGATGATCATGCAAATGGGTGGCAATACAGATTCCAGGGCATCAAATTTTCTTGAGTTGGAAGATGCTTTTCTAAAAGCGAAACAGTTTAAGAAATCTAGAAACATAATCCAAAGAGGAGGTTTCTTTGATTCAGGAGAATACTCAGAAAGAGACTTAGAGGCATTGTTGAATCTGACAGAAGAAAGAAAACCACTGATTGTTAAAACCAATCGAGCCAGTGATATGTTGAGAATGATTGAATTTGCCAAAGTGCATGAAATCAACATTATTTTTCATGGGGCGAAGGAAGCATGGAGAATTGCAGATCGGTTGGCTGAGGAGAAGATACCTGTGATCATTGACCCAATGGATAACATACCAAGCTCATTCGATTCCATTGGCGCAAGAATCGATGGAGCTTCTATTCTTACTGAATCAGGGGTTACTGTTTTGATTGGTATCACCGATGCACATAATTCTTTTTTAAGCCGACAAGGAGCTGGAAATGCTGTTGCCAATGGAATGGATCAATATGAGGCGATGAAGGCATTGACCATAAATATAGCAAAAGCATTTGGATTGGCAGATTCAATTGGCAGTATTGAAGTTGGGAAAAATGCAGATCTAGTTCTTTGGGATGGTGACCCGCTCGAGGTCATGACATTTGCCGATATAGTGATTATAGATGGAAGAATTATGAGTGGCATGACTCGCTCAAAAAGACTCCGAGATCGATATTTAAGGGTTATTGGATTGGATTAAATTAATTTCTTTTTGAAATCGTTTCGTCCACCGAAGCCATGTAATCGGAAAGACTCTTATCATTTGAAGACTCAGAGAGTTGATCAATGATTTCATCGGCTGATTTAAATTGAGGCATGTAATTGGCAAATGCAGTGTCTCCTCTGTCAACAGCTGTTTGATCAATCAGTGATATTATTGAAGAGAGCTCACTTTCATTGAATGATACAAATTGAACAATGTCCTCTACTAATGGGTCAGCTTGAGGTATCAACTCGTCACCAACCTCAATGAGCTCAATGTATTCAGAAAAATCTCTTATTTTTTGTTGAGACAGATCAATCGAACTCGTCCAAGCAACATAGGCCCTCGGTTCTTTTTCTGATGACCCGGCTCCTTTGTCTTTATAGACATCAAATCCCAATCCGACATCAAAGCTTCCCAAGGGAATGTCATACCAATACAGGTCAAATTGATAACCCAAATTAAAATTCATGAAATCCGTTGCATTTTGTGAAAATAAATATCCTGAGTTTGATCCTCTATTGATCCTGCCAATTGCCAGTGTAGATTTGTATAGTTGAGTATCATCTATTACCAGAATTCCACCCAATGAAAGTGCAATAGAGTCCCCATCAAGTGGATGCCCGATATTGCTTCCATCATTGTGATAGGCAGACGGATATTTGCTATCTTGATAGGCACAACCGTACTTGCTTTGACCACCAAATATTCCACATGTTGAAGAAGATAGCTCGGTAAAAACCCGATAAGACTCAAATTTTTGACTTTCTTCAATGCTGCCCCAAGATTCTAGGCCAAAGAGCCCAACAGAATTACTCAAAGTTGAACCGGATATTTGTCCATAGGCTGCATAAGGCAGATCAAACATTGAGCCGGATACTCGATAGTCGAAAGTATTTAGATCATAAACTTCATCCGAACCAATTATTCCATCGATAACTTTACTCAACCCACAGCCGCTGCCTTTTTCGCAAATGACAGCCGATTTTGAAAAACCTATTTCTAAATTATCTTTTGGACGCATGCCAATCCTGAGAGCAGTGAATCGACGATCGGGAGCCTGATTTATGCTTTCAATGTCGCCAAGAATGAAGGCCAGATCCCAGTTTCCAATCATGCTAAGGAAGCGATTTTGGAATGGATCTGAGAAGTTTCTTTCAATCGATAGTCCTTTGATTGGTCTTGCGCTTGTAGAGAGAACAGTGCTTCCCATCCATCCTGGGCCCCACCAACTTTTCTTTGAGCCCAATGTCATGGAATAATTTCCCCTCGCCAATGAGATATGAGATTCATCCAGTAACTCGTAAGCATCTGTTTTTTCATATTTGAGATTTATCGCCAAGTTTTTTGACATATATGAGACATTGGATGCGGCAAGTTTTTTTACATTGACTGGGTCAAAGAATGTCATGATTCTATCGGGATTCTTTGAAACCTTGATTTCAGCATTTGCCGAGATGCCTCCCATTTGTTCCTCTATTAATCTTTGTTTGATTCTTTGGAGTGACAGTAGGGTTTCTGGCGATAATTCTTCAGGATTGTCTGCTTTCAGATTGTATGCAACATCGCCCCAGGCAATGGGCCATGTGTTTAAGGGAATATTCAATAACCCAGCATCAGTTAGAATCTGAAGATCATGTTTTAGCAAAGCATCATCCGGAGTGCCCCATGGAGATGAATCCACATCTTTTATTGATAGGCACAACAAGAGGAATAAAAATAGGTATTTTCCCTTAAAATTTTTTCTCCAATACTTTTTCATGTGTGGCATTCTACTCTTTCGTTAAAAAATCTAAACAAATTCTGCATTTTCTACGAATGATATATGATTGTGACCGATATGTTTATAAATTGCCTTAAAAGAACCTCTCTAGTCATCCTAGCAGGTTATCTTGTCTCCTGCAGTATTCCAGAAACAGACCATGAGCCTGATCAGATGACCCTTCTCGCCATCGAGAAAGGAGAAGTCATAGGATCTAGTAATGACAAAACCCATCAATGGCTTGGTATTCAATATGGCTCCATTCCAAATTCAAGCTACCGATGGAAAAAAGCGAGTGAAACAGAAGCATGGGAGGGAGTCTATGAGGCATTGGAATTTGGCAACACATGCATTCAAAGAGGATCGCTCATCAATACGACTAAAAGAAGAAATTGGGGGGAAATCTTAGGTTCTGAGGATTGTTTGTTTCTCAATGTTTGGACACCATTGCATGCATTGGATGCATCATCAAGAAAAATACCGGTAATGGTTTGGATTCATGGCGGAAGCAATGTTTCCGGAAATTCTGATTTTTATGATCCAAGTGAGCTGGTTAAAACGCAAAATGTCATTGTCGTGAGCATCAATTATCGATTGGGACCATTTGGGTGGTTCAGACACCCCGGTATAACATCAAATTCTGAAAATGCTGAAGATCAATCGGGGAATTATGGGAATCTAGACACCATTCAGGCACTAGAATGGGTGCAGAAAAACATTGGATATTTTGGCGGAGATGCATCCAATGTCACGATATTTGGCGAATCTGCCGGCGGATACAATGTGGCTGCATTGCTGTCTGCAAAGAATGCAAAAGGACTGTTTCATAAGGCCATTATCCAGAGTGGTGGAGTCAAACCAGGAGACATTGATCATTCGGAGTCCTATCTAGAAGAGAATCTGCCTTGGAAAAATTACTCATCCAGAGAATTGGTCAACCAGCTTATTCAAAACAAGGGCATGGCTCCCGATCGGGATTCAGCAAAATCCTTGCAAGAGGATATGCCCCATTCTGAGATGGAAGGATTGATGAGGAATGCTTCTTCAGAAGAAATTTATCAAGCCTATTTAACAACTAGAATTAATACCAATGAAATGCTGAGACCCTTCCCTGATGGTTCTGTATTGAGTGAGCTTGGCATTCTGGGTTCCTTAGAGACTGGATTTAATAGTGATATTCCAATCATGATTGGGACAAATCGAGATGAGATGAAATTATTTCTCATTGATAACCCTCGGTTAACCAAAGAGTTTCTTAGAATACCGAGAATAAGAGATCTGGATTTATGGAACGCAGTTTCCAGGCACAGAACCAATGCTTGGAAGTATCTGGCTGTCGATGGACCTTCTCAGAGTCTCGCAAATCAAGGAAGAAGCAATGTCTTTGCCTATCGATTTGACTGGGATGATGAGCCAAGAAAATATGGCGTAGATTTAAAGAATTTACTTGGAGCATCGCACGCTTTTGAAATCCCTTTTGTAATGGGCAACTTCGATGAAGATGCTCTTACGAAATACATACTCAGCAAAAAAAATATGAATGAGGTGAAAACGCTATCTCATGCAATGATGAGCTATTGGGCAGAGTTTGCTTACAAGGGTGATCCGAATAAGGGCAGAAACGGAGATTTAACTGATTGGGAGTCTTGGAATCCAAGAGAAGAGAGCAATAAGTTTATTGTATTTGATTCTGTGATTGATGGGGGCATAAGAATGACAGAAGATTTTCTCACCGAAGAAAATTTAATCGAAATGTTAGCCGCAGATGACCAGATAAAGGATAATAAATGGAAATGTGAAATTCTTGATGCAGCGATAATGTTTGATAATTTTGCTGATCAAGATCTTCTGTATGAGTTTAATGATCAAAAGTGCAGTGATCTTGATCCTGCTTCAGAATGGAGAAAATACTGGTACGATGAAAAGAAGAAACGATTCTAGGAGATGACATGCAGTATTGGCTTATGAAATCAGAACCTGAAACCTATAGCATAGATGACCTAAAGGAATTTCAAACGGATCATTGGGATGGGATCCGTAATTATCAGGTAAGAAATTTTTTCAGAGATCAGATGAAAATCGGTGATAAAGCATTTTTTTATCATTCCAATTGCAAAGAACCAGGAATAGTAGGACTGATGGAGATTGCAAGTGAGGCATATCCTGATCACACCGCCTTTGATTCTAAAGAGAAATACTTTGATGCAAAAAGTGATCCTGAAAATCCAAGATGGTTAATGCTCGATGTAAATTACATTCGTCATACCAAAAGAAATATTACACTGTCTGAGTTACGTGATCACAGGTCTATAAAGGAGATGAGGCTTTTGCAAAAAGGCAATCGTTTATCCGTAATACCCATGACAAAGAAAGAGTGGGATTATATTCTGGGATTGGAATGAAACAATTCACTCAAATTGCCTGTGTCTTCACCTTATTATTCTCTTCAGCCATCTATACTGAGGATTCAGAAGTATTTTTTATCAAGCCTTTAAATGGAGATGTTGTTGATCAAACATTTGAGGTTGTATTTGGTATCAGCGGAATGACTTTGGCTCCTGCTGGAACTTATGAGGTCGGTACCGGTCATCATCACTTGATCATTGATTCGCCATTGCCCGATCTTACAATGCCTGTTCCGGCAACAAAAAAACATCTACATTTTGGTAAAGCTCAAGATCGAGTCAAGATCACGCTGGAGCCAGGCAAACATACATTGCAGATGATCCTTGGGGATGGAAATCATATCCCTCATAAGGCACCGATTTATTCTGAAATCATTGTTATTGAGGTTCAGCCCTAACGCTCTCAACTTTTTTCATGAATGATGAAATGAGATCAATTGTTTCTTCGACACATAGTTCTGTTGAGGCTATCCCTGATTCTCCGAGAGATTCAATCTCAACTCCTTGAAGATCATTTTTTATGATTTCTAATTTATAATGAAAAAAGTCATCGATGGCCGACATGACCATGAGTGGCGCATGTATTGTTTTAATCAATGACTTAAAGTCTTGATCCCAAACGGCTGCAAAGGCTTGTTCACGACCTTTGATTGATCTTATTGCCCCTAGAAACTCAGTATTTACTAAATCAGAATCGTAGGATGGAAAGAGTGATTTTATTAATTCAAATGTTTCCAAGAGATATTTTCCTTCAACATCTTGCTCTATACTGCTTGAAGTCATTTTCTTAAATGACTCCCGTTCATCCTTATCCAAGTAGGCCACACCATTGAGCATAAGTGATAATGTTTGGTCTTCTCGAATTTTTGCGATCTCAGCAGCAATGTGTGTTCCTGTGTGGTGTGCATAAATATGAAAACGATCAATGCCAAGGGCATCTATGCATTCACAAATCCAGTCACAATAATTTTTCATATTGGGCGATCCATCTGGATCAAATGAAGAGCCAAAACCAGGTGTATCAAAAGCATATATTGGTCGATCATAGAACATTTCCTTCATCATCGGCTCATACATTTTGGAGCTTGAGGGAGTGCGATGCAGGAGAATGAGCGGAATTCCATCTAAGCACTCATTCGTTCGATAGTGAATTTGACCGATAGGAAGAGATAGATATGCTTTTTTTATAAAAGTATTATTCGCTTTTATCATGGTTCTTAGACTAATCTAATTGCTTATAAATTGATATAATCCTGACCATGAAAAGAATAATTGTTGGAATTTCAGGCGCAAGCGGTGTTATTTATGGCATTCGACTTCTTGAGATGCTCAAAGAAATAAAAGGCGTTGAATCACATCTGGTGATGACCAATGGCGCCAAACTTAATATTTCACTCGAAACTGACTTTGACTCAAAAGCCGTCGAAGAGCTCGCTGATGTGGTTCACAATGACAAAAACTTGGGGGCCAGTATTGCCAGTGGTTCATACGAAACTGAAGGCATGATTATTGCTCCATGCTCCATGAAAACGCTATCTGCTGTTGCGAATTCGTACGCTGCAAATCTCATCGTCAGAGCAGCAGATGTCGTACTGAAAGAAGGCAGAAGTCTCATCATTATTCCACGAGAAACGCCACTGCATTTAGGGCATATAGATCTTCTTCGCAAAGTCTCTTTGATGGGTGCTCATGTGGTTCCACCGAATCCTGCTTTCTACAACGATCCCAAATCAATTGACGACATCATTAACCATACCGTTGGAAGAGTTTTGGATTTGATTGGTATTGACAATGATGTGGTTAGCCGATGGAAGGGCGTATAGCAAAACATGACCGAATCGTCTGCTGAAGGAATACAAAACAATCTAATCGAGATGCTCAAAGAGCATCACACAGTTACCATATCGACAAGAGACGAAGCATCCGTTTGGTCTGCAACTGTATTTTATGTCTCAGACTCCAATCTGAACCTATTTTTTCTATCTGCCGACAAAAGCAAACACATTCAGCATATCAAAATGATTCCTGAGGTTTCAGCAACGGTCTATAAAGATCAGAAAGATTGGGAAAAAATCAAGGGAATTCAGATGTCAGGAATCGTCGAGGAGATTAAGGGTCAAGATCGAGAAGATGCGATCAGCCAATATCTTGTAAAATACAGATATCTAAATCGCGTGATCAATGAGCCATTGAATCAAGATGAAGAGAAAATTGGTTCACAATTTTCATCCATTCCATTTTTTAAATTGGAGCCGACTTTCATAAGAATCATTGATAATGAAGTTGCATTTGGTTACAAAGAGCAAATTGAAAAAAGAAAGGGGAGGTGGGAGTTATTCTAGAGGTCGTCCGAAGAATAGCTTGCAAGCTGTCCAAGATGAGCACCGCTGTCAATGATCAAAATTTCTCCAGTAATCAAAGGTGCACCCTCTAAAAACCAAACCAAGACCTCTGCCACATCTTCAGCGGATGCGACTTTTCTCAATGGAAGATTAGCCTCTGCTTCCTGAATTAGAGAATCATATGCTTCATCACTCATCCCGCCTTTTAGCCATCGAGTTTTTATGGGCCCAGGTGCCACCGCATTGATTCGAATTTCAGGTCCTAAAACATGTGCCAAAGATTTAGTCATTGCATTGAGTGCAGCTTTTGAAGTGACGTAAGCTATTGATGAGCCCATTGCGTTGACTCCAGCCAATGATGAGTCATTTACAATCGCACCCGATCCTTCTTTTTTCATATGTGGGACCACTGCCTTAATCATTTGGTAAGCGCCAACCACATTGACAGCGTAAATTGATTGGAAATCATCCATGGTTAAGCCATCCAGATTCTCAAAGAAATTGAATTTTGTTCGACCTGCATTATTGACAAGGTAATCTATTCGACCCCATTTATTGATGGCAGCTGAGACCATCGCTTGGCATTCATCATCTTTTGAGACATCAGCTTGGATTACAATTGTCTCAGCGCCTTTCTCTTCAGCCAGTTTTGCTGTTTCCATGGCTTCATTTTTTGATCGCGTATAATTGATGACAACGTTGCAATCTTTTTCTGCCAAAAGAACTGCTGTTGCTGCACCGACACCGGTTGCAGATCCAGTAATAATCGCTACTTTTTTGTCCATAAGATCTCACTTAAGATTGATTTTCTATTGTATCGATTAAAGTTAACAAAATCTTTGATTTAATTTGGATACCCGACAAGGCACAATATTCCTATAGATAAAGATTACGGGAGATAAAGAGTGCAATTTAATGACATGAGAGGATACATCGATGTCCTTAGAAAAGAGAGCTTGCTACATGATTTGGATATCGAACTAAATGTAGCCAGGGAAACATCTGAGCTTCAAGCTCTAATGAGGCATTTGCATAATGAAGACGGACCTGCGCTTTTATTGAATAATCTAGAAGGTTACAACATGCCGGAGGTACCTCTTCTATTCAATCCCTATGGCACTCGGCAAAGAACAGCAATGATATTGGGAGAGAAGGATCCTCTTAAGGCAAAAGCAAAGCATGCAAATGTTTTGGCTGATCAATCCAGCTGGATTGAGCCCAATGTTATCAGCAAGCAAGACGCACCTTGTAAGCAAAATCTAATTTCAGATAGAGACATTGACCTGTCAAAGCAGCTTCCTCATGCTTGGTTTGCCAAAGAAGGTCCATCGTATATAACGAATGCCATTGTGATCACTAAAGATCCAGAGACAGGCATTGCGAATACTGGGTGTTATCGACTGACGCAATTATGGAATGCATCTCATCCTCATGGGGAAATATATTCAGAAGAAGAGCAAAGAAGATGTCTATCGATCTTTGCATTTTGGAATCCCCCAGGCAATCACATAGGTCTTCACTGGGCAAAAGCACAAGAGATGGGAAAACCATTGGAAATTGCGATTGCTTGTGTTGTTGATCCAGTAGTTCAATTGGCCAGTGCAACCAGTCTTCCATTCGGATTGGATGAGATGAATTTTGCAGGCGGATTAAAAGGAGAAGCAATCGATGTAGTTCCTTGTGAAACCATTGATATCAATGTACCTGCAAGAGCAGAGTTAATCATAGAAGGTCAATTTTTGCCCAATAGGGACGTTACCATTGGGCCTCATTCTAATCCAATTGGTTACTACGATGATGAGCAATTATTCCCTCTAATGGAGGTTCAATGCATTACTCATAGAGACGAACCCATATGGTATTCAACAATGGAAATGATGCCTCCATTTGATCACAATTACATGGCTGTTTTACCGATAGAAGGAGAGCTTCTCAGTGATTTACAAAGTAAAATTCCAGAGGTTAAAGATGTGGTGGTTACTCCGAATCTGAGTTATCTCATTCAGCTATCCGTTGATGGGGCTCAAAAGCCGCATCCTGAATTTGGAAAGTACGTTTTGCATGCAGTTTGGGGCGCAAGTGGCAGATGGGGAAGGACTGCAAAAATTGCAGTTGTGGTCGGACCGGATGTAAACCCCTATGATCTAAATGAGGTTGAATGGGCAATATTGACTCGTGTGCAACCACATTCAGACACCATCATTAACAAATCGGGACAAGCATTTCTGATGGATCCATCAGCACCAAAAGATTCCACCCATGGCATTGCACTTCAATCCGAGCAAATGGGTATCGATGCAACAATAAAAGTATTTGAACGTTTTCATTCGTATCCCGAATACAGCAATGCTGACCAAGAAGCTGTCTCAGCAATTGCTGAAAAATTAAAAGGATCATTCTAGTCGGCTTCATCAAAAGGTGACTGTGAGTAAGAAAACAAAGCAGTTTAGAGAATTGCTACTCAGCAAAGATCTTGAATTCTTGCTGGAGGCACACAATGGAATCAGTGCAAAGATTGCAGAAGAGGCAGGTTTTAAGGGCCTTTGGGCAAGCGGATTAGCAATATCTGCTCAGTACGGCGTTAGGGATAGCAATGAGGCCAGCTGGACACAAGTGCTTGAGAACATAGAATTCATGTCTGATGCCAGCAACATACCAATTATGCTTGATGGCGACACCGGTTACGGCAATTTCAATAATGTCAGGCGCTTGGTTAGGAAACTTGAACAAAGAGACATTGCAGCAGTTTGCATTGAGGATAAGCTTTATCCTAAAACCAATAGTTTCATAGATGGAGATAAGCAAGAGCTTGCCGATATAGAAGAGTTTTGCAGTCGAATTAAGGCAGGCAAAGATGCTCAGGTCGATGATGATTTCTCTATCATTACAAGGATTGAGGCGTTCATTGCTGGATGGGGTTTAAGTGAAGCCTTAAAAAGAGCAGAGGCTTATCATGAAGCAGGTTCAGATGCGATTTTAATTCACAGTGCAAAATCCGATCCAAGTGAAATCTTGGCTTTTAAAAAAGAATGGGGCGATACCTCACCCGTAATAGTGGTTCCAACAAAATATTACTCAACACCAACAGAGGTGTTGGAGCAAGAGGGGTTCTCCATTGCCATATGGGCAAATCACATGATTAGGTCTTCAATCAAAGCCATGCAGGAATCTGCCAAACAGATTTTTGAATCATCTTCAATTCTTACAATCGAGACTGAGATTGCCTCTGTGAAAGAGATTTTTAGGTTACAAGGCGTTTCAGAGCTGAAAGAAGCCGAAGAAAATTATTTGCCTAAAAAAGAAACAACCGCCGAGGCAATCATTCTAGCTGCTTCGCGAGGTGAAGCCATGGGCAGTCTGACCGATGATCAGCCAAAAACCATGATCCCATTAAAAAATAAAAGTATGCTCGAGCACATTACCGAGATATATCGTAACCATGGAGTCAATAATATTCATGTCGTTCGAGGATATAAAAAGAAGGCAATTAACTTCCCTGAACTGCACTATATCGATAACGATGATTTTGAATTCACTTCTGAGTTGTCTTCTTTTCAAAAAGGCATTGAGCAGATCGATGGCGACACGTATTGCTCATTTGGCGATGTTCTATTTAAACCTTATATGCTTGAGTTAATGGATGACTCTAAGGATGATTTGGTCCTTCTTATAGATACTCAATGGAAGGATTCTGTAAATAAAGGCAGGGCAACGGACTATGTAAAATGTTCTCAACCTCACTCGAGAGGCAATTATACCGATCCAATTTTTTTAGAGTCTGCGGGGGAAACGCTCGATGAAGAGTCCATTCATGGAGAATGGATGGGCATCATTAAAATTTCTTCAAAGATTATTCCTCTTATAAGGGATGAGGTGAATGCCCTATCAAAGGAAGAGGATTTTCATTCGATGAAAATGCACCATCTTTTGGAACATCTTTGCAAGATTAAGCAGCCAATCAGAGTGGTCTACACCACTGGAAATTGGCTTGATGTCGATACACTTGAAGACGTCATAAGAGCTAGTAATTTCATATGATTTACGCGGACAAATTTTTAGATGAAGCATTTCATCTGGGTTTTAATACCTATACAGGTGTTCCTTGTTCATTCTTAAAGCCTTTGATCAATGCATCAATGGAGTCAGATCGTTTGTCATATATTCCTGCTGTCAATGAGGGCGATGCTGTAGGCATTGCTGCTGGAGTCTATCTTGGCGGAGGCTTGCCCGTTGTGATGTTCCAAAATTCTGGATTGGGCAATGCTGTCAACCCATTTACCTCCTTGATTCAAACTTTTGAAATACCCATTTTAATGATTGCCACATTGAGGGGTGATCCAGAGAGTGAGCCCGATGAGCCTCAACATCAACTGATGGGTAAAATCACAACTCAACTTCTTGACTTGATGCAAGTCAGCTGGTCTTGGTTTCCTGAAAACGACGATGAGTTGATCAAGGCAATGGCAACCATTAAAGATCGAATACTTGATTGCCAACAGCCACATGTTTTGGTGATGAAGAAAGACTCGGTTGCGCCATTTGATCTGTCTGAGAATTCTCAAAGTTCAATTAATCATATTGCAACCATGGATGATTACAAGAATGAAGCGTCGGGCCTGGTCAGCAGAAGCGAGGTCATAAAAGTGCTGATAGAAAAAACAAATGAAGAAGATGATCTGATCATTGCTACCACAGGATACACCGGAAGAGAACTCTACGCTGCCGGGGATCGAAACAATCATTTTTATATGGTTGGCTCAATGGGATGTGCCATAGACATAGGATTAGGCTTATCAATTATGCAGTCGAATAAGAGAGTGATTGTCATCGATGGTGATGGCGCTATTCTCATGCGTCTAGGCGCCATGTCAACGGTTGGTTTTATGGCTCCTGAGAACCTGACCCACATAGTATTAGACAATGGCGCATACGAGTCTACCGGATCCCAAAGAACGGTCTCCTCGATACTGGATTTTAAGATGCTTGCCCACTCAAATCGTTATAGAAACTCTATGAAGTTAAGTTCCTTGAGTGACCTCGGCTCACTCCTTGATTCAGATAGAAAAGGGCCAAATTTTATTCATTTTCCAATAAAAAAAGGAATACCGAGCAAGTTGCCACGTCCTTTAATCTCACCAAATGATGTTGCACAAAGATTTAGAAAAAATATAGAAAATACAAATGATTAATCAAAAGCAAAATATCTTACTCAATCCGGGTCCAGTCAATATGTCAGATCGTGTAAAAAAACGAATGATCAGTGAGGATTTCTGTCACCGTGAAAAAGAATTTTCAGATTTGATACAAGATGTCAATTCTCAGTTGGCAACCACTTATGAGGATATGATGGATTATGAATCCGTGATCCTAACCAGTTCTGGAACTGGTGCCGTTGAGGGCATGCTGACTTCATTTATACACGATGAGAAGTCACTCATTGTGAGTAATGGCGTTTATGGCGAGAGGATGGAGAAGATTCTTCGTGCCCAGAATAAGGCTTACCATGCCATTAAATTTGATTGGCTTGATCCAATAGATCTCCAGTCAATTGCAGACTATCTTGATGCCGATCGGAGTATTAAAAACTTAATTTTAGTGCATCACGAAACAACCACGGGTCGATTGAATAAATTGGAAGCAATAGGCCAACTGTGTAAGGAGTATAATCTTAGTTTATATCTCGATGGCGTCAGTAGTTTTGGTGCAGAAGAAATAATGGCAGATGAGATTAATCTAAAAGCTGTTGCCGCATCTGCAAACAAATGCCTTCACGGCGCACCCGGTCTTGCTTTTGTGATTGCGCATAAGGATCAATGGAAGAGGATCCCAAAAGAACCTTCTGGAGTTTATTTTGATTTGCATGGTTACTATCACATGCAAAAAAACGATGGATTCTCACCGTTTACTCAAGGCACCCATTTGGTCACTGCTCTTCATGAGGCAATGCTTGAATTCAAAGAAATGGGTGGATGGAAAGCAAGAAATGCCTTATTTCAAAGTAGAGCTGAACAAATACATCTTTGTCTGCATCAGCTTGGCATCAAAACATTGATACCAAAAGAAGATTACTCATCTGTATTGAGGTCTTATCAATTGCCAGAAGATATTGCATACCAAGACTTACACGCCTTTATGAAAAACAATGGATTTGTGATTTACCAAGGTCAGGGCGGCTTTAAAGAAAACATTTTCAGAATTTCAACTATGGGACATATTGAAGAATCGCATATCACATTGTTGTGCGATCTATTTGAAGACTTTTTCAATAATCATGGTTAAGGAAGCTGTAATTTTAGCAGCAGGAATGGGAACCCGATTGGGGAATCAAAACGATCAAAAGCCAAAAGGATTTTTACAACTGGGCAATCAACCCATTATTGAGGAGTCAATCAAGAAACTGATCAAGAGTGGTATTGAGAAAATCTGGATTGTAACTGGCTATCAATCTCACTACTTCAGAGAATTAACCAATCTCTATAATTCTACCGTGTGTCTTGTCAGTAATGAGGAGTACGATCAATCGGGAACATTGCATTCACTTTCAATGATTTCCGATAAGGTGTGCCCTCCATTTTTATTACTCGAGTCCGATATCATTTTTGAATACAGAGCAATTGAGGAAATGCTGAACCACCGAAATGAAAACTGCATTTTATTAAGTGGTTTCAATGATTGTGGCGACGAGGTATTTGTTGAAACCAATCGTGAAGAATTGGTATTTATGTCAAAAAATATGCATCAGCTTAGCAGCCCTCCAGCCGGCGAATTAGTTGGAATTACAAAAATTGGAAAAGAATTATTTAGAAAAATGATGCAGTTTTATAACAGTGATGAAAAAAATAAATTGGCCGATTATGAAACCGATGCATTGGTTGCGGTTGCTGAAGAGGTCTCAATTCCCTGTCTAATAATAGATGATTTAATATGGTCAGAAATAGATGATCAGTCTCATCTGAGACGTGCTAAGGAAGAAATTTATCCCAAGGTTATTGAAAGTGATTTAAAATATTTTTCTAAATCATCCAATCAAAGGCATTCGTAGGTGAAAAAAAGATTAATAATTTTATCAATGGCATCCATTTGCTATGCGAACGCTGCTCATGCATATCTTGATCCCAGTACAGGCGGCATGCTCATTTCAGCAATAATAGGAATGTTCGCTACACTGGGACTGGTGATTAAGTCATATTGGTATAAATTAAAGTCATTCTTTAGAAAGAAAGAAAAAAGGATCGATTGATTATTCGATATGAAAACTTTCTTTAAGGGGTTCCAAGGATATCGAGCATACAAGAAACTTCCCAAATCGTTTAAAGAAATTGTTTTCTATTCAGAGAGTTTTCAAGATTGGCACCATCTTAAGCCGCTTTTGAGCGGATTGCTGAATCAAAAAATGACGGTTACCTACGTCACTTCAGATGAGGAAGATCCTGGATTACTGAAACAGTCTTTGAATTATAGGTCCATCTATATAGGTAAGGGTTTTTTTAGAATTCTTTTCTTTCAGTACTTAAAGGCAAAGTTATTCATTTTAACCATGATGGACTTGGATAATTTTGAACTAAAGAGATCTATACATCCAGTTCATTATGTCTATCTATTTCATACACTTGGCAGTACTCACATGGTTGATCAAGAAGAGTCATACGATCATTACGACACTATATTCTGTGCGGGCCCTCATCAGAAAAACGAAATTGAGAAAAGGGAAGCAATTAAAAAGGTTAGAAAAAAAAATCTGATTCAATACGGATACCCCAGACTTGAAAAATTGGTTCAGATTAGATCGAAGGCCGATGAGAAAGGCAAAGTTGTTCTTCTGGCACCAACATGGGGAAATGAGAGTTTAATTAATACAATTGGGGAGGATGTTTGTGCAAAGATTATAGAGAGTGGATTCAAACTTATTCTAAGGCCGCACCATGAAACATTGAAGAGAACACCAGAGGTGATTTCTCAAATCGAGAATAGATATAAAAATAATCAATCCTTTAAATTGGTTACGGAAATGAGTGATACCGACTCCCTCTTGAGCTCAGATATTTTAATATGTGATTGGTCAGGAACGGCAATTGAATATGCATTAGGACTAGAAAAGCCTGTCATATTCATTGATACACCGCCACGAGTAAGAAACCCCAATTGGGAAGAATTAAAATCTGAGCCATTGGAAATGAGCATCAGAGAAAAAGTGGGTCAAATCATTTCACCAACAAAGCTCAATGACTTGTCATCTGCTATTACTCAATTATTGAGAAACGATCAAACCTTTCCTGACCAAATGAAATCATTGCGTAAAGAATTTGTATATAATTTAGGTCTTTCAGAAATCGTTGGTCCAGAAGAGATAAAAAAATTATTAAAAACACTCTAAAACTAAATTTTCCTTCAAGTTGGTTCCTTTGGTACGGTTTTTTTAATGGGCTTATAGCCTCTTTGATATCGATTCAGTATCTCCTTTTCTATCCTTCGACTATGACGTGGTTGTCTACGAGCTATATCCTATTTGCAACTTTGACTCATTTTATATCGATACATTATTTGCCGCTTCTTTTGCTCTCATTGGTTCATCGGATAGTGGGTATGAAAAAAACCTTTGTCCTCTTAGCGATAATTTATGCATCAATCATTAATACACTGATCGTTATGGATGCAAATTTTTTTGCAGCCAATCGATTTCATATGAGCCTTATGACGGCGATCCTTTTTGACAGTGCGACCTATATATTCCTATCTCTTCAGCTCATGATTATGATCGTTTTCCATTATTTTCTTGGCAATGAAATAGGCAAGTCCCTAAAAAAAAGAAAAGGCAAGACTTTTGTCGGTATTTCTCTGGCGGCTGTGATTATCAGTGCGTGGATATATGTTCAAGGTGTTCATATTTGGGCAGATGCAACCTATCAATCATCCATCACAACTTTCACAAGGTATTTGCCATTATTCAGACCTATTCATGCCAAAAGAGATCTTGCTAGGTTGGGGTTGATCGATTCAGATCGATTGAGAGAACAGAATCTCTCACAGCAAAAAATAGATTCAGAGTTGCTTTATCCAAAAAATGAGTTGCAGTGCAGGATTGATGAGCAATCAAACAATGTATTGATTATTTTGATCGATGCCCTGCGTCCA
>Ga0208410_1000575_pt1 | contig 20854 bp, 20 predicted proteins | sample ETN02SmetaG_3_FD_185787 | JGI IMG/M metagenome (GOLD analysis project Ga0208410, IMG submission 185787) | Marine microbial and viral communities from oxygen minimum zone, Eastern Pacific Ocean - ETNP2014F10-02SV257 (SPAdes) (version 2) | ecosystem: Environmental > Aquatic > Marine > Oceanic ... | reverse complement strand
TCTAGGGCAATTATTCCTTCTTTAATCATCTGCTCTTGAGCACTTCTCAGCTTCTCATGGGCCACAAAACTGCCAGTTCCGAAGTTGTCAGCGTGTACCATGAAAGCAAACCTGACAATAGAACGACCAAGAAGATTGTCTTTCTAAGGTGCTCCGTACGAAGCGTACGGAGCGGTGTGTGTGTTTGAGTATTAGATTAATTTCTCTCTATCAGTAATTCGATTTCTTCCACGTGAGATCCTAGGTACATCTTTCGCATCATACCCTACAGCATTGCTTAACTTCGCTCTACTCCTAACTCCCGAAAAACCAATAGTGATTTTTGTTTTATGATGTTGGGTGAGGGGGCTTTTACGCCCCCCCACGTTTTTGTGCATCCCATCCTCGCTCATTCTCTCACCTCTGAGCGTTCGAATCATCATTAAATCGCGCACTTAGCTCATTCATACGCTCTCCGAGGAGTTTTGTCACAGACATCCCCTCTATTGTTTCTCTTCGAATATAATTCCTTGCAGCTACTTTCAACACAGTTTCTGGTTTTTCTGCATGAATCTTACAAAAATCGTTCATTAGAATTGTTAATTCGGGGCCTAAATTGACTTTTACACTATCGCCATGATTAATCACATCCTGCTCTAGTAATCGCCTTACTGCGTCTCTAATGACATCTGATCGATTTCTCATTCCATCAAAACCTATCCTCTGATCTAGTGCCAGCAAATGATCTTCTGGAATCCTTAGCGAAACCATCGGGCTTTGTCCACTCATCGTCGTCCCTCAGCCTTAGCAGAAGACGTCCAGCACATAAATGTAATGCAAATGAATTGCAAATGAATTACAAATTGTTAATTTTTATGTATTTTTATTTATTCCCTCCATTTTGTTAGATAGTGCGGTTCAATAGTGACTACTCTTTGGGCTAATCAGAGGTGATTTTATCAAAGTCATTAACGATGCAATTCATGGACAATTTCGTATTGATGATGTCAGGGAGGAATTGCTAAAAACACCTGAAATGAATAAACTTAGTCACATTAAACAATTAGGACTAGCTCATCTTGTATTTCCTGGCGCTCATCATACTAGATTTGAACATTCTCTAGGTGTTTCTCATATTGCAGGATTAATGGCTGATTCTATATCTTTGAATGCGCATGAGAAATCTACTGTCCAAGTTGCTGGAATGTTACACGATGTAGGTCATGGCCCCTATTCACATACATTAGAACATATTCTTCATGAAAGAGGGGGGCTTGATCACATGTCGATTACGGAGGGTATAATCTTAGGCGATTATGATATTCTAAGAGAAGGTGAGGCTAAATTTTTCTCAGAACGAAGAAGTATCCCTGAGATTCTTGAGTCTTATGAAATAGATCCTAAGGAAGTTGCAGGACTTATTCGTGGACCTGATGCAGGTGGTACTGAGAGAAATTTACTACAATGGGTGGAAGGTAAAGAGAATTTTGTTTTTCAAGACGACACCTTATCCCACTTAATTCACGGACCAGTTGACTGTGATCAGATGGATTATTTGTTGAGAGATTCTCATTTTACAGGAGTAAAGCATGGAATAATTGACCATCATAGACTTATTGAATGCCTAGAGAGGCACGGGGGAGATGTAGCAGTAGAAGAAGGAGGTTTACCTGCATTAGAAGGTATGATGATGGCTAGAGGGCTAATGTATAGTGCCGTTTACTTCCATAGAGTAACAAGAGTAACTGAAATTATGCTTTCCAGAGCAGTTGAAAGGAGCGTTGATGATTTGCCCGATTCATTAGATTTACAGAAAAGAGTCGACTCAGAAATTTGGGGGGCGCTTTATGATTCAGGAAAGTTTGCTAGAGATATGGTTAGGAGACTAAAGTATAGACAACTAATGAAAATATCAACTAGTCGTCGAAGACAAGATTTACCCGAAGAAACTATTGAAAAATTAATTTATCTAGCATCTAACTCTTCCAAAAGAATTGAGCTTGAAGATGAAATTGCGAAGCGCGCAGGATTAGATGAGGGTTATGTTGCAATAGATGTCCCTTCGGTTAAATTATTGCTTTCTGAACCTCGTATGTCTCAAGTAGATATTAGAATAATTGGCGATGATGGTAAAACACGATGGTTCAAAGACCATACTCCAATAGCTGAGGCATTAAGGAATAGACAGGTTTCTCAGGAAGTTGTCTATGTTATGACTTTACCCGGTTATGAGAAGATAGTAGAACGTCTTGCCGAAGAACATATCTTCTCCTAATTACTGTTTAATGAGTTGTCCAATACATACCATTCAAAAGGGGTTAGTCGGTCCTCTGCTTGCCCGATAACTAATCTAGATTCGGAAACCTTGGTGAATCCCATGGATAATACAATGAAAAAAGTGTACGATAGTGTAATTGCAAGAGACCCGAACCAACCTGAATTCCATCAAGCCGTGGAAGAGGTGCTGGAAAGTTTAGTTCCAGTAATTAAGCAGCATCCTGAATATTTACCAGTAGTGGAATCAATGGTTGAGGCTGAAAGAATAATTCAATTTAGAGTTCCTTGGTATGATGATAGTGGCAATTTACAAGTTAATCGTGGATTCCGTATTCAAATGAATAGCGCAATAGGGCCATACAAAGGCGGACTCCGCTTTCACCCATCTGTTAATCAATCGATCCTTAAGTTCTTAGCATTTGAGCAGGTATTCAAAAACAGCTTGACTGGTCTGCCGATGGGTGGTGGAAAAGGTGGTTCTGACTTCGACCCAAAGGGTAAAACAGATGCTGAAGTAATGCGTTTTTGTCAATCTTTTATGATGGAATTATGGAGGCATATTGGTGCTAATTTAGACGTTCCAGCGGGAGATATAGGCGTTGGAGGAAGGGAAATAGGTTTCCTTTTTGGAATGTATAAGAAATTAGCTAACGAGTTCACAGGTGTACTTACTGGAAAAGGACTCTCATATGGTGGTTCTCTAATTAGACCAGAAGCAACAGGATATGGCCTAGTTTATTTTGCTAGAGAAATGCTTGCAGCGAAGGGGAAATCATTCGAAGGTGCAACAGTCTCTATTTCGGGCTCAGGCAATGTTGCACAGTTTGCTTGTGAGAAAGTCTTAGATCTTGGAGGAAAACCGGTTACAATGTCTGATTCCAGTGGATTTGTTCATGACCCAGATGGTATAGATAGGGATAAATTATCTTGGATTATGGATTTAAAGAATAATCGCCGTGGAAGAATATCAGAGTATGCTGAAGAATATTCAAGTGCCACTTTCACTCCATCTGAACCAGAACCAGCTTCAAATGGATTATGGGGGATAAATGTCGATGTAGCACTCCCCTGTGCTACTCAAAATGAGATAAACGGCGAAGAGGCAAAAATGCTAGTTAAAAATCAAGTTATGGCTGTAGCAGAAGGTGCGAATATGCCTTGTACTCCGGAAGCTGTTGAAGTTTTCTTAACTAATGGCGTTATGTTTGCACCTGGAAAGGCTAGTAATGCAGGCGGAGTCGCCACTTCAGGTCTTGAAATGTCCCAGAATTCTCTAAGATATAATTGGACTCGAGAAGAAGTAGATGCTAAATTAGACAAAATCATGGTGGACATACATAAGAATGCAGCAGAAACAGCTGAAAGATATGGTATGCCAGATAATTATGTGGCAGGCGCTAATATTGCGGGCTTCCTTAAAGTCGCAGAGGCAATGACTGCTCAAGGATTAATTTGATTCCTGATCATTCATCATCCATCGCTGAAAGAAATTCTTTCAGCCTCTCAGTTTTAGGATTTTCAATGATGTCTGATGGGCCTTCCTCTGCAATAATTCCCTTGTCCATGTAGATTATTCTATCAGCAACATCTCTAGCAAAATTTATTTCATGAGTAACTATTACCATTGTCATTCCTTCATCAGCTAAACCTCTAATTGTTTGTAACACTGACCCTATTAATTCAGGATCTAAGGCACTAGTCGGTTCATCAAATAATATAACTTCTGGATGCATTGCTAGAGATCTTGCAATTGCTACTCTTTGTTTCTGTCCTCCAGACAGGTTTCCCGGATAAGCCTCTATTCTATCTAACATATCTACTCTTTCCAATACTTCTAGGGCTATTTTCTCCGCATCTTCCTTATTCATACCTCTTACATGCCTAAGTCCTAATGTTATATTTTCCAAGACCTTTAGATGTGAAAAGAGTTCAAATGATTGGAAAACCATTCCTATTTTTGAACGTATTTCATTAACATTTGCTAACGGATTATTTATCACCTCCCCATTTAATTTGATTACTCCTAATGTAGGTTCTATAAGCCTGTTAATGCATCTAAGTACAGTTGATTTTCCACTACCTGATGAGCCTATAATTGCTACAGATTCTCCTTTTTTAACTTTGAAAGAAACTCCTCTGACGGCATGTACTCCTCCAGCATATATTTTTTCGAGATCCTCTATGATTAGTACTTCTTCTTCCATCTCTAATTGCCTCCAGAAATACCCAAGCCAGGAATCCTAGTCTTTTCTTCTAATCTTCTCAATAGTAAAGCTAGAGTCCATGTGACTACGAAATAAGCTATCATTACCATACCCCAAGTCCAAAAGATCTGGAAAGTAATTGCCACAACTAGTTTCCCTTGACGTGTCAATTCAGTATACGCGATAACACTCGCTAGAGACGAATTTAGTACTAGATTTACCATTTCATTACCTAGTGGGGGGATACATATCCTGATGGCCTGAGGTAAAATAATTAGTCTCATAGTCCCCATATAAGTCAGACCTATACTTCTTCCTGCCTCCATTTGCCCTGATGGAATTGCTGCTATTGCGCCTCTTATTGTTTCACATTGATATGCTGCGGAGTTTAGCCCTAATGCAAAGATTGCACTAAGATATGATCTTTTTCCAGGGCCAAATAAACTTTCACTTACATAATCAATCATGGGGGAAAACAGGCTATCTAAAGGTCCAAGATGAGAAGAAATCATCGTTAAATCATCCGTGACATCAATTCCTATGTTTTGTATATGTTTTCCTAATTGAACACCGAAATGGATAAACATAAATTGTACCAATAAAGGCGTATTTCTGAAAAAATCAGTATAAAGAGTTGCTAAACTACTCAGAGGCCTTAGACTCCATGGGTCGATAGTAATATTGTATTTGTTCAATTCAAAACCAGTTCTAGAAAACTCTGGAATTATTTTTCTAGTCATGAATAATCCCAATCCCAAGATAAGTAAATATTTCATTAAATTAGTAATACTAAATTCAAAGTTATTAACATTAAAATCTACGAATAACTCTGTTAAAATAATACTCCATAAAATAATCAATAAAAACAACTTACCTGCGAATAATGTTTTCTTAGAAAAACTACCATTCGCCATAAAAAATAAAATTCCAAGATATGTCAGACCTATACCAATTATTAGCCTAAAGAATGCGCTTGGATCTCCAATTGGTGCGAAAATATATCCTAGTTGAGCGGATAATTTCGGAGTATCTGAGCCAAGCTGGAAATCATGAAAATCATTCAGTGCTGAGTAAATTAATTCTGCTCCTCCATCGAAGCCCCATTCTTTTGAAATGGGCATACCAATTAATAGCGATAAACCAAGAAGCTTGATTACTTTATTCCTATGATTATTTGGTATTAGGATTCCTAGAAAACCCTCCGACTCTGTTTTATTCTTATTGATATAATAATCTAGTAAAATGGTTATACCGATTATTGTTAAGAATGTAAAAATCCCCAGTCCTATTCCTCCATCTCTAGTGAATAAGATGCTTATTGGTATTACTAACCAGAATAAGATCAATGTTTTCTCTAAATCGCTTTCAATCATCTGTTTTAGAGTAGTTGGTGCAGTTTTACACATTGCTAAAACAATACCTAGGAAGAAACCAAGAAGAATTCCAAAGATTACTATTTTTATCGTTGATTTCAACCCCTCCCAAAGGTTATCTTTTGTGAAATCAACGAACTCACTGAAATTACTCAAGTCAATTACTTCAAATCCAACTGGTTCGTCCTCTCCTCCATTTTCCGTATAGAAGATATTTCCATTATTTCCAACAATTATTCCTCTAAATGCATTTTCCATAGCTATATCATTTATTTTCTGATTGTCGAAACCATCTGGTAATAGCTGAGATGTAACTATATTTCCTCCATCTTTACTAAGTGCAACATAACCATTATCTCCGGCCAATAAAATCTTAGTAGTACTCAATATTTCTAATGATGTTAGATTTACATTAAGGCTAGTGGTATAATTTTCAGATTCAATCTCCTTAATAGTCCATGAATAACCTACAGTTGTTGTCAATGCTTCTTGTGTTGATTTCAATATTTGTCCATTTGAAGTTATGGCGTAAGCCCTATTTGTTTTATAGAAACCAATTGATATAATCTCAGATTCTGAGATAATTTCAGGGGTTTCTCTGATTTCCCAAGTCATACCATTATCTTCAGAGCCCATAATTAATCCGGATGAACCTGAAATTAATCCCCTATCCTCTTCGAATGTAATATCGTATAGATTTTCTGAGGTCAATGAATTTATTTCTAACCATTCATTTTCTCTTAGAATTTGAATTCCACCAAAATCTGTAACGATTATAATTTCATTCATATTGTTAATTGCGATTGAGTTTATTCTTGTTTGAGAATCAACACTTTTGTCAATCCATTCACTAGAATCTATTTCTTTGTAAATTACCGTTCCATTTTCACCAGCGGCTGCAGTCATATAATCGTTAGAATATGCCGTTAGAATGTCTTCATCAGTAGGTGAATTAACTATGCTCCAATTTGTTATTTTTTCACCATGAATTATTATGCCATTATCTCCAAAAACCCAGGCATCTCCATTTGAATCAATCACAGCCGCATTATAGTCATCTGTTGAGTCAATCTCTATTCTATTCCATGTGCTTTCATATCCTTCAGCAAGATTTGGTGTCAAGAAGATAACAACTAATGTAGTAGCTATAAGTAATATTCTTGACGATTTAGGAATCTTGTACCAACCCAAAATTCTTTCTTCTTTTGATAACACATTCACACCTTATCTAGAATATACCTAACTCAAATTTCCCGTCTTCGGTGGCATGTATTTTTGGATCCCAGAGAGGTGTAAAAGTAAGATTTACATGAACGCTTTCTAAACCCTCAGTATTCAAGGCTGCTCTGTGAACTGCTGCCATTAATTCTGGTGCTACAGGGCAACCGGGGCTTGTAAGAGTCATTTCAATTTCTGCATGTGTATTTTCAATTTTCACATCATAAATAAGGCCTAAATCAATAACCGAAATTTTCATTTCTGGGTCTTCAACCTCATTTAAAGACTCAAAAACAGCATTCTTATCAATCATCCTAAGTCTCCGAAAGTATCTTTGCCTCTTGAATCACTCTATTGAACATATTCAAGAAACCATTTGCTCTATTCGGACTTAAAGCCGCTTTCAACCCCATTTCTTCTATATATGCCGGAGTTAACATTGAAACCTCAATTGGCTTTAATCCATTTACTGCAATCGCAGTGATACTCATTAGTCCCTGAACAATTTGTGCGTCCGCTCCCGATCTTAATATGAAACGTCCCTTATCATTCAGTGCACAAATCACATGTGCTCTCGACTGACAACCTAAAATTTGATTTTCTTCCGTCCATTCCTCTTCTGGAAGTGGTTTCGGATTCTTTTTAGCATATTCAAATAGTAATTCATACCTTTCCATTGAGTCAAAACAATCTTTGAACTCGTCCACAATGTTGTCTAAATGCTCAGGCCAAAGCGAAGACATGTTACGCCGTAAGGGTGTTTTTTATTGAAATGATTGTATTCTTATGCAAATTTTTCACATATGTATCTGAGATGATTAATGAAACCTTCAACTTCTTCTTTGGTATTATATATCCAGAATGATGCTCTATTGGTTGAGGGGACGCCTAATGCATCCATTAGTGGTTGTGCGCAGTGATGTCCTGTACGAACTGCATAACCTCCTTGATCTAGTAGCAATGCCAAGTCTTGAGATTGTATTGTTTCATGTAAAAATGAAACTGCACCAGATGAATTCTTGTCACTAGGATTGCCAAAAATTTTGATCCCAGGTATTTTTTCCATTTCTCTTCCTGCAAATGACGCAATCTCATGAACATGATTATGAATATCTTCCATCTTAAATTGCTCTAACCATTCAACCGCTGCCCCCCAACCTATTGCTTCTGCAATTCTCGGGGTTCCTGTTTCGAACATAGCATGTCCATCTTTGAATGTAGAACCATCTGTGGTGACTTTCTTTATCATTGAACCACCAGTCATGAAAGGACCCATTTCTTGAATTCTTTCTTTCGATGTCAGAAGACAACCGATGCCTGTAGGGCCAGCCATCTTATGTGCTGAAATTGCTAAGAAATCCGCACCCAGTGTTTCAAAATTTATTTTTTCGTGAGGAGCACCTTGAGCGCAATCAATTAGCACTTTACAATCTACTTGTTTACTCATTCTTATTATGTCCTCTATTGGATTTCTAATTCCCAAGACATTACTAGTATGAGTGACACAAACCAAATTTGCACCCTCCAAGGCTATTTCAAAAGCCTCCATGTCCAATACGAATGTTTCGTTATTTATCGGCACGTATCTTACTTCTACGCCCTTTTCTTTAGATAGTTCTTGCCATGGCACTATATCTGCATGGTGCTCCATTTCTGTAATTACAATCACATCGCCATTATGCAAATTATGTTTAGCCCAACCATAAGAAACAAGATTAATTGCTTCGGTTGCTCCACTAGTGTAAATCATATTCTCTGGCTTAGCACCAAAAAAATTAGAAATTTTACTTCTAGCATTTTCCAATGCAGCGCTTGCTTCATCAGCTAGTGTATGATTTGCTCTATGGGCATTTGAATTGTAATTCTCATAAAAATCACTCATTGCATCAATAACGCATTGAGGTTTTTGCGAAGTTGCGGCGTTATCAAAATAGACAAGATTTTTACCATTAGGTAAAACTCTACCAAGTATAGGGAAATCTGCACGAATCGCATCAATATCTAGCATCAGTACATGCCACCATGCAGTCCGAAATGATAATCAGATATGAAATAATGTATTGTTTTGTACACGACATTTATCCATACATACCTGTCTGCACCTACTAATGGCGCCCAGATTTGGACAGAATGTAGTTGACTCGCTTGGAAGAAAAGACCTTAATCAGGATGGTAATATTATCAATTTAGCAGTAGTTGGAAGTAGTAGGTTTTATGATTTTGAGATTTTTGAGGGATTAATTGAGGATTGGGTGAATAAAAATGGTTATCCAGATCTGATAATAGTCGGCGGTGCAAGTGGTGTTGATTATATGGCTGAGCGTTGGGCAGATAATAATTCAATTCCAATAGCCATTTTTTCTGAAGAATGGGATGACCCTAATAGAACACTCAGAGATCGAGGTCGTTCTGAGGCACCTAATTCACTAACTCAAAAAATATTAAAGTCGGCTACAGATATACTTGCAATCCCATCATCCACTAGTAAATGGACTAGAATTGTAATTGAAATGGCTAATGAACAAAAAATACCTCTGACGATATATGAAATTGATTAATTTAGATATGATTAATCAGCTAATATTTGATTTAGTATTTTCAATAATCCTCTCAGAGTCACCTCACTGATTCCTGAGACTTTACAAACCTCACTTTGTGTCCTAGGCGAATTACTATTTTGCGATGCTTTGTACAATATACAACCGGCAATTCCTGAAGGTTTTTTACCTTGCCAGATCAAATTTTCTCCAACTTCGTCCCATAAGTCTCTAGTCTCCCCCAATACCTTCGGAGGCAATTGTAAATCGGAATGAAATTTTTCAAAATATTCCTCAGGCCCTGTTATATGGTGCGTATTCATTTTTCTAGCGACTAATCTAATTGTCCTTTTCAATTCTTTTTGCTCAACTTCGGTTACCATATCAAATGCTTCTGCAACAACGTCAATCCTTCTTGGAATTCCGGCTTGTCTTGCTGCGATATATACGCAAGCAGCAGTGACTCCTCTAATGCTCCTTCCAGTAACTATTCCTTCTTTCATAGAATGCCTGTACAGATTTGCAGCTTCTTGTTCGATCTGTTTCGGTAATCCTCCTCTGTCTCTAATAAATTGCATAGCAGTAGTTAGATTTCTATTTCTACTATCTCTTGTTTTGCTTCTCTGATCAACCCTTTGCCGTCTTCTCCAGTCACGTAAGTTCTTTCCAGACATTCCATGTCTTGCCGCGGCCCCTGATGTCAAATCTATTCTACTAATCTCTGTAGATAGGCCTTTATCAGAGATTGTTAAAGATGTTGGAGCCCCGACTCTACTCCTATCTTCACCGCCTGAATGATTTGTCCACTCAGCACCGGGATCAATCATATTTTCAGCGGCAACATAACCACATTCTGCACAAATAGTCTCTCCACGGACTGAATCTGTATCCCATGAATTTGAGCCACAAATCTTACACTTGCCAGTTACTGCCTCAGTCCCTCTAGTTCGAGAAGGCCTCTTACTTGAAGTCAATTCTTTTTTTCTGGAATTACTTTTTCCATCGAGATTCGTCGACTTGCTTTGAATTTGACGTTTACTGCTCATCTTATCAACCTCTAGTTGTATAGTGTTGTCGACACTATTTAAACCTCTCTATTTCCTAAGTCAGAATAAATTCCTCTGAAATAAATTTTCTGTTCTTCCAAGCGCCACCTTCTTGCACCGGTTCCTTTTCGAAAGGGGTATGAGTGACGGTAATCTAGTAAGGACAGCACTTTATGAGAATCATTTGCAAGCGGATGCCAATATAGTAGATTTTCATGGTTTCGAACTTCCAATTTGGTATACCTCAATCCAAGAAGAGCATATTTCTTGTCGAACCAAGTCGGGTCTCTTTGATGTTTCACACATGGGTTTTTTCGAGTTTGAGGGAGATGAAGTTCTTTCATGGTTAAATTCAATAGGTACTCAACAGTTTATTAATTTCGCAAAAGGCAAGTGTGGATATACTCACTTTCTAGACGAAAATGGACATATAATTGATGACATGATTTTTGCAATAAATTCTAAAAATAGCGTGTTTGGAGTTCCTAATGCATCTATGATCTCTACGATGTGGGATTGGTTTAATTCAAAGCTTCCAAATGACGGCTCAATAAAAATTAATGATTTTTCCAATGAGACGAGTATTATCGCTCTACAGGGTCCTGAATCAGTCTCAATATTGAGAAATGTATTGGGTAAAGAGAATGTAGTATCTAGATTCTCTTGTCAGAATATCGTTGAGAATGACTTAGGTATAACAGGATGGATTCAGGGGACGGGATATACTGGTGAAAGAGGGGTAGAGATTTTCATTCCAAATAATCAGGCTGCAAGTCTCTGGGATGCTCTAATTAATTCAGGAGCAATACCTGTTGGTTTAGGTGCTAGAGATACACTTAGATTAGAAAAGGGGTATCTTCTTTCTGGACAAGATTTTCTCTGGCCAGGGCTAGGCATTAAATCTGAATCTAATATTCCTGAAGGATTCCTCTTTCGTAATTCTGCTGAAACTAACGTTCCATTCGGTTTGAATCTCGATCACGATTTCATCGGAAAAGAAGCTGTAATAAAATCTATGAATTCTGGCGCTAGATGGTTTGGATTAGTTTGTCAAGAAAGAGGGCCTAATCCTAGACCAGGGCATATGGTTTTTGATGGTCCAAGTGATTCTGCAAAAAAAGTCGGATATGTTACAAGTGGGGGGCCGTCTCCAAGTTTGAATAAAACAGGTATCGCAATGGGTTATTTTGAAGGCGTATCTATGGGGCAAGAATTGTGGATACAAGCAAGTAGTAGAAGAAGAGTTAAATCGATTATTGTACCTACGCCTTTCGTTTAATCCTTTAGGATTTTGTAATTGTGACGGGGTAAGTATCATGTTCACATCTCTTCACGCATATACATGGCTATATCCGATAAACTAGTCGCGGCGGCAATGAAAAACCTCGAGAAATTATTAATTAGCAAAGGTCTAAATGCTGAAGGAATGATTTCAAAATTTGATTTCGATGGTGATGGTGAAATTAATTTAGATGAGTTTGATTCAGGTTTAGAACAACTTACAGGAAGTCGTGCTCCTCGCTCTTATTTACAGCCTATATTTTCTGCTATTGACCAAGATGGCAGTGGAAAATTGTCTTCAAATGAGTTAATGGCACTATTAGGGATTGAGAATGAAACAACAGTTAGTTCATCTTCTTTAATTATTTCAAATCATGTTAAAGATAAATATAATGGAGAGTATAAAATACAATCTAGTAAAATTAATGGCAAGGACTGGTATCTTAATTCCAATAATTGTAGACTATATTTCTACAATGCCAATGAGGGAGGTGCACCTTCTTGGAGTTTGGATGATAGGGAACAAGATGGCAGTAATGATTGGTATGGCGGTGGTTGGACTAGAGTTCCTGCGGATGGAAATATTCCAGTAGGTACACGCCGATTCGTTGGTGCTGGAAAAATAACTATTTCTATCGGTGAAGGTGTAAAACAACCAGAAGTTAGCAACGAAGTTGTTGAAGAAAATGTAAGTGGTAACATGATTGAAGACGATATGATTTCAAGAGCCAATAAATGGACCTTGGAATTAAGTGAAATGCTTGAAAATTCAGAGAGTAACGAGAATATAGATGCTATAAAAGAAGATTTTGATTCTAGATTTGAAGAAGAAATATCACAATTACCATTAGTCGCTCGAGCTCCGGCTAGAGCGATTTGGAAGATGAAATCAGATGCATTAGTGACTGTTGCTAAAACTAAATTATCCAATGATAATGCGAAAGTCGTGGCAGGATTAGGTATTGCTGGAGCAGCAATTGGTGCAGTTTCGGCTATTAATCAACCAGATAAAATGAATAACGCTGATGTTGAATTAGTGCCTGATATTGAACAACCTCCAATAGAAAAAGAAGAGATATCTGAATCTATTGAACCTTCAGATAATAATCCTCAAGTTGAAGTTCCAGATAGGGTCGAGATTCCTGAACAAGTTAGTTCTGAAGAATGGGCTGATGAACATGAAGTTGAAGTTCCAGAAAAGGTTGATTTACCAGATAGAGTTTCGGTAAGTGAACCTCTTTCTGAATCATTTTCAGATATGTCAAAGGATGATTCTTCTGGGGATCTAGGTATATCTCTAGATGAAATTATTGATCAAATGAATGGGGCTAGATTCTTGAATGAACAAAGAGAATTGATTTCAAATTATAAAGGTAAAAATTTCGATTTATCCTGTAGGGTAAATTCTGTAGATCGTACATTTGGAATAGGTATCTCTGATGAATACCGGCGAGGCAATACTATCCATGTGACTTCTGAATCTAATGAGATTGAGGTTAGGATGAGGAATGATTACGATATAAGCGATATTTCTACTGGTAGAGAAATGTCATTGAAAGTCTCTGTTGTAGATTGGAATAGCATTAGAAAAAGATTAGTTGTTAACTCAGTCTAGGCAACTTCAAAAGCCTCTTCTATCATTTCATCAAGGCTAATTCTAGGTCTAAATCCTAATCTTTCTTCAAGAACCCAAGCATCCACAAGTCCGAATACTTCTTCATCATCATTTTGATTTAGTTCTATTTCACATCCTGTTTTAGAATTATACATATTTGCTAAATCTAGCATTGAGATTCCTTTCCCAGATCCAACAGCAATCTCTTCCCTGGTTAATGGAGGATTCTCTAAAATTCCACCAATAACTTGAATCAAATCTTCAATATGTATGAAATCCTTAGGATTAGAGCCATCTCCTGGTACGTTAATCCATCCTATTTGACATTCTCTAGCCCAGCGGTGTAAGATGCCATTACCAGGTGGTCCTGAAAGTGGAACTCCTTGTACATTAGAAGCTCTAATAATGCTAACTGGTTTTTCTGAATGAGCTCTATCTAATGCATTTTCTTCCATCCATAATTGGCCTTCAGCAGCGGTATCACGCGGTGCCAATGTGGAATCAAGTCCATAGAAAGGTTCTCCTGGTTCCCATTGTGGATGGACTCTAAGTGTGCCTACTATGATTAAGTGAATACTTCCGTGTCTATCTACGGCATCTAAAATAGGCCTAGCTGCATTCATCATTTCCAATTTTGTCTGTCTATCATTTCTTTCGAATGATGATTCAACAGGTCTTGAATTAATATGTATAAGAGCGTTACAAGAAGTCAGTAAAGAATCAATAGTTAGTTGATCTTTAATTGCCTCATCAGGAATTACTACAGCGGCATTTCCTAACATTTCCACTATATATGGAGCAACAAAAGTATCTGAAGCAGTGATGGCAACCTTCATTCTAACGTGCCTCGACTGTTTCCTAAACAATAAGAGGATATCGGTCTGTTGTATACTTCTCACCAACGAACAATTAAGTCATTATTTACCATCCAGAATGTGTAAGGAGTCGGTGATAGTCTCATGGATCAACTTCCCAATTTAGGTCGCGAACAGGAAATGCTCTCTATAATGGGGCTAAATTCAATGGATGAACTGTTTTCTAATATCCCTGAAGATGTCAGAAGGAAGAAACCTCTTCCTCTTCCGCCGCCTCAATCTGAAGAAGAAATATGGAGAGATGCCCAACATCTTCTTGGTTCTAATATTGATCTTGATTCACGGCCTTCTTTCCTTTCCGCTGGTCTTTCTAGGAACTTTGTTCCCACTATGGTAGGAATGTTGGCAACTCGAGGTGAGTTTTTGACTTCATATACTCCTTATCAGGCAGAAGTTAGTCAAGGAATGCTCCAAGCTATGTGGGAGTTTCAAACGATGATTTCTGAATTAGTAAATTTACCAATATCTAATGTCAGCATGTATGATGCCTCGACATCAGCAGCCGAAGCAATTACCTGTGCTGTTAGAGTTCACAACAAAAAAGCCACTCAGAAAGATACAATCTATGTTTCTGAACTCGTTCCACCACATAGAATGTCTGTCATTAAGAATTATGTGCAAGGTTCAGGAATAAATCTACATACCCTCAAGCACGATGAAAATGGACATTTAGATATAGATAATGCTTCCATAGCCCATGGTTCATGTGCAGTTTACGTTGAGCAACCTAATTCTTTCGGCATACTAGATGAAGGTTTATTGGATTTAAAGGGAAAAATTGGCGAAAACACTGCTTTAATTGTGGGTATTGATGCTGTTTCACTAGGTCTTGTTTCTCCTCCCGGAGATTGGGGAGCAGATATTGTTGTTGGAGAGGGTCAGCCATTTGGAATAGGCCCAACTTTTGGTGGCCCAATTTATGGAATATTTGCTTGTACTGAGAAATATATTAGGCAGATGCCTGGTAGAATTGTTGGGCAGACTTATGATACAAATGAGAAGCAAGCATTCACATTGACTTTATCAACTCGAGAGCAACATATTAGGAGGCATAGAGCTACCTCTAATATCTGTTCTAACGAGACATTAATTGCTTTGATGGGTGCTATGCACATGTCTTTGTTGGGTCCCGAAGGAATTACAGTCTTGGCCAAAAGAGTTGCAGCATCAACACAGGCTACTCGAAAAGCACTTAGTTCCATAGAGGGAGTGGAATTAATCCATCCGAAGTCTTCGATTTTTAGAGATTTTGCGATTAAGATTCCTGGAGATTCAGAAAAGGCCGTCTCATTCATGGACTCTAAGGGAGTAATTGCTGGTTTTCCTATGGGCTTATGGTGGGAATCTCACTCCTCATCTATATTGGTTGGTTGCGATGAAAGAACTAGTGAATCAGATATATCTTCACTGGTTTTGGCTATTAAAGAATGGATTAAGGAGGTGAAAAATTGAGTGATATATTCTCATTTAATGGTTCACCTAAAGCAGGTTGGTCACAACCCGATCCTATTTTATCAGATTCCGAAGTGTTGGAGACAATTCCTTCTTCTATGTTGAGAAATAGTCCTCCTGCTTGGCCCCGTGCTAGTGAGCCAGAATTAGTTCGTCATTATACATGGTTATCGAGAAGAAATTTTGGTATTGATACAGGATTTTATCCTCTTGGTTCATGTACAATGAAACACAATCCAAGAGTCAATGAGAGAATTGTCAATTTACCCGGTATCGATAGAATGCATCCATTACAACCTGAGCATCAGATTCAAGGTATACTTTCCATATTCTATGAAATGCAAGAAATGCTTGCTGTATGTTCAGGAATGGATCAAGTGACTTTGCAACCGGTTGCAGGCGCGCAAGGTGAGTTCACTGCTATGCGCTGTATCCAAGAGTATCATCGTGAGAGGGGAGAAGGTCACAGAAACAAAGTCATAGTTCCCGATTCTGCTCATGGAACAAATCCTGCATCTGCATCAATGTGCGGATACGAAATTATAGAGATACCCAGTGCTGAAGATGGACGTATTGACTTAGAAGCTTTACAATCAGTTGTTGGCGAAGATACAGCAGCGATGATGATTACAAATCCATCAACATTGGGAGTTTTTGAACCTGATATTGCTAGAGCTTCAGAAATGGTTCATTCAGCAGGTGGGCAAATGTATTATGATGGGGCTAATTTTAATGCTATTATTGGAAAAACAGATCCTGGTTTAATGGGTTTTGATGCAGTCCATTATAACTTACACAAAACTTTCAGCCAGCCACACGGGGGTGGAGGTCCTGGAAGTGGCCCTATCGGTGTTAAGGAACATCTTTCGAAATATCTCCCCTCCCCTATAGCTTCTCGACGCGAAATCGCAGAAGACGACCCCGAGGGTGTAGGTGATGGTTATTGGTATAATTGGGTCACGCCGGAAAAGACAATCGGCAAAGTTCAGCAGTGGCATGGTAATGCCGGAGCGGTAATTCGTTGCTGGGCCTTTTACAGAAGATATGGCAGAGAACTTGAGAGAATGTCCGAGCACGCAGTTTTGAATGCAAATTATCTTCGCTTCAAGATAATGAATCCGGATTCCGAGGTACTAACAAAGATACATGCTATGCCTTTAGATGGGGCTCCTACTGATTTTGTCATGCATGAGTTCACACTATCTATGATTGATATGAAAAATAAGGTAGGTGTCACTGGAAAAGATATAGCTAAAAGATTACTTGATTATGGAGTAATGGCTCCAACTCTTTACTTCCCTATGATAGTTCCCGAATGCTTGATGATAGAACCTACCGAAACGGAATCTAAAGAAGTATTAGACAAGTTTGCAAAGGATTTTCTTAACATCTTGACAGAGGATCCAGATATTATCAAAGGTGCCCCATATACTACAGACGTTTCTCGTGTCGATGAAGTTTGGGCTGCCAGAAATCTTATTCTTAGACATCCAGGGAATAATAGTGAAGACAATTAGAGAAGAAACTAGAAGAATGACTCTCTCGGACTCTTGTGGATGTAGGCAAAGAACAAGATTGGTTACTCGGTGAATCATCGTGGTGGCCTAATTCTAAAGGTCGATTATTATCTACAAGGATTGGAGATTTGAATCCACCTAAATCTTGGATTTATACTAATCCAGAATTGGGTGGAGAAGGATGGATGCGTCAAAGACTAAAACCAGTAGGTCCCCAAATTTTGTACACATCTGCTTGGTCTCTTTTTTTCCTAATAGCAAGTATTGTCCCCTTAATTTTCCCAAATAAAGTGCCAATAGATGATCAATTATTAGCAATAATATTATTTTCTACATCATGGTCATTAACATTAATACCATATCTTTGGTTTTCTAATGCCAATAATGAGAAGTTCACTATTTTCCCTCTAGATTTTATTACTTTTTGTTTAGGTTTAATATTCTTTATTTTGCACATTATAGTAAACACTAAGTTAGGGTGGGTGGGTTTTTTCTTCTTTCTTTTATCATGGATTAGGACTATTAGGAATATTAGTAATTCATTGAAAGTAAATTCTTCGAGATGGTTATTACCAATTTCTTCATCTGATTTAACTCATGATATTTTCAATCAAGGATGGAATATTTCTACTAATAAATTTAGAAATGGAATTATTGCTACTAAATCTGGAGACTTTGGCCCATACTCCGCTGAATTAACAGGTGTATCATATCGTAATTTTAGATTTATAGCATTTAGTATGGTGTTTCATAATCGAATTATTCATGACCCATTTAACATAAATTTCGTTTCTAATCATCATATAGATGATTTTCTTTCATCTCCTCCGTTGAAAATTTCGGGAGAATATTGGCCGAATATTTTCATCGGAGAAATAGAAGAGGAATGATTTTTTCCTAATCTGCTATACGGCAGGCATTTGAACCGTACTCACAACCGAGGTGTATGGACGTATGTATAATATTAGGTTCCAAATCGGATTTGCCAGTAGCCAACAAGTGTGTTTCAGTTTTAGATGAGTTCTCTATACCGCATGAAGTAAGAGTAGCTTCAGCTCATCGTGCTCCGAAGTTTCTTGAATCTGTGATTGAGTCTTCTATTGAATCAGGTTGTAAAGTATTTATTGGAATGGCAGGTATGGCTGCGGCACTTCCAGGAGTAATTGCATCGATGACAACACTCCCAGTTATTGGTGTTCCAGTAGGCGGTAAAGTTCCTCTTGACAGTCTTCTTTCGATTGTTCAGATGCCTCCAGGTATGCCTGTGGCAACAGTAGGAGTAGATAGAGGGGATAATGCAGGAGCATTAGCAGTGCAGATGCTTGCTCTGACAAATACTGACTTAGCACGACAATATGATGCATGGAGAGTGATGAAAACTGCAAAGGTAATTTCAGATGATGAATCACTTAGAGGTGAATGAGTTTTATGCAAACTCAAATGTTGATTGATGAGGCTATTGAATCATTGCAAAGTAAAATAGATGATACAGCAATTATTGCTTGTTCAGGTGGCATAGACTCTTCCGTTGCTGCTGTTTTAGCACATCGTGCAGTAGGAAGTCTTCTGCATTGTGTGTATGTAGATACAGGATTTATGAGAAAGAATGAGAGCGCTGAAGTTTTCGAGATGTTTCAAGAGATGGGTATCAATCTGAAAGTGGTTGATGCATCTGAGAGGTTCTTTAGAGAGTTAGAGGGAATAACAGATCCCGAAGAAAAAAGGAAGATTATTGGAGAACAATTCATACGTGTCTTTGAAGAAGAGAAAAAATCATCTGGCGCTAAATTTTTAGTCCAAGGAACTATTGCACCAGATTGGATAGAATCAGGTGGAGGGGAACGTGAAGTCATCAAGTCTCATCATAATGTAGGTGGTCTCCCAGAAGATTTTGAATTGGTTATAGTGGAACCATTACGTGAATTTTACAAAGATGAAGTCCGCTCAATCGCTCGTGAATTAGAAATTAAATCAAGTGAGAGGCAACCATTCCCAGGTCCTGGTTTAGCAGTTCGAGTCCTTGGTGATCTAACTAAGGAACGAGTGGAAGCATGTAGAGAAGCCTGCTTCATAGTAGAAACTAGGCTTCAAAATGCGGCTTCAGAAGGTAAGTGCGATTTACCTTGGCAATATTTTGCTGCTCTACTACCAGTCCGATCTGTTGGAGTTCATGGAGATACTAGAGTTCACGGTGAAACAGTCGTAGTCAGAGCAGTTGCTAGTCTTGATGGGATGAGTGCAAAGTATTCTCCAATACCTCATGAAGTTCTGTCCTCAATCAGTACTGAAATTACTAATGCTCTAAAAGGTCAGGTTAATCGTGTAGTTTACGATATTACTCATAAACCTCCAGGAACTATAGAATGGGAGTGAAAACATAATCTTGAATGGTACTGTATTCCAAATAAAAGTATGGAATCAGCTAAGAAAAATTCCTTATGGCGAAGTTCGTACATACAAACAAATTGCTGAATCTATTGGACATCCTAAATCTTCCCGCGCAGTTGCTAATGCTTGTGCAAAAAACCCAATTCCTCCGATTATACCCTGTCATCGCGTGATAAGATCGAATGGAAGCTTAGGCGGATATAGTGGCGTAGGAGGAGTTGACACCAAAAGAAAATTATTGAATCAAGAAGGTGTCTTTACTTCCGATTAATTGATGAATGATTGAGCAGGCGACAGGCTAGGCCGACATAGCTTAGTTGGTGGAGCGGTGGACTGTTAATCCACAGGTCGCAGGTTCGAGTCCTGCTGTCGGCGCCATCATTTCTTTCGTGCGAATGCTGCAATTATAATCATAAAAATCGTACTAACTAGACTCAAATTAGGAAGTCCTGAGGAGTCTTCAGATTCCATTGAGTCACAAACTCCATCATTGTCTGCGTCTGAAGGTAATATGCTATTATCCTGAGGATTGGAAAAACACTTATTTTCCAAATAATCCGTCCAACCATCTCCATCATCATCATCATCGGCATTATCTCCAATTCCATCTGAATCTAAGTCTGAATATTCCATAGGGTCATATGGGAATGCGTCCAAATCATCCGATGCTCCGTCATTATCGTCGTCGACATCTAATTCGTCACAAATATCATCATTATCAAAATCTGATGGTATTGAATCAGAATCTAATGAATCAGTCTTACAAGAATTCTCTATAGAGTCTGATACACCATCTCCATCATCGTCTGTATCAATTTTATTTTCAATTCCATCATTATCCGTATCGATTGGATATTCTATAGAATTGAGAGGGTCATATCCTAATTCTATCTCAATACTATCGTTCCATCCATCATTATCATCATCTAAATCTTCGTTGTCGCCTATTAAGTCTCCATCATTATCCAATGATTCATTAGGATTATCTGGGAAAATATCTAATTCATTATCGACACCATCACCGTCTCTATCATTATCAGAGTTATCTCCAATACCATCTTCATCCAGATCATAACTCTCACTAGAATCTAA
>Ga0208410_1000574_pt1 | contig 20879 bp, 16 predicted proteins | sample ETN02SmetaG_3_FD_185787 | JGI IMG/M metagenome (GOLD analysis project Ga0208410, IMG submission 185787) | Marine microbial and viral communities from oxygen minimum zone, Eastern Pacific Ocean - ETNP2014F10-02SV257 (SPAdes) (version 2) | ecosystem: Environmental > Aquatic > Marine > Oceanic ... | reverse complement strand
GCGTCGGCGTCGACGGTGGTGGTGTTGGTATTGTTTCAGGCGCACCTGTGTCGACGATTATACGAGAGCGTGTGGGTGTCGAGTTATCGGCGCGGGGCGACGATGCACGCGGGGGCGTACGCGCTCGGGTTGGTGTATTATCTGTGCGCGTCTCGCACGTGGGCGGGCGACGCTTCGCCGGCGGAGGCGGAGGCGTCCCTCTCGGTGGACGCAGCGCGCGATTTGACATCGGCGCGCGCGATGGCGCGCGTCGCGTGCGTCGTTGTCGGTGCGCTCGCGTTCGCCGTGGGTAATTACCGTCAGCACGAGTGTCACGCCATTCTCGCCGCCGCGCGGCGCGCCAAATCGTCGCGCGCCGCGCCCTCCAAAAAATCATACGTCATCCCTCGCGGTGGATGGTTTGAACGATTCTCGTGCGCGCACTACACCGCAGAGATCGTCATCTATCTCGGTTTACTCCTCATTCGCGTCTCCGACGACGTCTTCACCGCAAAATGGCGTCTCGATGCCCTCTTTTCCCCCTCTTCGGCGTCCCGCCGACGCGCCCCCGTCGCCCTCGTCGTCGCCGTCGTCTCCAATCTCGCCCTCGCCGCGCGCGAACACCACGCGTGGTACGTCCTCAATTTCAAGGACGAGTACCCTCGTCATCGAACCCCCCTCTTCCCTCGCGTCTTCTCTCTCTCTCGCGCCTGAAATACGACATCTCTTCTCTCGAAAAACAAAAACCTCAAATGTGGCAGCCAGCGTCAGCCGCCGGATGGATGAATGATGAATTCCCGTCGTCACTCGTCCGCGTCCGTCACGTCACGCGCGCGACGACCGAAGGACCGTTCGTAGAGCACACCGCGCGACACCTCCTCACGTCCACGCATGTCCGCGTCGACGCGCGCCGCGGCGACGGCGACGACGCGCAAGACGCGCGCGAGCGGCACCGTCGGTGGTGGGACGACGACGTCGACGACGAGAACGTCGAGACCGCGATGCGGGGTCGTGCGATGGGCGAATGATCGCGTCGCGAGGTTTGACGCGCTCGGACGCGAGCGAACGTCTCGCGCGAGCGTCGTGACGCGCGTGGCGACGCCCACGGGGAAAGGGCCCGATCGACCCGTCAAGCGAAGCAAGGTGGAGATCATCAAAGAAAACTCTGATTTTCTTCGACATCCGTTGATTGAGGAATTGGCGACGGAGGCGTCGAATATTTCTGAAGATGCGGCACAGTTGTACAAGTTTCACGGGGGGTATCAACAGGATGATCGAGAGAAGCGCGCGTTTGGCGAGGGTAAATTTTATCAGTTTATGATGCGCACCAAGCAGCCGGCGGGGAAAGTGCCGAATAAGCTGTATCTCACCATGGATGATTTGGCCAACACGCACGGCAATGGGACGTTGCGATTGACGACGAGACAGACGTATCAGTTGCACGGCATCTTGAAGAGTGATCTGAAGGCGACGTTCGCGACGGTGATTCGCAACATGGGTTCGACGCTCGGCGCGTGCGGAGACATTAACCGTAATGTAACCGCGTCTCCGGCGCCGTACGCCAACAGACCAGAATACGATATCGCGCAAGAGTTGGCCAAGGACATCGCTGATCTGTTGGCGCCGCAGAGCGGGGCGTATTACGACGTGTGGCTCGACGGGGAACAAATCATGACGGCGGAAAAGCCCGAAGTCGCCGCGGTGCGCATGGAGAACCGCAACGGCACCAACTTTGAGGGATCTCCCGAACCCATCTACGGTAGTCTGTTCTTGCCGCGCAAGTTTAAGATTGGCGTCACCGTGGAGGGCGACAACCACATCGACGTGTTGACCAACGACATCGGCATAGTCGTCGTCATGCGCGACGGCGTGCACGTCGGCTACAACGTCTACGTTGGTGGTGGCATGGGTCGTTCGCACCGCAACGACGCCACGTTCCCGCGCGCGGCGACTCTCTTGGGTTTCTGCGGTCCGCGCGACATCTTGTACGCGGTCAAGGCGGTCGTGTGCACGCAACGCGACTATGGTCGTCGCGACGACCGCAAGCAGAGCCGTCTCAAGTACTTGGTCGAGAGCTGGGGCATGGAGCGCTTCAGAACCGTCACCGAGGGCTACTACGGCAAAAAGTTTGAAGAAGGTCTCGAGATCGCCCCGTTCGAGTTCCCCACCTACTTGGGCTGGAACGAACAGGGTGACGGTAAGCTCTGGTACGGCGTGCATGTGCAAAACGGTCGCCTTCGCGGCGAGATGAAGAAGGCTTTGCGCGCCGTCATCGAGCGTTACGAGCTTCCCGTTCGTCTCACCGCGCAACAAGACATGCTTCTCACCGACGTCGACCCGGCGTGGAAGGCGGACATCATGGCCACCCTCCAGGCTGCGGGCGTCAAGGACGCCTCCGAGGTGGATTCGCTCGAGCGTCTCTCTATGGCGTGCCCGGCGTTGCCGCTGTGCGGCCTCGCCATCACCGAGGCCGAGCGCGGTTTGCCCGAGATCAACGCGCGATTACGCAAGGTGATGACCAAGGTTGGCTTGGCGCCCTCCGACGATCTCGTCATTCGCATGACTGGCTGCCCCAACGGGTGCGCGCGTCCGTACATGGCGGAGCTCGGTTTCGTCGGCGACGGTCCGGCGAGCTACCAAATTTGGCTCGGTGGCACGCGCGCGATGACAGGCGTCTCCAACGCGTACGCCGATCGCGTCAAGGTCGATGACATCGAAACTTTCTTCGAACCAATCTTCGCCATGTGGGCGCAACAGCGTCAATCTGGTGAATTCTTTGGCAACTTCATCAACCGCGTCGGCTTTGACGCGCTTCGCGCGTACGCCGAATCCTACACGCCGTTGCCCGACGCTCCGGCCTTCGGCGCCGTGGAAGCCGGCGGTAGGTTACCCCGCGTCATGATCGACCGCGACGTCTTTGAACAGCTCCAAGCGTACGCCGAAAAGAAGAACACGACCCTGACGCGCGCGACGACGGACGCCATCAAAAAGATGATCGCCGAAGACAAGTGAGTCGTCGTCGTCGACGCCGACCTCGACGCTGACTACCGGCGTCTTTTACCTACCTCTGTACCAAACAACCGACAATACGATTTATTCGAGACGCGTGTAACGCAGACACTCTGTTATCTGTTACTCTCTTCACTTCGCGCCTCGTCGCCGCGAAATAAGATGATGATGATGATGACGTCGACCGCTCTCCCCGCGCGCGCGTCGCCGCGTCCCGCGCGCGTTCGACGACCGACGACGACGACGACGACGACGACGACGCGCGTCGTCTCGCGCGGCGCGTCCGCGGACGCCGACGTGTCCCCCGCGTCGCTCGCGGGTGACGCCGCCGAGGCGTGGTCGCGCGCCCGAACGATCGTTCTCGCGCTCGGTCTCGACGACGCGAGCGCGGATGCGGCGATGGGACGCGCGTTCGGATGGTCGACGCAGGCGTATTGGCGCAACACCAAGGTTCGGGAGGTGCCGGACGCGACGGCGCTCGAGGAGAGAATCGCGTTTTTGGAATCGCTCGGGGTGACGCGGGACGACTTGAGACAAATCGTCGAAAAGACGCCGGAAATTTTAGGATGCGATGTCGAACAGTTGACGACGGCGACCGAGTACGCGGAGAAGAATTATTTCATGAAGCGAAACACGCGTAATTTCGTGAAATATCTCGTGCGCGTGCCGCAAGCTCTCGGAAACAACCTGGACTGTGCGGCGGAGGGAAAGAGTTGCTTGGGCGAGTGTAATCGATGTTGGGCGCGGTGTTAGGGAGGGACGCGCGAGTGGGACACGAATATTCTTCATCCTCTTCTTTTTTCGTTACGTTTGTATTAGTACTCATTCTTTCGCTTACTCCTCGGCGTCTTCGCCCGCGTTGACGCAGCTCGCGTTTGGTTGCCAAATTTGGCAAATGTTATCCTCGGCGACGCTCGCGATGACCCAGTCGTCGTTCATGTTCCAGCTAAAGTCACTGATCTTGGACGTGTGGCCACCGTGAATGAAGAGGAGCTCCGGAGGTCCGTCTTCGGCGTCTTCGGGGGTTTGTTCGTCGCCAATCTTACTCAAATCCCAAATCATCATGCGTCTGTCGGCGCCGCACGACGCGAGCACCGTCTCGCTCTTCGGCGACCATCCGATCTGGAACACCTCCTCGGTGTGGTGCTCGAACGTGTGCAAACGATGTTTGGTGTTACGAATGTCGAAGAGCGCCACCGTCTTGTCCGCGGAACCGGTCGCGAGCAAGGTTTCGTTGAACGGGTTAAAGGAGAGGCAGTTTACCTCGGCGTCGTGCGCCTCGACGTTGAGCACGGCGGCGTTCGCCGGAGCCGCGCGAGTATCCCATAAAATCAAGTGCTTATCGTCACCCACCGAGCCGAACATGTGATCGTGTTTCGCGTGCCACGCGACGTCCTCGACGACGCTGAGGTGACCCTTGTAGATGGTTTGCGCGTCGAGTTCCTTGGCCCCGTCGCCGCCCGAGACGTCCCACAAACAAATCTGCGCGTCGTCGCTCCCGCTGAGCAAGTGCCCGCTCTTGAACGGCGACCAGCTCAGACCGTACCCTTCCTTTTGATGGCCTCTCAACCGAATGTTCGGCGCGCACCCACTGTCCGGCGCCGCCTTACTCGGATGTTTCGTGTAATCGAAGACGTACACGTCGGCGCTCACCGTCTTCGTCGCCAACACGAAGGAATTCTGCGGCATATACCTCGCTCTGTTCACCTCCCCATCGTGATGAATGTGTTGCGTCACCTTCACTTTCGCGCCTCCGCTCCCAAATCCACCCGCCTCACCGCTCTCATCATCGTACTCTCGTCCGTCCACCTCGGCGTTCTCCAACGGCAGCTCCACCTCGGCAATCATGAGATAGTTTTGTTCGTGTTCGCTCGTGTGCGTCCCCAAGATTAACTTTTGCGCGCTACACTCTCGATCCGCACGTTCCACTCGTTCCGGCAACCACTGCACCGTGAGCGACGGCCACTCCAGCGCGTGCGTGACGACGAGATCGTACAGAAAGGGTGTGTTCTTCTTCCAAATTTTATACTCCTCGGACACCAATCGCTCCGCCGCTTCGTCCGGGGCGTCCTCCTCCGCCCCGCGGTCGTTCCCTCGCGCGTCGTCTCCGACCACCATCGTCCTCGGTCCTCGGCCGGTTCTCTCTCTCTCTCTCTCTCTCGCTCTCTCTCGCGCGGAGTGACGTCCATCCGTCGCGTCGTCATCGTCCCGCGTCCTCGTCGCGTTCAAAACCGGATCGATGGGATCGATCGGGTGCGGGTCGCGGTGGGGTGGGTGGGGGGGTATCGTCGAGTCATGACCCGTGGAATGTATGGATGGATGTCTGAACGCGTCCGAGCTGTCCGATGAAATGAATGAATACATGAATACTTCCCTCACGCGCGCGTGAGTTGGAATCGCGCGTCGCGCGAGAAACGCGTCGACGACGACTCTCCGACGCGCGCGCGCGGTCGTCGGTCGATCGGTCGATCGATCGAGGAGAGATTAGATTGCATTGATTTATTGTTTTTTGAAATCGGTCGCGCATGGCGACGACGGTCGGGCGGGCGACGGCGACGTATGCGAGCGATGATGATAAGTATTCGTTGGCGAATAAGATGCACGGACAATATTTTCAACTGTATTACGATCGATTGATGACGCTGGCGCCGCGCGTGGACGAGGCGCGTCGAGACGCGTGGGGCGACGTCCCGAGACGCGGCGTCTTGGAGCTTCGCGAGGGCGAGACGTGCGTCGTCGTGGGGACGGTGTACAAGGACATGAAAGATAAACCCATCATCTTGGACGAGTACGCGAAAGATTTTAATCGCGAGGAGGAGACGCGAAGGGCGCGGGAGACGTACACGAGAGAGGATGATCGATTGGAATTTGAGGACGAGGGCGCGCGGGTGAAATTGGTGGGCGTCGACGCGGGACGGTTGGTCACGGGCGTCGTGTGCGCGTGCAAGGGCAAGGCGGTGAACGGTGATTTCGAGGTCGAGGATGTATTCGTGTACGCGCGGGCGCGAGGGGACGACGCGAGTGGGGCGGGGAAGAGCGGCGCCGAGGAGACGCGCGCGGGCGGCGGCGGCGGCAAGTACGTGTGCTTGGTTTCGGGATTCGAAATCGGTAAAGACGGTGACGGCGACGACGACGAGAGCGCGGCGGCGAGAGCGCGCGCGCAAATGTTCGTGGATTACGTCACCGGCGCGTCGATGATGGACGACGGCGAGGCGTGCGATTCCGACGCGGCGAAGATTTGTCGCGTCGTCGTCGCCGGAGGGACGATGGATTTAAAGGCGAACGGAAACGAAGAGACGACGTCGGGCGCGCTCAAGGAACTCGACATCATGTTCACCGAACTCGCGAGCGCAGTTCCCGTGGACGTGATGAGCGGTCAGACGGATCCAACAAACAAGGCGATGCCGCAACAACCGTTACACCCGGTGTACTTCCCCGAGGCGACGAGATTTGAAAAGACGATGCGTCTCGTCACCAATCCGCACGATTTCACCGTCGACCACACCTCCTTCTTGGGAACGTCCGGTCAAAACGTTCAAGACGTGTTAAAATTCAGCACCATTGATGCGAAAGACGCGTCGGACACGTTCGCGGGCGATGACGCCGCCAAGAGTTCGGTGGCGGCGCTCAGCCAAACGTTGCGATGGCAACACGTCGCGCCGAGCGCTCCGGACACGCTCGCGTGCTATCCATTCAAGGATCGCGATCCATTCGTCATCGAGCGCACGCCTCGCGTATACTTTGCCGGATGCCAACCCGCGTTCGGCCACGAGCGCGTGTCTCACGCCGCCGGAGAGACGCTCGTGGTGTCGGTGCCTAAATTTTCAACCGCCGGCGTCGCCGTGCTCGTCGACGTCGACACCCTCGAGTGTCGACCGATTCACTTCGCAACGTGCGTGTAATTCAACGTCACCCGCGCGATCGCTTCATTTCACGCGACGCGCTCGTCCTCGCGCGCGCGTCTCGAACCAACTCGTTTTAAAAATGTTTGAAAAATGTCGAAAGTCTCGTCTCCGTTCGCCCCATTCGCCAAAACGTCACTCCGCGTCGTCCTCGATCGCGCGCGCGCGCGAGCGCGATGAAACCAATCGACCGAGGCGATGCCCCGCCCTTTGACCTCGCCCTTTTCGCCGCGGACGCCGTCGTGCCCAAGGACCAGCGACTCGCGCTCGACCGCGTCCCGGGCTGGTTTTCAAACGCCGGCGAAGAGGTGCGCGCGATGACGCGACGCGGACGTCTCGAGCGACGCGCGCGTTCGGAGAGACGACCGTGGGCGTGTGAGCGCGTAACGATGGACTGACCGGGGCGATGGCGACCGTGAACGACGCAGAAAATCGCGCCGATCGATGACACGCCGGAGGATTACGGAGCGAGCGCGTCGCAGGGCGGGCGACGAACCGCGGCGAGTCCCACCAAGGCGAGCGCGATGCGAGCGAAGAGTCCGCCGAGAGGGAGTCCGGGGCGGGGGAAGTACATGGCGAATCAGCGGGCGTTGGAGATGGAGGATGAGAGCGATGAGGAGGAGGCGGAGGAGGAGACGGCGAGAGCGGCGAGAGCGGCGACGGACGCCGACGGACGCGAGTTTTCAAACGTACCGGCGCCGGGCGTCGCGCCGTTGGTGCTGAAGAGCCATGAAGCGTTGATGATGGCGACGGAGCGGAGGAAAAAACCAAAGCCGAAGATTGTGTACGATGACGAGAGCGACGAGGAAATCATGCCGACGCAGACGGCGAGTCAAATGCCGAGAACGTCGTCGCCGTCTCGACCTCGCACCGCCGATCAAGAGAACGAACCTCCGGCGCCGGCGTCGCCGTTGATCGGTATCATCGGCCGCGCGGTGAACGCCGCGGCCGAAGCTTTAGGTTTTACTAGTCCATTCAAGCCGAGCGCACCGTCGTCGCCCATCGTCGGCGGTTTGGGTTTGGCGTCTCCCGGCGCCCCCGCGTCGCTCGCCCTCTCCCCCAGGACGATGACAAACGTCGTCGGGAGCGTCGCGCGATCCGTCTTGGACGACGACGACGCGCGAGCGAGCGACAGCAAGGTGGAATGGGGCGCCAAGGGGGCGTACGCCTCGGGCGCCAAGAAACGAGGCGCTCGCCGCGCGCTCGACGTCGGCGCCGATCTCGATCGCGCGGACGTCTCTCCGACCAAGAAAACCCGTCGCTAGGTGGCGACACGTGTACCATTTACCGTTCGCGGCGCGACAGACATCGCTTGTAACGCACGCGTCATCGCCGTGTATTAATCCGTCGAACAAATGTCCCCAAACCAAACCAATCGTTTTTTATTTCACTTCCCATTCACTCGCGCGTCACACGTCGTCGTCGTCGTCATGCGCGCGGTCGCCGCCGTCGCGCGCGATATCATAGCCACCGCGCGCGCGCGCGTCGCCTCTCCCCGACGACGGCCCGTCGCGCCGTCGGATTCGTCGTCGTCCGACGTCGACGACGCGTTCGATGATGATTTTTTTCAACCGGCGCTGTCCCAACTTCCCGCGACGCTCTCGACCGGCGACGACGACGAGGAGGCGAAGGAGGACGGGAAACGATCGCCGCCGCGCTCGGTCGTCGCGCTGGACGTCGAGGTGATCGATCTCTTGGACGATGACGACGACGGAGACGATGACGATGACGTTCGGCGGATGGTGGAGCGCCGGGACGCCGCCGAGACGTCGCCACCGTCGTCGCCGAGACGCGACTGGGACGAGATGTGGGAGGAGGCGACGGAGGAGGGGACGATGCGACGAATGCGGGAGTTGAAACGCGCGCGAACGAGTTCGGTGTCGGTGGACCCGGACGCGTCGGACGACGACGACGAGACGTTTCCGCCGCCGCCGTGCGCGCCTCGAGAGGCGTTTCAAAGGACGACGGCGATATTAGACGAGAGTTTTCGACGGGACGGCGCCTACGGCGCCGCGCTTCGCGTCGCGTTCGATTGTACGAGACAATTGGGAGGTGATAAGGAAATCTTGTACGCGTACGAGCCGTTAACGCTCGAACGAAGCGTCGAGTGGCGGTATCACGAACCGACGACGAGCGAAGCGCGGGACGCGCCTTCGTCGAAGACGCTCGGGGCGCAGAGCGCGAGGTACACGATGGTGCTGTTGGACGGTCAGACCTTTTTGAACATGATCGAGGGCGAGTGCGAGGGATTGAAAAAGATGGTGGAGACGTTTCGAGCGAGTCGACGCGACGCGCGGAGACACACGCTGTGTTTAGTGGTGGAGGCGCCGGAGAAACGCGTGGCGCACAAGGAGCGACGAGCGTGCGATTACGAGAATCCCACCGCGGGATGGACACGAGAGAAGTACGACGCGCGCGTGGCGCAGATTTTAGTGCAATACGAAAACGTCGTGTACGCGGCGTTGCCGAACATGGACGCGTGCGTGGAGCGCGTGTGCGTGACACACGCGGAAATCGCCAGGCGAAGAAACGAAAAACCAATTAGCATGATACAGTTCTTGGGCGAAAAGTCGCACGATTACATGGACGGGTCGACGCAAAAGAAACCAAAGGACGACATCACACCGAGCGATTACTTTCTGCGCGCGCTGACGAGAATCTCCGGCGTCACCGCGGCGCACGCGCGCGGAGTCGTCGCGCGCTACCGTTCGATGGACGCTCTCATGCGAGCGTACGCCGACCCGACGACGTCCGTCGAGGACAAGAGACGCATGCTCGAAGACATCATGCCTCTCGCCGCCGTCTCGAGAGACGGCACCGCGGCGCGACCGGGCGGGAAGAACCGGTTCGGTCCGGCGAAGAGCGCGAGAGTCTACGACTTTTTCAAGCCTCTCGCCCGCGACGACGCCGATCGAATTCTCTCGAGATACGTCCAGGACTCGTGAGCGGGCGCGGCAAACGAACGAAACGTGTAGGTCGATGGGCGGAGACGCGCTCGCGCGCTCGTGAAACGTCGCGCGCGTCGTTCTCGTGTAATACAGTGTACCTTTGAGCCACCCGCGCGTACTCTCGGTGCATTTCGTCAATCAACCCTTCGCACGCGTGATCCAAACCCTCCCGCGTGTGCGATTGGGCGGACCCGCACACGCGCGCGCGCGAGCGACGAGAGCCATGGCGTCGAGCGTGCCGAAAGAGTACCAAAAGTCCTACACCTGGGACGCCATCGTCTTTTCCGACGGCGCCACGTACGTCTCGACGCTCGCGCGACGAAAACTCGACCCTCACCCGGTCACTCATCCACCATCGCGAGGGTTTCCCGCGAAGGATGTTCGACGCCCGTCTCGCTCGACGCGAGCGTCTCTTCGAGCGATGCGTGCGGCAGACTGACGATGTAATATTCACCGCGCAGCTACGAGGGTTTGGTGAGCGAGTTCGGACAGTGCGAACGCATGGGTGTGTTTCAATACGTCGACGGGGATCGATACGAGGGACAGTACAGCGAAGGCATGATGCACGGCTTCGGTGTCTACACGTGGGCGGCGGACGACTCGACGTACTACGGGGAGTGGCAGAACAACTCCCAGAACGGATGCGGGGTGAAGCTCTACGGATCGGGGGCGTTGGAGGTTGGAGAGTGGAAGGACGATCAGTACTTGGGCGAGTACACGGGTCGGTGCGGCGAGACGGAGCAAAACAGAGCGCTGATGAACGCGTTGGAGGCGGCGACGCGCGCGCGATTGTTCACGGGTAAGCCGGACGGTGAGGTTGTGATTTTGAAGAACCAGACGCAACCGGAAAATGCGGAAAGTCAACACCCGGTGGTGTACGAAGCCGGCACCGAGTGGCAAATGCCGGGGTACAAGGGCGAACAGTTTGACGCGCCGGAGGATTTGGCGGAGACGCAGCCCAAGTTGTTCCAGCAAATGCAGCGATTCAACGATATTTGGGAGCGCGCGTGGAGGTACTACAACATCGACGTGCCGGAGGGTGAGAACGACGCCAAGATGCGCGAGATCAAGTTTTTGTCCGACGAGCCGACGACGCTTCGCACAGTGGACGAAGACTACGACGAGTACGAGGACGAGGATGAAGACGACGAGGACGAGGACGACGAGCCCACCGCTCGATCGCGTCGCGCCGGTCCGGCCGCGATGTCGCTTAGCTTCCGCAACTCGAACCCGATCTCTGCCGCGTTCGCTCGTCTCGGTAAGAGCAAGGCGGGTCTTCGCAAGAACCCGCTCAAGGCGGCGGCGAAGGCGTTCGAAGCCGCTCGCGAGCGCGTCGCCGGCGCTTCTAAGGTAACATTGGCGTAAATTGTTTGAAAACGAAAGACTGCTTTTTAATACAAAGCGATGGATATTAGCGAATCTTCTAATGGAGTCTCGTTGTTGCAACTTTTTCGTTTCGTTCTACGCACGCGCTAGTACTGGTCGTCGGCCAACATGGGCACGTCCGGCATGTCTCTCATGTTCTCGTCGAGCGCTTTCACCCTGACGGATTTGCTAAACGCGCCCACACCGGCGGCGGGGACGTCGGCGTCCATGTCGTTCTCTTCGCCTCGAGATTTACCGTGCGCCAGCTCGCGACGAATCTCCGGCGTGATCAAATAGTGACTCTTGATGCCGACGAGCTTGTTGAGCGCCTTTTTGCTCTCTTTATCCATCACCGCCTTGTAACGCTGAACGAACGTCAAGAGAGTTTGATGCCAAACAACTGGTAACTCTCGCTCTTCGACGGAAAATCGTAAGAAGTGATCCACGAGCGCGTCGACGACGCTGAAAGGGAGCGCGTACTTTTTGTCGATCAACACGCGCATGAAAAACGACGTCGTGCCCGCGTACTCGTACGTCGACAACTTCATCAACACAGCCGCGGAGTGCAAGGCTGGAACAGAACATCGCGACAGGATGGCGCTAAAGATAACCGCCTCTCGCAGAGTGCACGTCTTGCTCTGACACAGCGGCAAGAGCATGCCCTTGAAGAAAGCCGCGGGCTTGAACGTCGCCTTCTTCAACGACATGAAGAGCGCGTAGTGAAGACGTCTGTTATCGGCGATGTCTTGACGAACTCGCGGAAGCAAGACGAGATTATAAAATCTCTGCGCCATGGGAACGTTCAGGTTGGACGCGAATAGTCGAGTCGCGGCGTACATGGCGTGCGGACTCCAACGCTCGGGATTGGTCAGGTACAAAACCTCCTCCCAGTTCGAGAGCGCGGGGATCACCTTGAATGCCTTCGGCACTTTTCCCGTGGTGTATCTAGACAACAAATCCCCGACTTGTCTATAAATCTCCACGACGCGCGGGTCTAAACCTTCCGGAACGACTTCACCGTCGTCGCCGCGCTCGGCGCGTCCACCGCCTTGCTCCTGTTCCTGAATCTTTTCCATAATCATATCCGCGAGCGTTCGTTCCTTACCACTCTTCGGCTCCATGAACGCCTCCAACGCTGCGGCTTCCTCTGGACTGATCTCCACGTCTTCGTACTCCCCATCCGCCTCGGTGATCTCGTCGTCGTCGTCGTCGTCGTAAAACGCGTCTCGCCGCCCATCCTCGGCCTCCTCGCCGCCCTCGTCCTCATCATCCGTGCCGTACGAATCATCGATCAGCGTCCTATCCCTGACGTCCAACGTCTTTCCTAATTTCACGCGATGTTCCCCGCTCTTCCTTCGAACCGCCGATCGCTCATCGTCGCCCTCGTCGTCGCTCGCCGCCGCGCGTTCGTCCTCCTCTCGCAGCGCCTTGGCCTCGCTCAAAATCTTCGTCGACAGCGCGTCCGGAAGGTAATCCTCCTCGTCCGCCGTTCGATCGCGTCGCTTCTCGAGCTTTCTCTTACTCCGCGGTTTCGCCAGCGCGTCCGCCTCGATCTCGCGCTCGAGCGCCGGTCGTCGGCTCGGCTTCCCGCCGCCGCGCGACGGCATGGTGGCGCGTCGTCGTCGCGCGCGATGCCGCGCCGAGCTCGAGGACGAGCTCGAGGACGAGGACGCGAACGAACGCGTTCACGAGTTCTCTTCGCGCGCGTCGACACCGCCGCGTCTCGGTCGCGTCGAGCGACGCGCGCGCGGGGACGAATGAGGACGCGCCGCCGCCGGGGACACACTTTTTGGACATTGTCGCAGAGAAAGGAACGGACACACTTACAAGGACACGAGGGCGACCGCGCGATCGGCGAACGCGCTCGCCGAGGCGAAATCTGATTCGGAGACGTCGGCGATGAGTTCGTCGACGGATTGGGTCCATCCCGAACGCTCGCGCGCGGACACGGGGGCGACGCACAGCGGCACGGCGCCGTCGGCGGTAAATTCGTAATTGTCCAACGCGGGCCCCGCGATGTCGATTTCAAACCATGAATCGTCCGCGTTCGCGTCAGGGTCGTCGTCCACGCGAACGATGCACGTTTGGTGAAACGCCGCGCGCGTGCCGAGTTTCGCGGCGATGGATTCGTCGAGTTCGTGCGGTAAGAGCACGCGCCGAGCGCGCGGTCCCGTTTCGCCGTGGTAGACGATTTCGGGATTGGCGAATAATCCACCCTTGAGCGGACGAGGCGCGCGCATCGCGCGCACTTCCCGGACGACGCGTCCATCTCTCGTCGTGAGCGTCACCCCGCGCTCCATGAGTCTCGTGAGGAGTAAACACGTCGCCAATCCTCCCACGGTTTCGCTCAGCGGCGCTCTCTCCGCTTTAAAGTATAAACTTCGCAACAGTCTCGCCGTCTCCTCTCCCGGAGTCACGCTCGGGAACAACTGTCGCACCGCCTCCGCGTTCACGCGCGCCCAAAATTCTTCCACGCTCGCCTTCCCCCCGCTCGTCGACGCGTCGTCATCATCTTCGTCGTCCCCGCGTCGTCGTCTCGACGCCACCCACGCGATTCGTTTCGCCTCTCGCCTCCCCTCCCCCCTCCTCGCCGCCCTCGTCGCCTCCGTCATGGATAATCCCAACTTGAGCACTTCGTACGACGGCTCGCTCGACGTCGCGTGCACCGCGTGCGACACCATCGTCCCCGCCTCGTCCAGCGTCGTCGTCACCGCCGCCGCCCGCCTCGCCCGCATCCTCGTCCTCGCCCGCGTCCTCGTCCTCGCCCGCGTCCTCGCCCGCGTCGACGTCGACGTCGACGTCGACGTCGGGAACGACGTCGCCGTCTCCCCGCGCATGTTCCCTCCCCTCGCCCCTCTCCTCGATGCTCTCATGCAATGACGATAACGTCGTTACAGTCGGACTCATTGGTCAAAGTTGACGACGACGCTCTTACTCGACCTGAGCAAAGTGATGTCATAAAAAATGAGTTGGATGTGGAATACAACGCGGGGTACACTGTCGCCTAAGGGTCATACGAGAGGTTCGGGCCGAGCCAACGCTCGATTTCCTTGAGTTCCATCGTTTCGCGTTGGGCGTACTCCGTGATTTGGTCGGAGGTCACCTCGCCAACGGTAAAGTACTAGTAGAAAATTGCAAACACTGGAGGGAAAACGCGCGCGCAGACGACGACGTCCCCTCACGCCGACGTCGAGAGGGGAGCTCCGATGGTCTGGGCCTTTTTGGATTTGGTCACGAAGATAAACACGTGCATAAGCTTGTACGCGCAACCGATCGCGAGAAGAATCATGGCGTTTTCGACGAGCTTGTTCTCGGCGTCGATGGCGTCGTACGTGTAGTGCAACTTCGTGAGCACTTCTTTACCGGTTCTTCCGAAACACAAAGGCGACGCCCCGCACGAGTATCCCGTGGCAGAGTTCGAGTCATCGACAGCACCCGTCCATTTCGCGTCGATGAAGTCCATGTACACGATATTCTTGATGGACCATTTGAGGAACGTGATGTACGCCATCGAACGGAACGGCCAGATCACGTCGCCTTCCCGCACCATAATGCCGCAAAACAAGAAACCACCAAACCAAATGTTCATGAAATTCAACATCCCCAGAAGTGGGTTGTCGAAAGCGACCGAGAACAACTGTGCGGCAGCCTCAAATGACCAAAGAGTCAACGCGTACATCAAAATGACTTGCACGAAATGTGGTCCGTACCAGGCAACCATCCCGTACGCCGGAACCGCCAACGCAAACAAGGCGAGCACCACCATGAGAGGAATTTGAATGAGAAGGTTTGAAAGCAAGTAAGAATACGGCGAAAGCAATCCATTTTTCACCTCTCTTTTAATGGCGTAGAACTCTTCGTTGTAAACGTACGTCGCGACAACACCGAGTGATGATGGAACGCCCAAAAACCAAAGTACCAGCCACATTCTAGCAAACACTTGGTCTTGAGACCGCGAGCGCGATTCGATGTAGACGACGGAAAAGAAGGCACACGTCAGCAGAAACGCGACCATTCGACCGAGATACATCGATGGATCACGATACGTGATGATTCCGTGTCGGCGAACGAGCGTCTTCGTTTGGGAAAGAATCGTCGTGCCTTTGTTCGAGACGTCCTCGAGCGGTCCCGTGTGCTCGCAGCCGGGAGCATCGGGTTTGTACGTATCGAGAATCTCATCCACTTGCTTGGGATCCGAAAACTCCGCGTTGACGACGTTCAACATGTGCTCGGCGATCGCATCACCAGAGGTCACGGGATATCCAATGTTGGCAAAATAAGCTTCCGTCTTCGATGCTGGACCGAGGTAGGCGACGCGGCCTTTACTCAGCAGCATGATTTTATCGAAACCGGAAAACACCGCATTCGACGGTTGGTGAATTGTGCAACAAATCGCAATGTTCGCAGCTTGAGCGAGGTCTTTCAAGAAAGACATGATGGACGCCGCCGCCGCCGCGTCGAGACCCGAAGTCGGCTCGTCCAGAAATAACACCGATGGTGAACCGACGAGCGCGACGGCGAGTGATAAACGCCGCCGTTGGCCACCAGATAAACCCTTCAAAAACTGATTTCCGCACTTGGTGTGACGAGATTCATCCAATCCCACCGTCTGGATGATGGCGTTCACTTTCTTCGCCTTCTCCTCGGCGCTGCAGTGCAGCAAAAGCTCGGCGGCGAACATGAGCGTCTCCTCCACAGTCAAAAACGCCCACAAACGGTCCACTTGCGGCACCGTGGCGCAGTGCTTGGTGAACAGCTCTGGCGTCAACGGATTACCGTTCAATCGAACGTCACCCGTGTATTCCCCACCCTTGGCCTCGAGCGTGAGCAAATCGATCAAACACGTCTTCCCCGCCCCGCTCGGTCCGAGAATCGCCAACACTTCGCCCGAGCACACTTGCCCAGAGATACCGTGTAAGATTTCCTTGCGCGCGTTCTTCTTTCCCACCTCGAATCGCACGTCCCTGAAAGCGAGCGTCGTGTCCGCGCCCTTTTCCTGCATGTCCAGAAGACTCGACGACTTCTTCATCGTCGGCGCCCTCTCCACGTCCTTCATGCTCCTCGTCGTCCTCGTCGTCCTCGTCGTCCTCGTCGTCCTCGTCGTCCTCCTCCTCGCGACGCGACGCGACGTGACGCCTCTCGCGACTCGACGCGACTCGACTCGACGCGGTCCAGGGTGGTCGCCGTCATCACTCATTCATTCACGTGCATCATCATCACATTCGGACGGGACGCTCGGGTGCCGCGTTTCGACCGTTCGGGACTCGAGACTCGGGACTCGATCGACGCGTTCGACGACGCACGTCCCGGGACGTCGCGAGAACGGGTCGCGATCGAGTGGGGATGTTTCGTCGACGCGTGGTCGCGTGCGCGCGTCGATCGTACGCCGCGGCGGCGGGAGGCGGTGGAGCGAAAACGAAAGCGGCGAGCGGAGCGAGCGGTGGCGCGGAGACGGACGTCGTCAAGCGCGTCTTCTCGGAACAACAACAGAAATTTCGCGCGCTGCTCGAGAAGAGCAAGACGCTGAGTCCGCCGGTCGGCGGCGACGCGACCGCGGTGAAGGCGTACGCGGCGAAGAAATTGGCGATTTTAAAAGAGGTGCGCTCGGACGACGCGCCGCGGGACGACGCGCGCGCGGGACGACGGGCGCGGTGGTCGTGATTCGCGCGCGATCGATAAACCCCAAGCTGTGCAGAGGAGAGACTGACTGACATCGAACGCGTTCGCGCGCGCGCAGTTACAAATCGCGTCTCCGGGAGAAAAGATCGCGGATGCCATCGACGGCGCGTACGCGGAGGCGACGACGGTTCGAGGATTTCTCGAGCACGCCTCCGAGTTGCGCCAGGCGCTCGGTCTCCGCGACGGAGACGATACCATCAAAGTCATGGTCGCCGCCTTGGATGAGACGGAAAAGGCGCTCGGTAAGGCGTTGGCCATGGACAACGCTCAAGGCATGGCGCAGTACGGAACCGCCGTCGCCAAGGCTGCGGAGGCGGCGGGTATCAAGCCGCTCGACGCCGCGGCGATGGACAAGCTCAAGGAGGAGGTGGACTACGAAGCCATCGAGGGCGAACTCGCGGAATTGCAAGCCGTGGCGGACGACGTGAACGCTGAAAAAGTTTAAGAAACGCGTTCGCGCTCGTTGTCCCGGATCGTGTGTAATTTTAAAATGAATACGAAGAAATCGCGTTTCTTTCATCTTTACGTACATATGTATTCTTACAAAGAATCGAGACGCCGTCGTTCGTTCGCTCGCTCACCCCGCTTCGTCGCGCGACGAACCGATGGTATCTATCGTCAAACGCTCGGGGGCGTTGTGCACGACCTCGTCCCCGGACGCCCAGAGCTCCTCTAAATTGTACCTCTCGCGACCATCGGGAGAGAACACGTGCACCATGCACGACCCGCAATCGACGGCGAGCCAATCGTCGTCACCGCCGTTTTCCTTGCCCTCGATGACCGGCTGGAGTTGACCACCGGCGACGTACTCCGTTCGCGCCTTGACGGCGTGCAACACGGCTCCAGCGAGCGCGCGTAAATGCTGCTTACTCCGCGCCGTCGTGATGATGAGATGATCGGTCCACGTGCACTGGTCGCGCACGTTGATGGCCACGACGTCGATGCCCTTGGCGCGCACGAGCAATTCGACGAGCTCTTCGGGACGGAACGCCTTGACGTAATCCATGCGAGATGGATCCGTCTCGTACTCCAGTCGCGGCGTCGTCGCGTCTTCCGTTCCACCCCTAGACGCGAGCGTCTTGGACGTCGCCTCCACCTCGCGCATGATGTCCGCGCTGATGTTTGACACCTCAGACATGCGCACTCCCGTCGTCGGTTTGATGTCAACCGCGTCGAACATGTACTCGTAAAACGCGAGCGTGTGCGCCACCAAATCACCCTTCTTCTTCACGCCGAGCGTCAAGTCCTCGAGACCGAGCTCGCGCACCGCGTCTCGAATGCTCTCCACTCTCACCTTGGAGAGCATGGTTTTGCTCAGCGGCGCGTCGTCGATTTTCATCTTTAACGGCGTCTTCTTCTTCGCCTCGAGCACGAGCGTCTCTCGAACCGCCTTCGCCTTGGCTCTCCGCTCGACGTCGACGCGCCACCCCGTCTCGTGTAGTCTCTGTTCAAACTGCGCGAGACCAGGAACCGAATGGCACCCAGACACTCCCGCGCGAGACGACGACGAGGTCGACACCACGCCGAACGCCGCCCCCTCTCGCCGTCCCTCACCGCCGTCGGCGTCCGATTCCACGACGCTCAGCCGATTGGCGATTCTCCGCTCCTCCTCCCCGTCGCTCGTCCTCGTCACCTCCAACAGCGCCTTTAAATCTGGATTCACCTCCGCGAGCGCGTGCAGAGGTATCGGCCATCGAAGCTCACCCCTCGCCTCGACGCCCGCGTACTCGAGTCTCGATCCCGCGTACGTCTTCCCGTCCCACTCCACCTCTGACGTCGCGTCCGCGCGTCGTCTCGTTCGAAACGTCGTCGTCGCCGCCGACCCCGCGGACGTCGACGCGGACGACGCCACCGTCGACGACACCTCGTGTCGATTCCGGTGCGACCGCTCGCGTTCCCCGCTCGTCTCTCGCTCTCGCTCTCGCTCGCGTCGTCCCGGTCCCGTCGTCATTCGTCTCCTCGTCCCCACCGCGCGAGACGACGACGACGACGACGAGGACGAGGAGGACGAGAGAGACGACGAGCGAGACGACGACGATCGCGACGCCCCGACGCCGACGCGCCACCGCGCCTCACACGATCGCGTCACCCATCGAATCCATCGATCCATCGTCCTCCGCATCCTCTCGCGCGTCCTCGCGTGACGCGTTCATTCATTCATTTATTCATTCATTCATTCGAGACATTCATGCATTCTTTCATGCATTTCGATGCATGCCGGTCGTGTGTGGTCGGTAGTGTAGGGTTTAGGGTTTAGTGCACACACTCGAGCGAGTCGAGGCGAATGAATTGAAGTGAGATGAGATGAATGAATGAAATGACACCGACGCGGACGGGAGTGTCGGACTCTCGGGATCGACCGGGGAGATGGGGGACGTGGACGACGACGACGTGGACGCGACGGGTCCAAGAGGCTGAGCAAAGACGAGACGAAGTGGTTGTTTCCTCACCGAATCGATCCGTTACTGAACGACGACAACGATGAAATCGTTCGACGCGTGAGAAGTGGCCGAAGCGAACGGAGTTGCCACGTGTGGTTCGAGAACGGGTGCGTTTCTTTTCGTGTGTTTGGGGTCCTTTCGCGTTCAAAGAGGCGCGCGCGCGTCCTCTCTCTTTCTCTTTCTCTCTTACCCTCCTCCGCTGACGCGACGACTTGTATTGCACACGTCTAGGACAAACGAGAATGTTCGCATGTTTTGGATCGACTACGATGGTAATCATCAACCTTATAAACTGTTAAGTCCCGGACAGAAACATCGACAGCAGACGTATTTGACGCATCCGTGGACGTTCAGGACGGTTTTCGGAAGCGAAGAAGAGGAGGAACATTTGGACAGAAACGGTGCCAATGACGACGTGGAAGAGAGAAACGTACCTATGATGATGGTCATCCACGACAGTCCGGTGTTTTATCCACCTCCGGAAACGGTCGATTTGGAAGAAGAGTTTGACATGGAGGAAGGCGACATGGCGCCTTCGTACGCAGGAAGAGCAAACGCGGAGGTGTTTTCAATCACGTATCCGAAAACAGTGACGAATTGGAGTCCCAAATCGAACAAAACGTTGGAATGTTATCAGAGTGAAGCGTTTCAATCGGCCGTTAGGGAAACGTTGCGCGTGTGGATGTTCGCTCACGCGAAACAAGAAGAAGAAGAAGAAGAAGAAGAACAACAACAACAACAACGAAAAGAGACGAGAGAAGAAACCGCGGGTTCAGAGCCGTGTCAGTCGGACTCGAATATTATTACTCGTGCTAACCATACGAAAACAACCTTGAGCGATATTCCAAAAGACGTGCTGATCAACGAAATCATTCGTCGTTTCGCGCCTGAACCGCCGTATTATAACTTAATGCTGTGCACGTGAGGAATTTTTTTGCCCCTAGTAGGAAACATTTTGTACCATTATTACTATTACCATCAGCAGCAGCAGTAGCAGCAAGCGGCAGCAGTAGTAGGTGAGCGAGAAACAGAAAGAGATACTCTTACCCTAGCCAGAGAAACAAACAACAAACACCACACATCTATAAACTACAATTTAAATAATACATATCATAAACTAACTAATAATCAACTCTAACGTAGGTACATCTAAATCTACTTTACATTCTACCCGTGTCTACACCCGCTACCCGTTTCAACAACTCGTACGTCGCGTACGTGATTGAAACGCCCGGTACTACTTTGGCAAACTCCGGGTATATTCCGCGATACAAACCAACAAAGCCTTCTTTCCTGATGACACTTTTAAAGACGGCTAAAAATGTGTCTCCTTTGGTCGCGTCGCGCATTTGCATGCGTCTTCGAACTAAATCTATCGGGAACGTTGCCGACGCCGAAACGACCGCCGAGGCTGACCCGCACGCTAAACTGATAAACATCGGGTTCTCTTTACCGAAATCACCGGTATTTTTGCCGAAATAGTTTCGCAGAGTTTCGTACGCGGCAAAGTTTATCGCCAAGTTTGGTCCAACGCCAGCTAACGTCGGTGGTAAGCC
>Ga0208410_1000573_pt1 | contig 20885 bp, 23 predicted proteins | sample ETN02SmetaG_3_FD_185787 | JGI IMG/M metagenome (GOLD analysis project Ga0208410, IMG submission 185787) | Marine microbial and viral communities from oxygen minimum zone, Eastern Pacific Ocean - ETNP2014F10-02SV257 (SPAdes) (version 2) | ecosystem: Environmental > Aquatic > Marine > Oceanic ... | reverse complement strand
CTCATGTGAAATTTAAAAACTACCAAACAGAAACGGAATTGGTTCGCTATATAAGAAAACTCTCAAATAAAGATATTGCGTTAGACACGTCTATGATACCGCTGGGTTCATGCACAATGAAACTTAATTCTGCTTCAGAAATGATGCCTGTTAGCTGGCCTGAGTTTTCATCCATTCATCCGCTTGCACCATCTGAACAAGTAAGGGGGTATATGCAAATAATTGACGAACTTGAGTCTATGTTGGCTTCTATTACTGGATATTCTGCTATTTCACTGCAACCAAATGCTGGTTCTCAAGGAGAATATGCAGGTTTGTTAGCTATCAATGAATTCCATAAACAAAATGATGATGGTCAAAGAAATATATGTTTAATACCAAGATCAGCTCATGGCACCAACCCGGCTTCTGCTCAAATGGCTGGAATGGAGGTTGTACCAATTGAGTGTGATTCAAATGGTAATATTTCTATTGATGACCTGAATGAGAAAATAAAAAAACATAAAGATAAGCTTTCAGCCATTATGATTACATACCCGTCTACGCATGGAGTATTTGAATCTACTGTTAGTGAGGTTTGTAAAATTGTTCATAAGGCTGGAGGTCTAGTTTATATAGATGGGGCTAATCTGAATGCAATGGTTGGTATTTGCTATCCTGGAAAATTTGGGGGTGATGTATCTCATTTAAATCTTCATAAAACATTCTGTATACCTCATGGAGGGGGTGGTCCTGGGGTTGGACCAATAGGTGTAGTAGATAAATTACAAGATTTTATTCCTGGCCTTCATGAAGATCTAAATAGCAGCGTTGGACCAGTATCGGGTTCAAATTGGGGTAGCGCTAGCATATTACCTATAAGCTGGATGTATATAAAAATGATGGGGGCTAAGGGGCTAAGAAAAGCAACTGAGATTGCTATTTTGAATGCAAACTATATTGCAAACAGATTAAAAGATCATTATCCAATCTTATATAAAGGTGAAAATAATCTTGTTGCGCATGAATGTATTATTGATGTTAGGCCATATAAAGATTCTGCCAGTATTGAGGTTGAAGATATTGCAAAAAGGTTAATTGACTATGGATTCCATGCCCCGACTATGTCTTGGCCTGTTGCGGGAACATTAATGATTGAGCCAACTGAAAGTGAATCAAAAAAAGAGATTGACCGTTTTTGCGATGCAATGATAAGTATTAAAAAAGAAATAGAAGATGTTGAAAAAGGAAAGCTTGATATTAATGACAATATGCTCAAACATGCTCCTCATACTGCTGAAGAGGTGGCGAAAGATGATTGGGATCATTCTTATTCAAGGTCTCGAGCTGTCTACCCTCTTGATTCAATAAGAAATAATAAATTTTGGCCTCCTGTTGGCAGAATTGATAATGTTCATGGGGATAGAAATCTAGTATGCAGTTGTCCCTCTATGGACGAATTCTAATGAACCGGTAGATCTATAATTTCCCAATTATTTTTAACACAAGCAGCTCTTAAGTCATCATCAGGATTAACTGCTATTGGATTTTTTACAATTGATAGTAATGGTAAATCATATATAGAGTCAGAATAAAACGTTGTATTCTCAAAACTGTTGATGCCATTAGAGCTCATCCAGGTCTTAACCTTAGATAACTTACCCTCACCCAATGCGAGCTCTCCTATTATCTTCCCTGTATACCTACCTTCAATGATCTCCACTTCAGTTGAAATTACATTCGAAAAATTAAGCCTTGCTGCAATAGGTTTTACAATTGCTGAATTTGTTGCTGAAGCTAAAAGCATTAAATCATTATTGTGGAAGTGATCATGTAAAAGTCTTAAAGCGTATATATTTATGATTGGCTCTATAGCTGAGGTCATAAAATTCTTTAATTGCTCTTCTACTTGTTCTGGCTTTTTGTCTTTAAAGGTTAAAAGAACGAATTCTAACCATTCTCTGTAATCTAAAGATCCTTGATTCCATTGATTGTAAAAATATTCATTCTTTTTAGAGAAATAATCATTATCAACATGGCCAGAATCTATAAGAAATTTAATCCACTCATAGTCAGAGTCTCCATTTAGAATGGTATTATCTAAATCAAATATTATTAATTTATTACTCATATATACTAAAGCCTTACTATGATTAAAGAATCAGAATACAGATTAAATGTTGGTCTAATCATTATTAATAATAAAGGTAAATTATTGCTTTGCAAAAGAAAAAAATCTAATAATTGGCAGTTTCCTCAAGGCGGGATAGACACAGGAGAGAAACTAGAAGATGCAGCTCTAAGAGAGTTATACGAAGAAGTGGGAATAAAAGAAAAATCGATAAAAAAAATCTACGTCTCTAAAACTTGGTACAAATACGATGTGCCAGAGGCAAAAAAATTTAGAAACTTTCTTCAAGATAATTTTAGGGGACAAAAACAAAAATGGTTTATGTTTGAGTTAATAGAAGATGTAAAGATCGATTTTACAAATGACCCGAACCCTGAGTTTGATGATTATATGTGGAGTTCTTATTGGTACCCCTTATACTCTATTGTAGATTTTAAAAAAGAAGTTTATAGGTCTGTGTTAAAAGAGTTTTGTCAGCCATACGTTGAGAGATTTTCATAATGGGTTATGAATTTCTTATATATCTATTTGTAGGAATATTTGCAGGTAATTTAGCTGGAATGTTTGGTATAGGCGGAGGTGTAATTATAGTACCTGCATTAATTGCAACCTTTCTTTATCTTGGTTTTGATCAAGATTTAATTACTCACCTTGCTATAGGGACATCTCTTGCTAGTATATTTTTTACAGGATTGGCTTCTGCATACTCACATAATCAAAAGCGTGGAATTGTGTGGAGTGCTTTTTATCCACTTGCTTCGGGTATTGTGATTGGAGCAATCTTGGGAGCGGTAATTGCAAGTTTGCTATCTGGAGATACGTTAAGATCTATAGTTGGGGTTTTCTTTTTAGCCCTATCAGTCCAGATAATATCAAGTTATGAATTAAAAAAAACAGATAGAAAAAGCAATATTTTATTATCAACTTCATCAGGCGTTGGTATTGGCGCAATATCATCGATAGTGGGTATAGGGGGAGGAAGTTTCACAGTCCCCTATTTACAATACTTTGGTTACAAAATGAAATTATCTATAGGCACTTCAGCAGCATGTGGCGTTCCGATTGCTCTTTTTGGATCTCTTGGCTACTTTTATATTGGATTAAGTGTAGAAAATCTACCAACAATGTCGTTGGGGTATATCTATTTACCAGCAGTCCTTGGTATAGCAGCTACTAGTATTTTTTCAGCAAGAATGGGTGTTGCTATTGCCCATAGAATGAGTGACCTGGCTCTTAAAATTCTTTTTTCTTTATTTCTAATAATTAATGCTTTATATATGTTAGTTGTATGATTATTGAACTATCAAATTTTTTTAACAACCCAAGCTTAATCTCTCTGGGTCCATTAAATATTCAATATTACGCTGTTACCTGGGTACTTTCTGCATACTTTATTTATCTATTCTTAAAGTCTCACCCGATACCTAAAGAGCTCGGATTATCTATAGACCAAATTAATGATTTAGTATTTCTTTATGGCCTAATCTTTGGGGCTATGGCTGGTGGCAGAATTGGTTATATGTTTTTTTATGGTACCGATCAATTAATCAATGATCCTCTTTCATTATTTTATATATGGCAGGGTGGTTTAAGTTTTCATGGTGGGCTTGCAGGTGTTGCTTTAAGTGTTTTTATTTATTCAAAAAGATTTAAAGTTAATTTCTTAAGATTAACTGATTCTATTACTTTGGCTATGCCTATTGGTTTGGGGCTTGTTAGGATAGGCAATTTTCTTAATGGCGAGCTTTATGGAAAGGCTACATCTGGCAATTGGGGCTTCATCTTTCCCACAGACCCATTTGGGATTGCCAGACATCCATCCCAATTGTATGAAGCTTTCTTAGAAGGAATTATCTTATTTTTGATTCTCTCTTTTATTAACAAAAGAACTTCTAAAACAGGGGTTATTTCGGCTTCATTTCTTATCTTTTATGGATTAATAAGATTTTTTATTGAGTTTTTTAGACAGCCTGATGCACATATTGGCTATGTTGCATTAGAATGGATGAGTATGGGTCAATTGCTTTGCTTGCCAATGATCTTAGTTGGGTTTTTGCTATTAAAATTTTCTTTAAAAAGATTATGAAAGTATATTTAGATTTATTATCACAAATTCTAGAGTCTGGAGAGGAGAAAGAAGATAGAACTAATACAGGAACAATTTCTTCTTTTGGCCATCAGCTTAAATTTAATCTTAAAGAGGGTTTTCCTGCCGTTACAACAAAATCTTTAGCATGGAAGGGAGTTGTATCAGAACTTTTATGGTTCTTAGAGGGTTCTGATGACGAGAGAAGACTCGCTGAAATCAGATTTGGGAAACCTAGAGAGGAATTAACTGACCTAGAGAAATTTTCAACAATTTGGACAGATAATGCTGATAATCAAGGTCGTGATTTGGGCTACAAGAACGATGAATTAGAAAAAAGATTAGGGCCAGTTTATGGGGTTCAATGGAGAGATTGGAATGGCCATGATCAAATTAAGACCCTTATAGATGGCATTAAAAATAATCCATATAGCAGAAGACATATATTAAATGCATGGAATGTTTCTGATATTAATAAGATGGCATTACCCCCCTGTCATGTAATGTCCCAATACTATGTTAGTAGTGATGGTTCTCTAAGTTGTCATATGTATCAAAGAAGTGCTGATATGTTTCTTGGTGTCCCCTTTAATATAGCAAGTTACTCATTGCTGCTTTGTATACTCGCTGAAATATGCGATCTAAAACCTGGTGAATTTGTTCATTCTTTTGGGGATGCTCATATATATAAAAATAGCATCGACCAAGTTAAAGAACAGTTAAAAAGAGAGCCTATGCCTATGCCATTATTGGAAATGCCTGAAATAAATTCAATTGATGAGATTCATTCTCTTAAAGTAGAAGATTTTGTTTTAAAGAATTACATGCATCACCCTGCTATAAAAGCCAAAATGGCAATCTAGAGATGAATTCAGTTATTTCGCATGTGGTAGCTATGTCTAATAATAATGTCATTGGAGTTAATAATAAATTACCTTGGCAGCTAAAAGATGACTTGGAGCATTTTAAAGAATACACCACTGGTAAGATTATTATTATGGGAAGAAAAACCTTTGAATCAATAGGTAGGCCCCTTCCAAATAGACAGAACTTCGTAATATCTTCAAATCTAAGAGAGGTTGATGGTATTTCAATATTTCAGAATCTTGAAAATGCTATTATCGCTGCCAAAAAATATAATAAAGATCTAGACTCTGCTCAAGAGATCGCAATAATTGGAGGCGGTTATCTTTTTAGAGACTCAATCAATTATTTTAATAAGCTAGTCCTAACTCGAGTAGATTGTGAAATTGATGGAGATGTTTATTATCCTAAAATAGACTTAAAGAATTGGGAATTAGAATCATCAGAAAACTTTCTAAAAAGTGAAGTGAACCAATATGATTTTAGTGTAGAGGTCTTTAAGAAATTATGACTGCTGAATATAGTCTCTTCTTAGCTTTATATTCTTAACTCTAATCTCTTCGTTCTCAGTGTATTTAATCCAGCTATTAGCTGTTTTCTTAATTTTCTTATCTTTATCTCTGGCTGCCATTCTAAATTGTTTTTTAGCCTCTTCAAAATTCTGCAATTCAAATTGAGCCTGGCCTAATGTTAAATGCGCTTGAGATTTTTTCTTTAGCTTGCCTTTTTTAATACCTTTCTCTATTGAAGAGATGGCTTGTTCTAGCTTATCTTCAGCTAAATAAAGGTTACCAAGTAAAACAAAAGTTTCTCCATCTTTTGAAAGCTTCGCGGCCTCCTCTAAAACAGGAATAGCTTTATTAATCTCTTGAGCCATTCTCCAAGAATCAGCAAGCAGTTTAAGAACCTTCTCAGAATCCTTAACAACTGGCTTTAATTCTTCTTTCTTAGTTTTTTCATCAGTCACAAGAACTTTCTTATTTTGTCCGTAGACAATAACTTTTGCAGCTTGATAAGGGTTGTTATTCATCAAAAGTAATTGTGCCAATGTTAAATATTCGCCCTCTTTATCTAAATAATCTTTCATGTATGCAGCATTTAAAGCAACCATATAATCTTGCTCTCTCTCAAGACTGCCATATGTTTGGGCTAGATTAAGAAAATATCTTTTCTTTGGGTACAAGTTGACGAGGATCTCAAATATCTCAAGTTGTTTTAATAAAGTAACTTTTTCTCCAAACTCTGCTTTTAATTCGTCATAACATGCAGCCATGGTTGCATACCAATTTTCTTTAGGTGTATACCCTTCTATTTCAGCCAATGAAACTGCTTGGAGCCCAGCATCAAGTGATTTTCTGTAGTTCTCTTCAGCAAAATAAGCTGTCATTAATAATGACCATGATTGGGCGGTTACAGTTTCAACCTCATCCATCCATACCAGAATTAATTCAATTCCTTTTGCGTAATCCTCTTCGACCATATGCAATGTGGCTAAAGTCAAAAGTGTTCCTGTTCTAAGAGGAAGAGTCACTTCTTCTTCATTTATAACCTTTGTATAAGCCTCAATGGCGCCCTGATAGTCTTCTTCTGAATACTTTGTATAGCCCCAATAATTCCACATTATTGATCTATCATAACTTTTCATATCTTGAGATTTACTAATCATTTCTCTAAGAATCTTATAAACGGTATTCCAATCTGGATCAGGTTCTTCTGTTGGAATCATTTGTCCAAATGTTTCTGAGTCTTTTTTTGTGTCTTTTATTTCAACAATCTTTACTCTTTCAAGAGCCTCAGTAACCTTAGCAATCTTCTTTGCGGTGCTTGATTGCAGAACTCTAGCTTTCTTGTATGTTGTTTGCTTCTTTGATTTAGAAGACTCATTTGATTGAGCATAAGCATCTATGGGCATAAATATAAATGCCACCATTAGTGCTGAAGAAATCCTAATAAGATTTATTCTTCTCATCCTAATCATCCTCCATTTCATATCTAAATCTATACAAGACATTGTCAACTCTTACAGCTTTACCATCAACAATTTTTGGTTTGTATTTTAGTTTTGCTGCTGCTCTGATGGATGAATTATTAAATATTGAGCAGGGTCTTAAAACTACATCCGGATCATTAATATCTCCACACATACCCTCTTCAACAACTGCGTTTTCAGCTGTGCCTTGTTCAGTAATTGTAAATTTAATAATTGCATAGCCCTCTGTTCCTCTTTCTTGTGCTCTTCTTGGGTATTGGGGTTGAACAGCAAATAGAGGCATATATGCTCCGTCTTTAAAGAATGAACCTCCAGCCTTTATATTTGCTTTTGGTTTAGCTATTGATACATCAACGCCCGTTAAAGGTTGAAGATCTAGCTCTGGCTGGGCAATATCATCTGGCTGCTCTTCAGGCTCCTCGGGTTTATCTACTTCCTGCATTAAGGTATCAATATCTCTTTCTGGCATAACAATGTCAGCAAGCTTAACGGATTTATCTTCTTTAATACCACTATCGCCAAGAGAAATTAGAACAACCATAACAAAAAACAATCCAAGACAGACTATAAATGCTAATGCTCCACTAGATAAATATCTATTTGCTGAAAATGAGGCCAATGATTCTATTGAATTTACAGATTTATTAGCTGTCCCGGTCGTCATATCAATAATCTATTTTGGTTCTGATGCTAAAGATATAGCTGAAACGCCGGCTTCTCTGGCACCATCCATCACTTTAATAATAGTATCAGCAACTGCTTTTTCATCAGCCTGAATAACCACAGATCCCTGAGGGTTGTCAGCAAGCATTTTTACAACATTTGCTTTAACTTGTCTTACGTCTATTCTTCTGCCATCCATCCATATTTCGCCAGTTGGTCCCACTGCTATTAAAATAGCTGCATTTTCTTGGGTCTCTGCCGTATCAGAATCTGGTCTATTAATTTCTAAACCAGGCTCCTTAATGAAATTGGCTGTAACAATAAAGAAAATAAGCATGATGAATACAACATCAAGCATTGGAGTTAAATTAATCTCACTTTCTTCTTCTTTTACTGCACTACTAATTGAACCTCTTCTCACAATTCTCTCCTAATATCTTTTAATAATATCATTTAACATATGCTCTCTTTTTTGACTGGCACTATTTAAATAAATAGTCGCAAAAACTCCAGATAAAGCCACCACCATACCGGCCATGGTAGGTAATGTTGCTTTAGAGACGCCGCCTGCCATTGATCTAGCATCTCCGCCTCCATTAAAAGCCATAACTTGGAATACTTCTATCATTCCTGTAACTGTTCCCAGCAAACCAAATAATGGCGCAACGGCAACACAAGTTTGAATTAATGATAAATTTCTATTGATCTCAACTTTAGCTTGAGACATATACTTTTCACGTATTTGAAGGGCATACCAAGAAGTTTTATCTTTTCTTGATTCCCATCTCTTAACTATATCTGCAATATAAACATCATAGCCTTGAGCGTAATAGAAGATTCGCTCAAAGATCATAGTCCACATAAATAAGACTAATAAAGCTATTCCCCAAAGAACATCTCCACCCTGTTCCATGAAGTCTCTAATTGAGACAAATGCTTCAGTTATTGCATACATAAATAATTAACTTGTTTCTGAATGCTCAGCTAAAATACCAGTGCTTTGCTCTTCTAAGATACTAATTATTCCTTTAGCTGAAGATGCGCTAAATGAATGAAGTAAAGTAGTTGGAATAGCAACCAGTAGTCCTAAAACAGTAGTAACAAGTGCCTGAGAAATACCACCAGCCATAAGCTTAGGATCCCCAGTACCATATAAAGTAATTTGCTGGAATGTAACGATCATACCTGTAACTGTTCCTAATAGTCCTGCTAATGGAGCAACAACAGAAATGATTCTTACAACACTAATACCTCTCTCAATATCTGGTCTTTCGGCCATAATTGCTTCGGCTAGTCTTAGCTCTAATGTATCTATATCTTTCTTAAAGTTATCTTGTCCTACCTTAAGAACTCTTCCTAAAGGATTATTTGCATCAGCAGTTTTTGATTTAGTTTGTTTATTAACAGCAATGCCTAACATATATAAACTGTATAGTTTCCAGAATGCTATTGCGATACCAATAATACCAACAAATATTATTGCGTAACCAACTTCTCTTCCTTGAGCAGCTCTTTCTGCCAAGGATGGAGTTTGAATAAGATTTGCCAATAAACTTCCGCCAGTAGGGCCAGTAGGATCTACTCCAAATTTGACTTGCTCTCCTGCACTAGCATCTCCTAAATTCTTTGCGCTTTTAGTATATCTGCCAGCAGGCTGTCTTGGTAGAAAGGCGTATTGACCTTTTGATGAAGCAAATTCAAGATATTTACCATCACATACAGCGTTAAATAAACCCACTCTAGTAACTTCACATTCAGTGGTTTCGCCATCAACATCTATAACTGTTGTATTGAATTTAACAACATTTCCACCAGCCACCATTTCATTTTGTAATTCAAACCATAAGCGTTCAATTTCTCTAACGGTTGGCAATTCGGTTGTTTCTGACATTTTCCCAGTTAAATTATTTAAAAAGGAGACTCTTTCTAATCCAAATTCTGCTGAACTAAGGGAGCTAGCAAACATTGATGAAGCTTCACCAGCTGAGCTTTGCAGATGTCCAAATAATTCTACTAAAGATCCTAATTCTTTCTTATAAGCTTCTTCTTTAACTCTAAGGATTTCAGCATTTGCTTTGTATTCAGCTTCTAATTTATCTGCAATCCTCTCTTGTCGAGCTAATTCTCTCTTTTCAGCAGCTAAAATACTTGCTTGCTTATTCTTATTAGCTAAGAATTCAGCCTCTCTTTTTGTATTCTCAGATTGCTCTTTAACTTTTCCCTCTTTAACGAGAGCTAATAGAGCTTCAACTGTGCTAGGCTCTTGATCAACACTTGCATCTTCTGCATCTTGTGTAAAAGATGGATTTGCAAATGTAACAATTAATATAAAATAAAATAAATTTAAACGTTTCATTAGCTTTGCCCCTTAACTACTATTGGTAACATGAGCATATCTGTAGGAGCTAGTTTTTTAGCCATCCTAATGCCGTCTCTAATTGCGGTTCTATAACCACTATCAAGCTCAACCCAATCATTAACTTCTTTGTCCCATACACCGCTACTTCTTTCATCTTTTGTTTGATAAAACATTCCGATTCTGCCGATAACCAGAACATTCGCAACAATCTCTTGACCGTCAATAATAATTGGAGCTTCGAATGCGTCAATCTTTCTGCCGTATTCACCCTCGATGTTGTAGGCTTCTAGGATCTGTCTAACTTGCTCTGAAGCAGTAACCTTTGGATTAGACAATGAACTTCTAACCAAGTCTAATCTTTGTTTTCTTTCTTCTACATGAAAAGGTAAATCAAGTTCAACAAATTTCTCAAGGCCTTCTAACATTCTCTGGGCAAGAGGTGGTATTTGTCTCTGCATAACAACCACTTGTGTAAGCTGGTCATCTAATTTATCCATTAACTCAAGCTGAGCTTGAATTTGGATCCTTTTTTGTTCGTTATAAATCTTTAAGCCTTCTACTTGCTTAGATACAACTTTCCATTCATTTATGATTCTATCTGTCTTTTTCTCTGTGCTATCGATCCTCTCCTGAGATGCGGATGATAGATTTGAATTTTCTCTTCCTACTTCTAAAACTAATTCCATTTCAGTTGCACTAAGCACAAAAGGAAAAGCTAAAGCAAGAGACATAATCATGGCTCGTAATTTCGACATATTATTTGCTCCCCATATATTATTAACTTATGTTAATAATCTCTTTAAAAGTCCTGACATTCTAGCAAGTTAATCCAATAAAGGACAAATTTAATTCAGTTGTAGCGTATTTTTTTTTGACATTAGTATTTAAATATACTTACCAAAACTTGATAAAGACCATGGGCGTGTTTTCAATATAAGAAATATAGTCTTTATTATCTCCCCATTTAACACTCCCTCTTCCTTCTAGCATCCTTACTCCACTAATTTTTACTAATAATAAATATGTCCAGATTGGTGATATTAATGTCAAAAATTCTATGCCTGACAATGAAGAAAAAGACATAAGAGCAACGCCAGTCCATAAAGCAATCTCTCCGAAATAATTTGGATGCCTTGATCTACTCCATAAGCCAGTAGTTATAAATTTATCTCTATTTTCAGGTATTGCTCTAAAAATTGTTTTTTGCTGATCAGCAATTATTTCTATAGCGAATCCACCAATAAACATAAATAGGCCAATATAAAAAATAGGATTAATAATAATACCTGTATCGCTTGCTATTCCAGTTATAGCACATAGTGAGCACAAAGAAACCCAGGCTCCCTGTAAAGTCCATGTCATAAAAAACTGGCTTGGTGATGGCTTTATAGTCCTAAATCTCTTGTCTTCGCCATCTTTCGCTATTCTTGAAAAAAGAAATGTTCCTAGCCTGCCAGCCCATAAGATTACACAAACTGCTATTACTGTAGAGCCCCAGTTAGCATTAATACTCCCAGAAGCAGTTAAATAAATTAAATAAGCAAATACGCCTGAATAAGTAATACTGCCAGTTAAATCAAAAAATTTTTCTGTCTGAAAAACATATGCTGGAATAAAAGCAATCCATTGAATTATATAAATTGCTAGAACTATATTTTGAACTAATGGGTTGCCAATTAATAAGCTAATACCAAATGGAATAATAAAACCTAAAGCAGCAAAAGATAAATAATGTATTGGTTTCATAATTTACTCCCACCCACAAGATCGACCTTGATTTTCTTTTTCAAGCCAATCTTGAAGAGGCTTATAATAGTTTAAGATTGAGCGTCCGCTTAATGCCCTATCTCCGGTTAAAGCTTCAAATGCATCCTGCCATGGTTTGCTCTGGCCAAGGGCCAACATATTCCTAATCTTAATTCCTGCCTCTGGATTGTTATAAATTGAGCATTCATGCAAGGCTCCCTCAAAACCCATTTCATTACATAGTGACTCGTGAAATTGATACTGCATAATTTTTGCTAAATAGTATCGAGTATATGGGGTGTTTCCTGGAATATGATACTTAGCACCCGGATCAAAATATTCTTCACCTCTTTGCATTGGAGATGTTATGCCTTGATATTTCTCTCTTAATTCCCACCAGCTCGAATTAAGATTATCTTCTGTTATCTCACCGGTAAAGACTCCTGACCTCCATTTATCAAGCATTAAAGTCCATGGAAGAGAAACTACCCCATCTAGAGCTTGTTTCATTAAAAGTGCTATAGGATCTTTTTCTGCCGCTTCAGCCTCTGCTTCTGTAACAAAGCCTATCTGAGTAAGATAATCAGGTGTAATAGACAAAGCTAAAAGGTCTCCTACTGCTTCATGAAAACCATCATTTGCTCCACTTCTGTAGACTGATGGAAGGTGATTATAAGCTTGATAATAAAATATATGCCCCAGCTCATGATGAATGGTTACAAAGTCTTCTGCATTTTTTTCTATGCACATTTTAATTCTGATATCTTTAGTTGCTGGATCTAAGTCCCATGCTGATGCATGACAAACAACATTTCTATCTTGTGGTTTAATAAATAAAGATCGCTCCCAAAAAGTATCTGGTAATGGCTCAAAACCTAAAGATAAGAAAAAATCCTCTGCTATTTCAACCATCTCAATTTCAGTTAGATTTTTATCTAGAATGATTGATGTCAAATCAATTGATTCTGTATTTGGATCTTCTTCAAAAACAATATCGTAAATATTTGCCCAAGATTGTCCCCACATATTTCCTAGAATATGTGCAGGCAGCATTCCTTCAGCGGGTGCTATCTCATCGCCATATTCCTCATTAAGTTTTGCTCTTACATGGCATTGAAGAGCATCATATAGAGGTTTTACCTCTTCCCAAACCCTATCAGTATCAGCAAGAAAATCCTCTGCTGGCATATCATATTTACTAAACCATAAATCAGTTAATCCTTCATAACCAAGGTCTTTAGCGCCTAGTTCTCCTATTTCAACCATTCGTAAATATTTATCTTTCATGGGTTTGCCAATTTCACGCCAACCTGTCCATGCTTTTAAAAGCTCATCAGGATTTCTAGATGAGTCTATTATTTGCTCAAAAGCTTCAAGGTCATAACAATCATCTTCGGTAAAACAGTGTTTGCCAGAACCATACATTGCACCCAATTCAGACTCTATATCCGCTAACTCGCCAGCGAGAGCATCATCTAATGGTGCTGGCATAACAAAACCACCTTTTATAAGGTCTAATTTTCTTCTCATATCTTCAGGGAGGTCTAAATTATCAAATGTTGCCGCTTCATTGGCTCTTTCTACAGACATAAGTGAATAACGCTTGCCAAAATCAGCAACTATCTTTTGTGAATCGTAAGTTATAAAATTAGAACTAATCCAGTATGCAGAAGAAATAACTGGACCAAGAGTTTTATCCTCTTGTTCTACTTTCTCTAAAAATGACTCTACATCGGATATGGTTTTAACCTCAGAATCGTTTGAAGAACAAGATACTAAAATAAATATTGATATTACTAAACTAAATAATTTGTTCATTTTACATTCACCCCTTTAAAATAGACTTATAGTATATTATGAAAATTTCAACAAACCAGTTTAAAAATGGAACTAAGCTTTTATTAGATGGGGCTCCCTGCTCTATTATTGATCATGAGTTTCATAAGCCCGGCAAAGGTCAAGCAGTTATGAGAGTAAAATATAGAAATCTTTTAACTGGCAATGTTATTGATAAGACCTTTAAATCTGGCGAAAGCGTTGAAACTGCAGATGTTAGTCATAATGAAATGGATTTTCTATATTCAGATGGTGAAACATGGAATTTTATGGACCCAATTAGTTTTAACCAATTAGAAGTAGATTCTAAGACCATTGGCAATGCTAAAAAATGGCTTGTGGGACAAGAGAGATGTGAAATAATCTTATGGAATGATCAGCCCATAAGCGTTGAGGCTCCTGTATTTGTTAATCTTGTTATTTCAAGCTCTGAACCTGGTGTTAAAGGAGATACAGTCTCTGGGGCCACTAAATCAGCTACCCTAGAAACGGGTGTAAGCATACAAGTGCCTTTATTTGTTGATGAGGGAGAAACGGTAAAAGTGGATACTCGTTCAGAAGAGTATGTAGGTAGAGCATAGAGATGATTAAATTTTTTAACCAACACATTGAAAACTTTCTAGTTAAAGAGAGTGGGTATAGCAAGGAAGATGTAATATTAATTAAAGATAAGTATAAAACTGAAATAACTGATGATTTGAAAAAGGGCCATATTACAACAAATATTGGTCTAGTATCTGGGAGCGTTACAGGCACTAACCCTAAAGAGGTTGCAGAAGCCCTAAAGAAGAATTTAATTAATCTAGATGGAGTGGATCAAATTGAAGTTGCCGGTCCTGGATTTTTAAATATTTTCTTAAATAGGTTATATTTTGTAAATCTTATAACAGATTCCTTAAATGCTAAAAAAGCATATGGCACATCTAACTTGGGTGAAGGTCAAAAAATCCAAATTGAATTTGTCTCTGCAAATCCAACCGGGCCTCTGCATGTGGGCCATGGAAGAGGTGCTGCTTTTGGAGATGCTCTTGGTAGAATCTTGGAAGCAAGTGGTTATAAGGTTTCAAAAGAATATTACATAAATGATGCTGGCAGGCAAATTGATATTTTGACTGTTAGTGTTTTGCTAAGACTGTTTAAATGCTTTGAAGAAAGTAGTTTTCCATCTAGTGGCTATAAAGGTAAATATATCGTAGATATTTCTAATGAAATTGATAAAAAAGATTACATTAATGAAAATCAGCTCAAAACCATTATTTCGAACCTCCCATCTGATCCAGAAGAAGAAATTGATGCCCTAATAAGAAATTTTAAGAATGAAGCTACCGAGCTTTGGGAGCATGCTAAAAACAAGTCTTTAAATATTGTCTTAGCTTTAATTAAAGAAGATCTGGCAGCCTTTAAAGTAGATTTTAATAATTGGTTCTATGAATCAAGTCTTGGGACTTTGGGCGATAAAGAATCAAAACTTTATTCAGCAATTAGCCAATTACAAGAAAGTGGGCAGGCCTACAAAGATGAAGGCGCGCTTTGGTTGAATACTGAAAATGTGGGCGATGATAAGAATAGAGTTCTTATCAGAGAAGATGGGAGGGCGACATATTTTGCTGCTGATGTTGCATATCATAAAGACAAGGTTGATAGAGGTTTTGATAGACTTATTAATGTATGGGGTTCAGATCACCACGGATACATCAAAAGAATTGAATCATCACTTGAGGGTTTGGGCTTTTCTAAAGAGAGGTTGCATGTCCAGTTGGTTCAATTTGCTAACCTTTTTCAAGGTAAAGAAAAAATTAAAATGTCTACTAGAAGTGGAAAATTCTTCACTCTTAGGAATTTAATAGATGAAATAGGAGTTGATGCTGCAAGATTTTATTATTTATCAAAACAAGCAGATCAGCATCTAGATTTTGATATTGAATTAGCAAAATCGCAAAATAAAGAAAATTTAATTTACTACATTCAATATGCCCATGCGAGGATCTGTTCTCTCCAAAATAAATACTTAGAGCTGAATGATTCATTGCCAACTAGTATCAAATCAATAGAAGATGGTGCTTATTTGTCTTGTGATAAATTAATTCATGAGGCTTCAAAATTCCCAGGCGTTGTGCAAAGATCAGCAGCAGCCCTTCAGCCGCACTTATTAGTTTTTTATCTAAGAGATCTTGCTCACCAGTTTCATAGCTTCTATAACGATAATCCTGTCCTTAAAGAGTCTAAAGAAAATCAAGAATCTATCTTACAAAGCTTGAATCTTGTTAGGCTTGTAATTGCTAATGGTCTAAATCTCTTAGGAATAGATGCTCTAGAAAAAATGTAACGATGAGAGATTTTGCACCTAGAGTCTCACCGAATAAAAAGAGAGCAAAAAAAACCAGAACAGTTTTTAGATCTAAAAATAAAAATAAGCCTGTCTTTAATAAAAAAATAATAATAACTTTATTGTCTATCTCACTTCTTATAATTTATACATCTTTCTATTTATTTGATAGTAATCTAGAAATTTTTGAACCCGGGCCTATTTCTGAAAACAAAGTCTCAATTACTTTTCCAGAAAAGTTAAAAGAACAGAATACATTAATTGAAATTAAAGAAGTTTTAGATAAGTCTAATTGTACGTATTTTCTTCAGGTTGAGGCCTACGGGAAAGAGAAATTTGCTTCTGAAATGTTATATAAGTTAAGAAGTATGGATCTAGAGCCCTATCTTGAAGAAATTAATAATATAGACAGAAAATTATATGGTGTCATGCTTGGTCCATATTTAAATAAGTCAGATGTAAATAATGCAAGAGAGGTAATTATCAGGATAGGGCTATCCCCTCTCATTAAAACAAAATGCACAATTCAATAAATAATAAAATAAAAAACTTTAGCCATGATTTTGCTATAGCTTGCAGAGATTCAAAGAGGAGTGAGGAGGATATTTCGATCATAGCTGTATCTAAAAAGCATGACCTATCATTAATAAAAGATGCATATCAAAATGGATTCAATAATTTTGGAGAGAATTTTGCGCAAGAGCTAGAAAAAAAAGCAACTGCATTAAAAGACCATGAAATAACTTGGCACTTTATTGGGCCAATCCAATCAAACAAAATTAAATTAGTGGCAACTCATGCTCATTGGGTTCATTCTCTGGATAGAGAAAAAATAATCTTAAAACTAAATAATCAATGTAAGACTTTAAATAAAAACATAAATGTTTGCATTCAAGTTAATATTGATAATGAGGTATCGAAGTCAGGTATTAATCCGAATAAATTATTAGAATTATCTTCTTTGGTCGAGGCACAAAGCAATCTTAATCTTAGAGGCATTATGGTTCTACCAAAGCTCTCAAATAAAATAGAGGAAACAAAAAAAGTAATGGGGAAATGCTTTGCTTTACATGCCAATTTGAAACTTAGCTATCCCAATGCAGATATTTTATCGATGGGGACAACTTCAGATTTTAAGACCGCAATTGAATCTGGTTCAAATATGATAAGAGTTGGGGAGTCTATTTTTGGAAAAAGGCAATGAAAGGAATAGTTTTTTTTGGTGCAGGAAATATTAGTCAATCAATAATAATTGGTTTAATAAATAATGGTTTTCAGAAGAAGTATATTAACTTTATAGATAGAAATCCTTTAAATAATAAAATTATAAAAAAAATGGGTATTAAGCCTATAGATATAAAGCAGCTAACCAAAAATAATCATCATATAATTCTTGCTGTAAAGCCAAAGGATGCTATTCAAGCATGTAATCAAATAGCCATTATTAACAATAAGCCGAATTTAATTAGTCTTGTAGCTGGCATAAAGATTAAAACAATTAAATCGGCGTTTAAAGACCCAGCAATCGTAAGAGCAATGCCAATAACTTCTTCTGCATACAACAAAGGTATTACGGCTATTTATGGAAATCCTGGGTCTAATGATCTTATAAAATATTCTAAAAAAATCTTTGATAAAGTTGGCATTTCTTTACTTCTAGAAAAGGAAAAAGAAATAGATAATTTTACTGGCTTGATAGGAAGTGGTCCTGCATATTTCTTCCATATTCTTAAAGTCTATGAAAAAAGAGTTCTTAAACTCTCCAATGGAGACAAACAGTTGACTAATAAAATTATTAGTACTTTTTTAGATGGTATTTCGGCTTCAGTGAAAGATAATGTTGGTTTTGATGAGGCAATAAAAAAAATTGCTTCAAAAAAAGGTACCACTGAAGCTGGAATTAATTCCCTAATAAGCAATAATGTTCTCGAACTTTTTGAAAAAGGCATATTAAATGCCATTAAGCGATCAAAAGAAATAAGTGATGAATACTAACTTAATAAATCTTCTAAGCATCTTAATAAGCTCCGTAAGTTATGCTTTGGTTATATTGTTAGTATTTAGATTGCTGAGAGTTAATTATTACAACCCAATAGTTAAAAGTCTGGTTAAGATCTTAAATCCTTTATCAATTGCCTTTACATCTTTAATGGGCGGCCTCTTGGGGATTTTTGCAGCAGCACTTTTATTTAAATTTTTAAGTTTCTATATGATTACTGGATCAACTTATGAGTTATATGATTTATTTGTCTATGCTGCTTTAAATATCTTAAGCAGCATAAGTCAGATTCTATTATTTGCAGTTATTGGAGGAGTAATACTAAGTTGGGTTTCTCCTGGAAACCCCCACCCTCTTCTGCAATTAATTGAAGAGATCTCTAATAAAATAATGAGCCCAATAAGAAATTATATTCCTGCAATGGGTGGTCTTGATTTCTCTCCTTTGTTTGTTTTGATACTGTTAAATCAAGTAGATATTCTTTTGGCTCAAATAGCTAGGGTTTTACTGTGAGGTCAGAAAGAAAGTTACATAGCTTTGATTCGGGGATAACTCTTGAATGCGGAGATATTCTTAAATCATTTGATTTGATGGTTGATACTTATGGTAATTTAAACTCAGATAAATCTAACGCTATTCTAGTTTGTCATGCATTTTCAGGGAGTCATCACGCAGCTGGTAATTCCTCTGAGGATGATAGGCCTGGTTGGTGGGATGAATTAATAGGTCCCCAAAAAGCTATTGATACAGATAAGTTCTTTGTTGTTTCTCCAAATAATTTGGGGAGTTGTTTTGGTTCCACTGGGCCTACAACTGTTTCTCCGGATACAAATGAGGTGTATGGGAAAGATTTTCCTGATGTAACGGTATTGGATTGGGTAAATTCACAGAAAATGCTCCAGGATAAACTTGGAATAACATCTTGGGCTGCTGTAATGGGAGGAAGTATTGGCGGAATGCAGGCTTTACAATGGGCAATAACTTTCCCAGATAATGTTAAGAGATCAGCTGTTATAGCTGCCGCAGCAAAAGCTAGCTCACAAAATATAGCTTTAAATGAAGTAAGCAGAGAATCTATAAGGAAAGATATTGATTTTTGTGGCGGTGATTATCTTAAAAAAAATACTTTCCCAAAAAGCGGTGTTAAGGCTGCGAGAATGTTGGCTCATATTACTTACTTGTCTGAAGAAAATATGAACAAAAGATTTGGAAGAAAATTTCAAAACTCTGAATCTAAGGTTGGTGAGTTTGTAGATTATGAGGTTGAAAATTATTTACAATACAAGGGAACAAAATTCTCAGAATTCTTTGATGCAAATACATACATAATTATGTCTAAAGCAATGGATGGATTTGATCCTGCAAAAAAATATAACGATGAACTAAAAGAAGCCCTTAAAAATATAAAAGCAAAACTATTAATAGTAGGTTTTAAATCTGATTGGTTATTCCCGCCAGATAGGGGAAAAGAAATTCAGTTAGCTGCAATGCAATCAGGAATAAACTCTTCCTATCTTGAACTAGATGGTCAACAGGGGCATGACAGCTTCTTATTTTCAAATGAAAGATATCAGAAAAATCTAGAAGCTTTTTTGGACAATTAAATGATTAATCCTATTACAAACATTATTAAAAATTGGATAGAGCCTTCTAGTCATATTATTGATTTTGGTTGCGGGGATGGTTCTTTGCTTAAGGAATTAAAAGATCAGAATAATATAATGGGTTATGGAATTGAAATAGATCCAGAGGGGATTGCGGGTTGCTTAAAAAATAATATCCCAGTAATAGAGAAAAACATTGACGAGGGTATAGATGAGTTTTCTGAATGTAATTTTGATGTCGCAATTATGGCCAGTTCAATTCAATGCCTTAAAGAGCCAAACGTCTCCTTAAAAAAAATTCTTACACTTTCTAATCGATGCATTGTAACTATCCCAAATCTTGGGTATTGGAGATGCAGGATTGCTTTACTGCTTGGAAGAATGCCTGTCACTCCAAGCCTGCCATCAAGTTGGTATGGAACTAAAAATATTCACTTATGCACTATTAAAGATTTTGAAGATTTGTGCAGAGATGAAGGTTTTATAATTGAAGATAGTATTCATTTAAACAAGAATAGGAAACCCAGCAAGTTCTCTTTAATCTTTCCTAATCTTTTATCTTCAGAAGGAGTTTATCTGCTTGCAAGAAGATAAGAAAATATTATTGGCAAGCTCAAATAAGGGCAAGCTGAAAGAATTTAAAAAAATATTTAAAAATTATCAAGTTATCTCTCAGAGTGAATTAAATATTCAAGAGCCTGTAGAAGATGGTCTGACTTTCTTGGAGAATGCTTTAATAAAAGCCAGGCATGGATCATCTAATTCTGGACTGTTTACAGTTGCTGATGATTCGGGGATTGTTGTACCAGGTTTAGATTTTGCTCCTGGTATTTATTCTGCTAGGTATGCTGGCGAGAATGCTAGCGACTTAGATAATAGAAACAAAATAATTGATGAACTAAAGGTAAGAGGCTTAAAGTCTTTGCCAGCTTATTATGTATGTGTTCTGGTTGGCGTACATTCTGTTGAAGATCCAATGCCAATTTTTTCTAGTGGAGAGGTTCACGGCGAAGTGTCTATCAATAGCTCTGGAGAGGGTGGGTTTGGATACGATAAAATCTTTTACCCCTCTGGATATAAATTCTCTATGGCGAATATGGACCCTGATGAGAAGAATGAAATTAGCCATAGAGCAATAGCATCTAAATCATTTTTAAATAAGCTTGAAGATCTTAAAACCAAATAAAGTTCCTATTTCTTTATATGTTCATTTCCCTTGGTGTGAAAAGCAATGTCCATACTGTGATTTTAATATTGAAGTCAAAAGAAATGCTGGTGATGAAGAAGATCTCCTAAAGGCAA
>Ga0208410_1000572_pt1 | contig 20912 bp, 13 predicted proteins | sample ETN02SmetaG_3_FD_185787 | JGI IMG/M metagenome (GOLD analysis project Ga0208410, IMG submission 185787) | Marine microbial and viral communities from oxygen minimum zone, Eastern Pacific Ocean - ETNP2014F10-02SV257 (SPAdes) (version 2) | ecosystem: Environmental > Aquatic > Marine > Oceanic ... | reverse complement strand
CGTACACCGACGCTGATCCGGAACGTGCGCAGTGGAAGGCTGATAACGGTGCGGAGCCGGTGAAGAAGAACAAGCGCGCGCCGAAGGGCCCGAAACCGCTCTACATCCCGAAGTGGAAGGAGGCGCAGTTGGCGAAGATGGACGCCGCCGCCGCCGCCGCGGAGAAGGAGCGCTTTGCGAAGGCGAACAACATGGTTGTCGCGTAATTAAAGAATTCTTTGTTTGGCTGAGCTTCCATCACGCGGCGCTGTGTGGTGGTTATAACTTTAGACTCGAGTGGAAGATTTTGTTTAGAAGCAGTAGCGATTGTGAATGTATCTCTCCACGTTTATTAACTTTGAGCGCGCTCCGCGCCGCGAACGATTAACTCATGAACTTCAAGCAGTATTCGCCCCCATCCTCGGCGTTCATTCCGAAATCTTGCGGTCGACTACCGAGCGCGACCGCCGTCTCCGCAGCCTCTCTGTAAATGATGGGATTTTGCGTGACAGCCTTCGCGATGCTGTGCGACGCCTCAGTGAATTGTTCGTGCAAGACGTGCCACTGTGGATCGTACGCCGGAACACCCGTGCGCTTCGCGACGCGATTCTTCAGTTCTTGATCGTTGACGTCGAATTTGATCCCGTAGCTATCATGGGACGCAATCAATGGCATCGCATCTCCCGGACTCACTCTGAGCTCCTCGATGTATTGCACCGCTTGCTGCCATGTCTTCCCCTTGAGCGCGCCATCATACGGAGACGTCGTCAATTCAGTCACGTCGTCCAATTCGAGTTTGAACCAAAAAGCGATCGCGTTGAACACTCCTTCTTCGTTGATTTCGAATTCGAGCGACTTTTGCGCCGGTTGTAAGTTCTCCATGTACTTGTTGAAATCGAAATCAAACACCGGTTTCCACGGCGCGAGAGGCTTCCACTTGTCCTGGCAGCACTCGAGATTGATGCCTTCATAATCTGATCGCCATCGCCAACGATTGGCCTGAGAACAATCAAAACCAATCACTTCTTCGATACGTAATTGAATCGGTTGAGCATACACCGTCGCCGCTCGCGGTATCATCGTCGCCTCTGGAGCTAGCAAGCGATGCTTCGCCATACCGACGATGTGCAACGCTCCTTCCCCGATTAAACCGCTGTCAAAGACCTCGTAGATGAGCACATCCGCTTTTTTATCCATTTCTGGAGGATTTCCATCGGGTTTCAGTCCGTGCTTGATCAAACCTTCCGATTCCTTGGTGAAAAGTCGCCGAGCGTCGCGGTTGAGAAACATGATGGAGGTCCCGTACCCATTTACGCAGACAGTTTCCTCGCCCGCATCGCACATGTGATGACTCATTTCAACCGCGTAGACGAAATCAGCGCCAGCACGCATAGCGAACATCGATAACAACCCACTCCCCGCGCCGACATCGAGCACTGTACTCTTTAGACTCATACCTTTACGCTTTGCGATGGCTCGTTTGATTGCGCCCTCATATGCGTCGTTTCGCGACGTGTCATTGAGCATATCATAGTGCCAACTGGGAATGTTCGCGTGTCGCGGTCGAGTTGAAGGTGGTGCTGACGAAAAGTATAAGCGATCAACATCTCTCTGGACGCGAAGTTCGATGGATTCGCCGGACTTGACGGGAATTTCATCTAAATATTGTACCGCCGCATTCCACGAACTCGCCGCCGCGCCCGAATCACCATTCATATCATAACTTTTCAACACTATGCCATCGTACAGCTCACACTCAAACCAAAACACCACAGCGTTCCACATTCCGTCTTTTACGGCGGTGATGTACATGATATCGTCTTGTTCCATCTTGTTTGAGCTCTTTTCGCCGCGCAATAATTTCATGAGACGCTCCTGCGTGTCAATGTTTGACACCTCGAACGGATCCGACAGTAGCACATGGGGCTCAGAAAGTACATCTTGCTTCAAAGCCTGTGGATGCCACCTGTAGGTGTTCAGCACGCTCAGGTCGAACCCACTCACACTATCCAAGCGAAGTCCGATGAGTTGAGCCTTGACTTGAATGCGAGACGGAATGACACGAGCGGTCGGAGAGGCTAATTTCTTCTCCCCCACATGATCGATAGCTCTGAGAAGTCCAAACCCAAAGGTTGCATGATCGAACAAATCAGTCACGATGAGGTCAGACGCTTGTCCCAGAGCTTGAGGTTTGATTTCACCCGTTTCTCCATCGTTGACGAGAGTGCACGTCTCTAGCTTTTGATCCAACAATTGAATGGTGCCTTTCGGAAACTTTGCAGAATTTGATTTCAAAATTTGCTTCGCCATTCGGTACAAAAATTTGTTCCTCTCGATCGCGATCACTTTCTTCACGCCAGCTCGAGCCGTGATCAAGGGTAGAATGCCGCCGCCGGCGGAGAGAACGAGTGCAGAACTGAGCGCATCCGACTCGGCGGCATCTGCAACGACCGAATCGATCGCTTCAACGTACGCCGCGAGACGCACCTGATCGTCCAACACTTTGAGTGCTTTCTTCGGCGCCGCGAGATCACTCACAGCTTGCGCGTAATTGATAATGGCCAACCTCGAGGGATCCATCTCAAAACGACTGGCGTCGAGCTTGCGCATACACATCTGAGGAATAAAAGTCGGTCTCCACTCATAATCCTCCAGATCCCAGTCCGGTCCAGACATGGTCTGTTTCCACTGATTCTCCATCTCTTGACGACGATCATTCGTGCGAGCTTGTCGAAGTTTATACGCCAAGTCTCGTCGCGCCGCTTTGGTCTCCGCGACGACGCGCTCGCGTTCTTCCTCAAACAATTCTGTCGCCTCATCCAACCTCTCTTTCATATCCACGCTGTCCGGCGCGAGTTCCAATCCGCGTTTAAACACCACCATCGCCCTCTCGTTCTCGAACGCCGCCATCAACGCGCACCCGAATCGATAATATCCCTTGGCCCACGTCTCGTCGACGCGCACGCACTCCCCCGCGTCCCTCAACGCCTGCTCCACCAACCCCAACGCCAACGCCGCCGCCGATCTGTTCGAATATAACGTCTTATCCCAATCACACCCTGCGATCGCCGTCGTGTACGCCTCCATCGCTCGCGCGTACTCCTTCCTCCCGAACGCCTCGTTCCCTCGCCTTTTCGCCGTCTCCACCGCGTGCCTCACCGCGCCCTCGTCCAGGTCCTCCGCGCGCACGCCCGCGCGCTCGAGCACCGCTCGAGACGCGTCATCGACGACGTTGAGCGCGTATTTTTTTCCATTCGTCCCCGTCATCGTCCCTCCGTCGCCCTCTGCCCGCGCGTCACCGGTCGTCGTCGTCGTCGAGCGCGCGAAAACGCTCGTCGTGGACTCGAAAACGCTCACACGACCGTTCGTGACTCGTCGGGTGGTGACTGGGTAAGCGGCGCGACCGATGGATGCATGAAAGAATGAATGCATGAATGCATGAATGAACCGAATGAACCGAATGAATGAATGAATGAATGAAAGCATGCATGCATGAAAGAATGGATGGATGAAGAGACGCTTGACTGCGGGACGCGCGCGCGATGGGACGGATGCCGGTGCGCGCGGTGCCGACGCGGACGCCGAGGGCGACGCCGACGCGCGCGGTGGGTTCAAACGGTCGAGAACGGTGGACGAGACGCGCGAGAGACACATCCGTCGTCTCCGCGGGACGGTCGAGGTGGTTTCGGATCGCGACGATGGGGTCGGTGACGGGGGAGGTGACGCCGGGGAAAGGGCCGGGATCGCCGAAGTGGGAGGATATTCATCGATGTCTCGTCGATTCGGGAAGAGTGCGAAGCGCGACGCCGGAGGAGATCGCAACCTTGCTCGCGAACGGACGAGGCGTCGTCGTGGACGTTCGACAGCCGTTGGAGCACGAAGAGTGGCGCATTCCGGGCATGCAGAGCGCGCCGTACCTCGTCCCGATGGAAAATGTATTACGAAGAGCGAGCGGGTACTTTTTGAGCATCAAAGGTGGTCTGAAGGAACGGAACGTAAGATTCGTTGAAAACGTGGACGCGCTGACCGCTTCGCGCAGAGAAACCACCGTCGCCTTGATTGATTTACGAGGAGGAGACCTTACGCTCGCGCCAAACACTGGTTCAACGTCTGTGAGTGATCGTGGAGATTCGACGAGCTTACGTGCGGCGTATGAGCTCGTGCAGGCGGGTTACACGGATGTCCGATACGTTCCGGGAGGCTTCTCCGCGCTCATCGATGAAGGCGGTCTGCCTTACGAATCTGAAAAGTACGGTAAACTTTTGGAATTCGTCGGCGACGGCACGCGAAAAACGCTCATGTACTCGAATTTGTTGCCGGATCCTTCCCTCGCTCCCGGAGTATTGGTCCAACTGGTCCTCTTAGTCATCCTCGCTTTGTTCCAATAAAGCGACAACCCGCAGCCCTGTATGTAACAACCACGCGCTCTCATTTATCCGCGCGCGTTCGACCGTCGCGACGCGCGAGCACGCACGTAAGATACGTCCCCATGGAGGAAGAGGCGCGCAACGCGCTCGAGGCGGCTTCGATAGCCATCGGATGTCCGTGGTACGTTGGAATGTTGCGTGAAAGTGGTGAAAAAGTCGATGCGAGCTCTTCGGAGCTCGCAGCCTTCGCGCGATCGCAGACAGACGGCGAAAGTTCACAGCTCGACGATTGGTGCGCGAGCGCGATGACGCTCATGGTGCAGGATTGCGGAGTCTCAGAGCGAGACGCGGGCGCGATTATCGATGAGGCGCTGAAAGCTGTCAAGCGCAGTCACCGCGTGGAGACGAAAACGCACGGAGATGCCCGAGACGTGATACGAAACACACACGGAGGAATATTCAACCCAACATTTTTGGATTCAATCGAACCGCTGTACGACTTGCACATGGGAGCGGAAAACATGGGGCCGTTGCTTTACACGCTGGCTCGGTTCTCCAAGCCCAAGAATATCCTGGAGATAGGTGCCGGCTACACGAGTATTTTTCTTCTTCAAGCGCTCGAAGACAACGCGGAAGAGGGTCGTAGATACAGTCACATGATTTCAGATGGCAAAGCGATGATTGGCGATGTCCCTTGGGTCGTCAAAGATTACGAATTTGACAGATTGACACATTCGACGCTTCACATTGTCGATAACTGCGCGCACGAGCACACGACTGCGCACAGAGTGGACGAAATCGCTCAGCGACTAGGATGTCGCGATCGGTTGCGTGTTCACGTCACGGATGCATTCGCGAGTGAGCTTCCGAGCACGTTGGCGATCCCAGAGGCCCCATGCTTTGATATGCTGTGGATTGATCTGGGTGCTGCGCACCGTATTGCGGGATTCTTTGACGCTTGGTGGAGCCGGGTGAATCCCGAGGGCGGTCTTGTAATCGTGCATAGCACGCTGACGAATGCTCTATCGCGACAGTGGCTGGAGGACATGCGACGCTTGGCAAAGAACGGTGGTCGCGATAGTGATGGAACAAGTCCTTACGGCGGTTTCACAACCATGTCATTCCTTGAACCACACAAAATGTTTCAAAACTCGTGTTCGATATTCCAAAAGCGAGGCGACGCACTATCAGGAGATTGGACAGAACGCATTTTAACCAAATATCCATAGAAATCCTTAGATTTGTAGAACTGACCTTCAACGTTTTGCCGCGCGAGCAAGTCGGAAAATTTGTCAATTGTCAATTGTCCGCCCTCAATCAATGTATGATTCCTCATTTCACACCTCGCAAGCGTCGAGTAAACAGGGCGCCGAGTAACAGATCCGTGCGTACCATCAAGACTACACCACGGGCTTCGTGCTTCGTGCACATCTTGGACGCCGGCGCGCCGTCATTCCCTTCGCATCGTAGAAATCACATGGCCGATGAGCTGGACGACGCACCCGGTCAAGTCGGGAAATGTGCCGAACACGAGAAAGTCAAGTCGACGAGTGCAACACAATCGATGAAGACCACCGTCGAGCGAGCGTCTCAAGAACATGCGCAAGCGAGTCGCTCTGGAACCGACCGGGCTTGGTGCACTGTGTCCATGGAGGAGCGGTTCGGTGGCAAACCGATGCCAGGTGTGGTTCACGGTGTACATGAATATCGAGTGGAATCGTCTAAAAACGCCTCCATATCCACATACCGAGCTGTTCGCTTACTTGGCTTGAAAGAAGCCATGATTTTCCCTGTTTCCAACGGCGGTCCAACTTTGACTACGCGAACCGACGGTGAGATGATGGAAATGGCTCGAAAGCTTACAAATCCTCCGCGTCTCGACAGAGTTGCGCGGATTAAGGATCTAGGCCATCATATTCCAGCGTCCACACGTCTCGATGAACGTTTACATGACATTATGGAGAAAAAGTCTGAGGTTGGGAGAGGTGAATGTACGAAAATGAAAACGCTCACATGGTTTGATGGTGACGTTTACCTGTGGAAGCAGCCACGCTCGTCTACTCCAGGGCTTATTGATCGCATATTCATCAGAATCGATTGTAGTACGGGGGAAAGGGTTCCTTTCTTAAATTGCGGCTCGAACGGGGACGAGCTGCCAGGAACGTCACAACGACAACTACGCTCCGCGTTGGCCGCTAGCAAAAAAATTGAGCGTGACCGGCGCGAGATGACTGAATTGAGAGAGATGTGGAAAAAGTACGTCAAGGGTCAAAATAAGTGTATACCCGAGTTTGAAACAGCTTCTGCATACGTATTAATACATGGAGCGAAGGCATCAAAAAAGAAATCAGATCTCAAGCAGAAAAAAGACCAGCGACAAGTCGTGATGCCTTCTACTGGAACTAGTCAGGTTGTTGTGAAACGAGAACGCGACTCAGAGCCTGCTAGGAATGCGGGTAAAAGAGTTAAAAAGGTCAAGGAGGCGGAGAAAATAGAAAACCGGAAGTCGAACGACAAACTGAAACCGAAACCAAAAAAAAGTACTCGCAAACAAGCCGCACCAATTTCAATTCCTTGGGGCGGTGAAGACGCTCCACGCGTGATAGTCATAGGAGCGGGTCCTGCTGGTTTGAGCGCGGCAAGAAGTTTGAAGAATCATGGTGTTAATGTTGTTGTTTTGGAGTCAAGGAATCGTCCGGGAGGACGCTGTCACACGTATGAGATGCCCGCGCTACCGATGTATGGCTTACCGAGTGTACAAGTTGACCTCGGCGCTTCATTTGTTCACGGTTGTCACGAATACAACCCGTTGTTTGTGATTGCGAAGAGTAACAAAGTTACGCTGAATAACGCAGGTGGTGGTTATAGCGCCGGATGGAGTGAGAATGCTGCTTGGTACAACGCAAGTGATGGAGGACGAGTTAAACCAGCGACGGTCACTCATGCGTTTAAAATGGCTCGCAAAGCAACGAATCTCATGTTTGGAAGCGAATCAAATGATGAAATGTCATCGTTATACGAGCCATCCAAATCTAACACTGATGTTTTGGGACCAGCTGCGTTCAATGTATCACTCGTACCAAGGCGTCCTATTGACGGCATGACCAGGGAGGACTGCTCACTTCACGAAGCCTTCAGATATGCAACTGAAATTACAATGCGTTCGTTGCTAAATGGAAATAAGCGTTTCGAGGTGCTGAAGCCCGTGTACGATTCTATTCCGACCATCACATGGGCATATGTCGCCCCGATGACTGCGATTTCATTCAATGAAGCTCGAGCTTCAAACAATGAGGTGCTTGAAGCAACAGAGCAGCTCAGAAATCAGAGCGTTGAAGATTCATATAACGAAGAAGAAAGTGACGACGGTGAAGAAGAGAGCTTAGTGCCAGTTTCGGATGCAAAGGGTGAAAAAATGTTAGATCTCAGCGATGGCATGGTTGTGGATGGTTACAAAAACCTTCTCATTGATAGGTTGGTTGGGGCTGAGGACGATTGTCTGGACATACGCTACCAACGTGCCGTGACTCACGTCAGAGTAGACGAAGATAAACGCATAAACGTGCATGGCCTGGTTGAAAACAAGAAACAAGACGTTTTGTACGTGGTCACGTGCTCTAACGGTGAGAAATTTGAGTGCCAGTATGTCGTGGTGACCGTGCCGCTTGGTGTTCTGAAGAAACGCTGCATAACATTTGAGCCTAATCTATCGGTAGATAAACAGAAAGCCATATCACGTCTAGGTATGGGTACGGAAAACAAAGTTTACATGCGCTTCGCCGAAAAATTTTGGCCAAAGGCCAGGTTCATGCAGTGCACAGATGCCCGCTACCGATTCCTCAACGTGGATGCGTATGGTAAAAAGAACACGCTGCTTGTACACGTTTCTCCTCCGTATGCAAGGGATTTTGATGGAAAATCAGACAAAGAAATAGTGCTAGATGTTTGTCACGTGTTAAAAATGATGTTTCGTTTGAAAGAGACTCCACAACCGGTCGACTCAAAGGTGACACGTTGGGGGCAAGATGAGCACTCTTACGGAGCATACTCTTACATGCACGTGGGCTCGTGTACAGATGACGTCAAGGCACTCGTTGCGACAGAGCACAACGGTAGAGTATACTTCGCGGGCGAAGCGTGCTCAGTTGAGGCTGCTCAGTGCGTACACGGCGCTGTCCTTACGGGAAACGCAGCTGCCGTAGAAATTCTGTCCGTAGGAAACGTGGACATAGATGAAACTAAAATTGTCGGCGGGGCAGTGGGACTACAGCTGAAGGATGACGATAACGTTAGGTGGGAAACGTGTTCCAAATGTGACACGTCGCGTCGCATACCCGCATGCGCTACCATACGTCGACCTTGGGAGTGCAGAGATGGAGGTGCCTGGAACACGTACATGGGGAAACATGGATGTTCGTACAAAGATGAGCGCTAACTACGATCGTAGTACTAGTACATGTTGTATTACTTACTCATAGTTCAGGCATTAGTCGAAGTGAATCGAATACGAAGCGAACCACTGGCACCGGCGACATTTCGCATTTCTGCCAAGTCAGCCGATCCTCCTAGTCTTATCCAATCGTCATCTGCGTCTTGAAAGCTCAGAGATAGCGACTTTGACGTTCCTGATGGCACCTTCGAAATGATATCTCCAAGTGTCATCTCAGGGGTTATTTTGAATCGAAATACGTCCTCACCGAAGCTAGCTTTCACGGATATAATCTGAGAACTCTCTTGCACCAGGCCCTTGCGACAGGATTGCTCCCGCTTGAACACCTTGTCTGCTTTGGTAGCCTTATCAAACGTAAGTTTGATTCGGACAGTATGCGGAGATCCCGTTCGTGAAGCACACGCGAGGCATTCATCCAGGTCTTCTTCATTACGCAGCAAGCACCAGTCGTCCTCATCGTCTTTATACTTGAGTTTGCAAGCTTTCAAATTCGGGATGAGTATGCCGCTCAACGCCTCGATGAGCTCGGTATACTTTGAGGTCGTTACCAGGCGAATCCTGATCAGAGCATCTTGAATCTGCACTTTAACAACAACCGGTACGCAAGATGGTTCCTGGACTAATTCATTGATAAAGCTTGTCATTTCATCGTTCACTTTGAACGTTGCGGGATTGAAAGCGTTTGCTCCACGAACGCTTTCATCCATGCGCGGCGCCGATCGTGCGAAATTTTGGGATCCATGGACACTGCGTTCGAATCTATGAGAGACTTCTTGTTCAAGTGCATCCTTTGCATCGGTATTGCCGTGCCAACTCATGCCTCTCTGCATCTTCAAATCAGAACCTTCCTGCCAAAAGGCGCCGAGGTTTGCTCCACGGTGAACGCGCTCTTCAAGTGTACGTTTGTTAGTTTCCATCAGAGGACCATCGCCATCCAATACGGTGTGCTCACTAGCGCACAATTTTTGTGAAATGTATGACAGACTGCACGTATCGTTATCCTCCTGATCACCTCCTGTGGCCAAGCTCATCTGATTTGAGCTCGTTGGTTTGTTTGACTTCGCCAAAATATCGCTCATGCGTCCATTCTTGCTATTTAAACTGCGGCGCGGCCATCTTCGAATACCATACTGTCGACAAATTCGCTTCAACGTCGTACTACCCACTCCCAAATCCGTAGCCGCTTGTTTCAAGTGCTTGTGGAAATTCTGTTGGAGCACCTCCAAGGTGATGCCCCACAGCGCCACACCCGTCGAATTTGGCTCTGCTAGTCCGCCGCTTGCTGTCTGCGAATTCTTCATTTGACGCAGCCATGTAGTATCTGTGTCGGTAATTACTTTCGCATTCAATTCACTCTCAACTTGAGACCAAAACATCTGCACTGTCTTTGCTTGCTCACGAGGTGCCCTCAGACTTGGGTCGAGGAGGACTTCGACCAACACCTGGAGGGGTTCGCCGCTTGAGATCCCCATCAGAGCAACTTTCGCGATACACAATGCATTCAATTTGAGCAAATTGCAGGAGTGTTTCAAAAGAAAATCGCGATGTGATAGGGTGCTCAAGTCATGAAGCCAGATCATTGAACCTTTTGACCACACCTTCGCGAAAGATCCAGCCGACTGTGAAATGGCGATGTTCATAGCCGCATTTCTATAATGTGCGAAGTGAGGAGAACTCTGATAATAAGGAGCGCCCGCGGTGATTAAAGTCCCATCAACGGCGCATGGAATCCAAATCTGTGCGAAAGGAACTTGAAGTTTTGTGCAAAACATTTTAAGTCGAGACGTCACTTCATCAAACTTCAAACGAGCGCACTCATCGGAAATCCTGTTGATGAGCGCCGAAGGTGGAGCGAGAGAACTAGAGAGTCGAGAATACAACCCTCCATTAACGATCTCACGCATGACCTCCGCATACAGCGTCCCGATGTTGTCCAGTACTTGCAGGGATGTGATTTCAAAAATCACAAAAGGATGCTCGCATTCGGCGCGAAGCGTGCACGGCACGAGTAGCTGACTGTGACAACCACTTTGCACGGCCGCAGCATGTCTTCCAAATTCAGTCGAATGGTAACATTGCACCGACGGAGTAAACTCGGGGGCGTTTGTCGCATAAACACGACCTGGAACGCCTGAACCCGGCGTAAAACCATCTTGCCCGCCAATGATACAGTTCAACGAAAATCTCTTCGCATTGACCTGAAAGCTTCGAAGAGCAGCCGTATTCGTCTTGCTTACGACTCGCACGAAATCTTGGCTCGCATATAAATTCACGATTTCGTTTTTCTTTTCCACCAACCAGGCTTGTAACAGGCAGTCGCCGTACAGTCTTTTGCTAATTCCTTCAACGGTTTTGACGAGTTGCCGCTGCAACCTCTCCACCGAGGTATCATTTACGATCGTATCTTCTCTCACATTTTCGCACGCCATTCGCATGAGGCGGTAGGTCTCCGATGACGAGTAGCTTTGTCTCGAGTCCGTCGAAGATGTCTCGGCCCTATTGTCGTCAGCCCGTCTCGAGCGGGAAGCCACGTTTTCCTCGTCGGTCGCGCCAACGGCTCGCGCGCCCGCGCGATGGCCCTTCGCATCCCGCCCCGCGCGTTGCCCCATACCACCCACCAATTCGAGCTCCAGGGAATCCCAGAGGTCCGGCTGAATGGGCTCCTCGAGCGTACCCTGCCCGTCTCCGGTATCGGCATCCGCCGAGGGGAGCTCATTCAAGAAGGCTGCGAGCTCTTCCTGGGGATCCATGACGCCCGGAGCGATCCGAGAGACCCAGTGCGCTCGACGGGTTCGCGGTCGGTCGCGGCGTCGGTAACCGGCCCGCCGTCGATTGATGGGTCGAGTCGAGGTTCTGTTGTCGACGTTGTCGACACAGCGGCCGATCCGAAAGGACGCACATACTGAGAGGTTGCTTTCTCTAACAAACTGAATCAGAGAGATTCAAGAGGGTTAAAAGTGAAAAAGTTGTTTTGTTGTTGGTGTGGAGGGGTCAAGAAGTATCAATAAATTGTGGATTACAGGCAACGGCGTGGAACCTACGAAACGAATCAAAGAGTTTTTTCTAGTTGAGCTGCTGCCGCTGCGGCACGCTTCTTTGCCGCGCGTTTCTTCGCATTCTTCAGCGCCGCGGCAGATTGTTGCGCTCCCGCGCCGGGAGGGCCGGAGGGTTCCGACGAAGGGGTCTTCGAACCGGCAGCCTTGAACTTGCCAGCCTTCATCTCTTCCTCGGAAGCTTTCGCGAGGCTGAAATTTCCACTACCACTCGTCGCGTGCGGGGGTCTGTAGGCTGTCTTAGCCGCGTGTGGAGGTCTGTACGCACCCTTCGTCTCGGCACCTCCGGAAGCCGCTCCCTGCGCTTCCACGCGCTTCGACGCGGGTGAAATCGGACGATCCTCGTACGTTCCCGTGGGAACTGGTCTCCAGAACGCCTCGTATATTTTAGTTCGCTCTTCGTGAAGCAATAAATCACCGTTGTAACGCCAAATCTTCCAACCGTTATCCACGTTGAGTCGCGGCGCGATAGTGCTCGTGAGCAGGCGCCTACCATCTGGGGACCACTCCAAGGTGACGGAACACGCCGCCCGCGTCGATCCGATCGGTTTGTATTTTCCATCCTTCATCTTTTGGAAAAATTTGACGTCTCCCGGCAAGTTTCCAAAGCCCGCGAGGGCGACGAAGCGCCCGAAAGGATTCCATCGCAACGTGTTGTGAGGACCAGCCCCGAGTTCATACTTTGGTTCGCACTTTGCCGCCTTGTAAATTGTCGCCTTGGCTGGCATGTAACCGTACACCACACCGAACTCGTCACCACATGGAGACCACTGTGCGTCGTGCACTGGACCCTCCTTGTTCAGCGGCACCGCTCCCTCGAACGATCCATCTGCCTTGAGATAGTGCAAGCAACTCTCGCCGTAGTACGACTTGTTCGTTGCGTCCACTTCGCTCGATCCCAGAATCAACACCGCGGTTCCGTCCGGAGACCACATCAAGTCCACCTCATTCACACGGAAGAACGATTTACGCGCCACCGCCTGAGGATTCTCGACGACGCCCTCTTCGGTGTGGTTGGCGAGCTCGTACACTCGAACTGATCCCGGCGCCCCCTTCACCTCTGGCACGAAACATGCGACTCGCGGCGTCGGTCCCGGTGAAATCTTCGCTACTGCGACGGAAGGCACGCGCAAACGAACGTGATGATCGAATCCCTCGCTCGGTCGAATGATTTGTATCTCGTTACTCACGCATCGAACGACGGTGGCGTCGTCGTCGCTAAACTGAAAGTACGGCCACTCCGCCTTGAGAAACTGTCTCTGAAACACCTCATACACCTTGCGAGGCTCCGCCCCCTCCGCGATCCCCTCCAAGCTCCACAACGTCAAGTTCTTCTCGTCCTTCGCCGCGCCCGTGGACGTTTGCTTTTGATAAATCGCCAAGTATTTCTTCGCCGGGGAAAACGCCAACGCCGACGGCCCGTTCAGATTCATCGAGCCTCTGAGCGCGTACGGTTCCTTCGTCGCGTCGTACACGTCCACCCTCTTCGCGCTCGCGCACGCGAACAGCATACCATCTCGCGAATACGTCGACGTCACTCCCTCCGTTTCCGCCTCCGTCGTCGCCGTCGCTCGAAACTCGTGCGTCGCGTACGCCGCCGTCGCCGCCTCGTCGCTCGCCGCCCCGATGGTGCTCGGGACGTCGTGAAACTTCCAGTGTTTCATCCCCACCGGCGTTCGCTCCGTGATCATCGCCTCCTTCATCGTCGTCGTCGTCGTCGTCGTCGTCGTCGTCTCCGTCTCCGTCGTCGTCCGTCGTCACCGCGACGCTCGCTGACGCGCGCGCGCGCGCTCGATCGCCGCCGCGCACGATGACGCTCGCCCTCGATCGACCGACCGATGGAAGATCGAGACCGATCGACCGACCGATCGAGACCGACCGATCGACCGACCGATCGAGACCGACCGACCGATCGACCGACTCGATCGACGCACGCGATGTGAAACGAAACCAACTCGACCGATGCACGTCGATCGATCGACCCATCCTTCGTCGATCGTCGACTTTCATCGATCGACTTTCATCGATCGCGATCGAGACCGGTCGAGGCGCGCGCGCGCGCGGGCGCGCGCGGGTGCATGCATGATTGAGGACGCGCGGCGAGTCTCGACTCGCGAGACGCCGACGCGAGGCGTTGACGGGAATCGAGCGTCGAGCGTCGAGAGGGGCGTCGAGAGGGGAGTCGCGATCGGTCGCCGCGCGCGGCCGCGTCGACGAGCGAGCGTCTCGTCGAGGCGGTGCGGCGGTCGAGTTTGGTCGAGTTTGGTCGAGTTCGGTTCGTTTGAACGACGAGGAGGACGCCGACGAGGCGCGAGCGAGGGGAAGCGAGCGCGCGCGAGGAGGAAGGAAGAAAGGAACGCGTTTGAGCGGAGGCGAAGCGGGGGCTCGAGCGATGAGCGCGAGTGTGGGACGACCGGGAGGCGTCATGGCGTTGGAGGATGGGTGGGGGTTCATGCAGGTGCGTCGAGAGACGCGAGCGACGCGCGCGGTTTCTTTCTTACGTTTCGGGACGCGATCGGGGACTGACTGGCGAGTGGTGCGCGCGCGATAGGACGGTATCATGAAACTGCGCGGTATTCTCGATAAGGAGGACGCCGAACCGTTCACGTCGGAGGAGTATATGAATCTGTACACGTACGTCTCGACGACGCGACTCGCGGATGGGCGGTTGACCGATCGCGAAACGCGCGGGCGACGCGTCTATGTACGCGCGCTCGGGGGCGATTCGGGAGAAGGGTGATGGACTGACGACGGCGACGATGTCTCGACTCGCGCGTGATCTGACGCAGGACCATTTACAACATGTGCACCCAAAAGGCTCCCTACGACTATTCCGAACAGTTGTACGAGCGTTACGAAGCCGCCTTTAACCAATACATCAACGCAAAGGTTTTACCGACGTTGGTCGAGAAGAAGGGCGAGTACATGCTCAAGAGTTTAGTCGCACGGTGGGAGAATCACAAAATTATGGTGAGATGGTTATCGAAATTCTTCAACTACCTCGATAGATACTACATCCCGCGCCATCACTTTCCGCCCCTCAAGGATGTCGGCGTGAATTGTTTTCGAAGGTTGGTGTACAAGGAGGTCAAGTTGAGCATGAAGATGGCGGTGTTGGAGCTGATCGATAAAGAGAGAGACGGTGAAAAGGTTGATCGAGCGCTCATCAAGAACGTCACGTCAATCTTCGTGGAGATGGGTCTCGGAACGATGGACGCGTATCAAACGGATTTTGAAGCCGACTTGTTGGAGCACACGTCGTCGTTTTACGCGCGCAAGGCGACGCAATGGATCGCTGAAGATTCTTGTCCGGCGTACCTCATCAAAGCGGAAGAGTACCTGAATAGCGAACGCGATCGCGTCCGACAATACTTGCATCAAAGCACGGAGTCCAAACTGATTTCAAAGGTTGAACAGCAGCTCCTCGAGCAATACGAGACGGAACTGTTGGAGAAGGAAAATAGCGGATGCGCGGCTCTCTTGATTGACGACAAGAAGGACGATTTGGCTCGTATGTTCCGACTCTTCAGTGCTGTTCCAAAGGGGTTGGTTCCGATAGCTAGTATTTTCAAGTCGCACGTGCAAAAGGAAGGCATGAGCTTGGTCACGTCGACGGAGCAGGCGGCGCTCGCCATGAAGAAGAAGGGCGAAAAGCCGTCGGCGACGACGTCCGTCGAGCAAATGTTTACCCGCAACGCGATCGACCTTTATGACAAGTACAATAGTTATGTGAAAGACTGCTTCGGTGCGTCTGCTCTCTTCAATCGGGCGCTCAAGGAAGCTTTTGAATACTTTTGCAACAAGGGCATCGCCGGCAACTCGACGGCGCAACTTCTCGCCGACTTTTCGGATAAGTTGCTAAAGAAGGGTGGGAGCGAAAAATTGAGCGATGAGAAGATGGAAGAGACGTTGGAGAAGATTGTGAAAATTCTCACCTTCATAAGCGACAAGGATCTATTCGGAACTTTCTACGGTAAAAAGCTCAGTCGACGCCTCCTGCAAGACACCTCGGCGAGTCAAGACCATGAGCGATCAATTTTGAGTAAACTGAAAACGCAGTGCGGTCAACAGTTCACGTCGAAAATGGAGGGCATGCTCAACGACATTCAATCTACGTCTCAGACTCAATCTCGTTTCAAGGCTTGGATCGAAGAAGATTCGAGTCGTCAACCTCCGGTTGATTTGAACGTGACGATTTTGACGCACGGGTTTTGGCCGCAAGCGGCGGGTCCCGAGCATGAGCTCTGCGACGAGTTTGCGCGATGCGTTGAGATATTCCAAAACTTTTACGACAACACACAAAACACCAGAAAGCTTTCATGGATGCATCAACTCGGTTCTGCCACGATAGTCGTCAAGTACGCGTCTAAACCGATCGAAATGGTCATGCAAACTTTCCAAGTGACGGTGCTGCTGCTCTTTAGAACAGTGAAGGAGTTGACCCTTCGTCAGGTTGTGGAGAAGACCAAGTTACCGGTCGACGATGCGAAAAGAGTCCTGTACTCCTTATCGTGCGCCAAGTACAAAATTTTGAACAAGTCTTCGGAAGGGAAAACCATAGATCTCGACGACATGTTCACGTTCAACGAAAAGTTTACCGACCGATCGAGGCGCATCAAAATCGGACTGCCAGCGATGGACGATAAGAAGGCGACCATAGCGACCGTCGAACACGATCGTCGACACGCCATCGACGCCGCCATCGTCCGCACCATGAAAACTCGCAAGTCTCTGGCTTACAACGATCTTGTCATCGAGGTGGTCTCTCAACTCAAGCAAAAGTTCATCCCTGAGCCGAAAATGATCAAGATGCGCATCGAGGGTCTAATTGAGAAGGATTACATCGAGCGTGACAAGGAAAACGCGCAAGTTTTCAGATACGTGGCTTAGTCGGTCAAAATAGTCGATACGAATCAATACTAGCTGTAATTTTCATACGAAACATTTGAGACGCTCTCGAACATTACAAATTGATGTGAGCTTTGCACGACGCGTGTCAACTCACCCTCACCCAAATACTAGTTTCTAAACAAGCCTTCCGCACCGCACTTAAAGAGTGACGTGGTTCGGGCGCTTGTACTTGAAAGTCGTCTTCGTGGCCTTGCTCGGGTGACGCATCACCTTGTTCACGACGGGGAAAGACAAGTCGTCTTGGAGGAATTGACGGGTGTTCTCACGGCGAACATCCTTGGCTTCAACCTCCGCAATCTTAATGATTTGCAAGCAGGAAGCGCGCACACGGTGGCGGGACGCCATTTCCTCGTAGAGCGCATCGACAGCAGCGTTCATCGTCGTCTCACGGTACTCCTTGTAGGAGTTGTGGTAGCCCGTGCGGGACTGGTAACGGATCCAGACGCCGAAGTTCTTCACAGTCGTCGTGTCGGCTTCAAAGATCTGCGCGTGGCAAAAAATCCAATGAGCGAGCAAAGAATGGTCAGTCGCCGTACCCTCTCGGTGTGCATACGATATCACTATTCACCCCACGCGCCGTCTGATCACGCCTCTCACCCGCGCGCGTCGTCATCCGTCTCCCTCTCCGTCGTTTGCGCGCGTCTCGCGTTTCGCCATCCCTAGGGCTTTCCGAGTGGCGGGGGATGCGCACGCACCTCGTTGCAGGCGATGATTTGGCCGTTCGCCTTCTTAACCTTCTTGAGGCGAGACATGAAATACCTGTACACATCATGAAACATCGCGCGCGGTCAGTGCCCGTTCGCAATCGCGCGCGGTCGCTTCGTCCGTAATCGCCCCACCGGACCCGGTCCGAACCTCGCGAGCGTGCGCCTCATCCGAGTCGTCCGACGTACCAAAACTTCGATCGCGCCTTGACGGAATCGAGCGCCCAGAGCTTCATGCGGAACACTTCCGGCTCGGGTTGCGCTTCGGTCGGCACGTGTCGGCCGACAACTTGGTATTGGTGGTACTGCGCGGGGAGAACGCGCGTCATCGCGTCGTGTCAGTCGCCCACATCTCTCTCGCCGCGGCGATCATCTTCACCCCGCCCTCGCCTCGCGCGCGTTCACCACCGCACGAATCACCGCGAACGCATCGCGTGCATTTCACTCTTCCATCTCGGACCATCACCACCGCTCCCCAGTCCGCGTCCACCGTCGCGCGCGCGCCCTCGCGCGCCCACCGCGATCGAGCCGAAACCCCAAACCGCTTGGTCCGGTCGCCCGGTCCGTCGACGCCTTCGCGTCCACCGCATCGAGCCACCACCGCGTCACCGCGCGCGTCGTCGTCGTCGTCGTCGTCGTCGTCGCACGCACCCTCAACTTCGCCATGATGCCGTGCGAGGCGCGTCGCGTAGAGGCGGACGGCGCCGCGCGCGTCGCGAGTTTCACCGACCGGACGGGCGCGTCCTCGGGCCTGAAACCCAAATGGTCCGTGTTTGACCTAAAGTACGCGTGAGACCATCCACAATCGTCTCGCCGGACGAACGGACGCACGGCGCGCCGGCGCGACCAGAGACGGCGCGACCGGAGACGTCGACGCGCGCGACATGTCGTGGACGACGACGACGACGTCGTCGTCGTCGACGTCGACGCGCGCCGGCGTCGCGCGATCGGTCGCGACGGCGCGCGCGAACGAGCGCGTCGTCGGAGGGGGGACGGGGATGAGGATGATGTCGCGTCGTTTTGGCGCGGTGACGCGCGTGGAGACGACGCGTGGGACGCGCGCGCGCGCGGTGCGCGTGGAGACGATGCGAGGGTCGTTCGGCGCGGCGGAGACGTCGAGGGCGACGAGCGGGGGGCGCGCGAGGGGAGAGAATTACGGAGGGCGGAGAGACGCGGCGACGCGCGCGGCGCGAAGGCCGAACGCGAGCGAATACGCGGCGGCGACGACGTCCAAGGGTAGTGGAGGGAGCGCGTTCGAGCGCGCTGGAGGATTATTGTACGTGCGTAACTTTTTTGAACCGGAGACGTACGAGCGCGTGGCGAAGGAGTGCTCCAAGCTTCGCGAGAGCGTGACGGCGGAAAACAGAGCGTGCGCGCGTCATAGATTAGGAGTCATGGTACCGATGGATAATTTCGTGCACGAGGCGTGCGTGGCGAGCTCGGTGGCGGAGCGACTGGGGACGCTGCTGCTGGGAGAAGAGAACGACGGTGATTTAGTGGCGGGTGACGTACCGGTGGAATTCAGAATATACCCCGTCGGCGGGTCCATGGATTGGCACAAAGACGTCGCGCTGTACTCGAAACCACAGTTTGAGATCGTTTTCACGGTGACGAATACGAGCGATAGCACGACGGAATGGGAGGATGAGAGAACGGGGATGCGATACGGAGGCTGGACGGAGCCCAACTCTGTTATCGTCGTCCGAGCGGACGGCGCGCCGCACCGGGTCACCGCGGTGACTCGAGGGGAGAGATCGATAGTCAAGTTTGTTCTCACGCAGACGCTAGAAAAGACGGACGATTTCTTCGATAACCTACTCACTTATACGCATTAAAATAATCTTTTGTTGTAATTTACCGCATGTCCCGGCAAGCTTCATCGAGGCACCCTGAACGCGAGATATCTTCGCACCCAACGCTCTAATTCTTCGCTAATAATATTCCATATCTCGAGCGAGAGCTTTTCCTTCGCACACGGCTCTTTCAACCCTTGTTCACCACCCTTCCGCGCGTCCCTTCGCAACTCGATCGGTTGTTTGTGATTGACGCCCGCGCTGTGGCGCCAAATCGCACTCTTCACTCGATCCGTTACGTTCATGTCGTCGCCAAAGCCGAGACTTTTACCGGCGTCCACGACCTTGAGTCGAATCGAGGGCACTTGGAGGACGTTCTCTACGCAGCTCGAGACGTGGAAATCAACGGCGGCTATCGGTATGTCGTCGCGTCTCATGAAACCTCCGAAGTGGGTGCGCTCGTTCTCCGTCGTCGCGTCGAAAATCAATTCGAGATACGTCAACCAAGGTGATTTGACGTCCGATTCGATGATTTCTGGATTAAGCAGGGCGTCGTAATCGACCGGTACATTCGCATCACACGACATTTGCGTGAATCTTTCGAGCCACACGCGTGAAAATCCGTGCAACATCGCGACGTCCCCGGGCATTCCGCCAAAGTGAGCGCGAATAATCAAGGACTGCACAACGGTAGATTCGTCGGGCGACTCACTCAATTTCGTTTCGACGTCATTCAGAGTCAACGGTGTATTAGGACCGTACGCGGGTTCATCTCTGACCTGAACTGCCGCCAGTTCTCCGGCAATGCGAATGACGGATGCGCGCAACGCATCCGTCGGTTCGAAACCTTTACTCGTCGCACACATCAGCCACGTTAACACGGCAATATCCGGATGTAAGATGGCGTCCTCGACGGATATGATGACGAGTCTCCGAACGAGCTCGACGAACGAAGAGGAGGATAGACACATGTGCGTGGCGACTCGACTCGCCGCGACGGCTCTTCCTCTCCTTATGTTCTTTTGCAGGGCAGATTTGATCAGGCTCACCTTGAGTTCCTCACTACCCGCGCGCTCGCGCGACGCGCGCACCTCGCTAAACTCTCGAGCGTCTGATAACCCTTGTAAAATGAAACGATCTCGCTCTGACCCTTTGAAATCGCCGTTGACGTCAACTGCGAGCTTCAATGTCGTCGCGCACGTCGAACCGCTTGCGAGCTTCTCCTTCACGACCACCTGCCCAGACCACGCCCGCTTCGACTCGGACAACGGTGACGTTTTCCCCAGAGTGACTCGCCAACGTTCGCGAGACTCGTCGTACGAGAGCGCGTAGGACCGAACGCGTTCGCGCTCGCGTTGCGCCGCCATCATGCTCGCAAACGCATTCTTCGTACCATCCTTCGCCGGTGTGCACACGTCATCCAATCGCGCGATTGATTTCACCCCGGATCGTTCGATCGGCCTCTTCTCGACCACGCCCTCGCAAGCATCCACGTGCGATGCAAAAAACACGTTTGCCACGTTCGAATCACAAATCGGGCATCTCCGAAACCTAGACCCCGAATCCATCGTCGACGTTTTCACCCTCTTCCTCTCCCCGGACGTCGTCTTTTCTTCCTCCGACTCGTCCCCCACCGCATCGTCTCGACGCGCTCT